>Ga0209562_1000799_pt1 | contig 11344 bp, 5 predicted proteins | sample WorMetvacBELIZE2_FD_187399 | JGI IMG/M metagenome (GOLD analysis project Ga0209562, IMG submission 187399) | Marine gutless worms symbiont microbial communities from Max Planck institute for Marine Microbiology, Germany - Olavius vacuus BELIZE.2... | ecosystem: Host-associated > Annelida >...
ATGTTTATTGATGGTGGTGATGATAAGGCTATATTTAGGCTTATTTTGGCTATCTCACAGCATTGAGTATTTATTATAAGCACGTAACACACGTACATGCAACAGCGTTAAAACAGCGACTGAAATAATGATATAACAAGTAAAATAAACACTGAAACATGCATGTGAAATGTCAGTTAAACTGTCTAGCAAGCAATAAATCTGTCGATCTGGAAAGGTTTACGATCACCAGCGTTATGTTTGGTGCAATGACGGCTGCAGTCGCGGAGGCACGGAAGTCTAGAAATATGGAAGCGATGGCTGGCTGGCTGGCTGGCTAATCGTGTCGATTTTTCACAGTAATCGCGGTAATTGCTTGGATACTTCCGCATACGTGCATCTCTTCACCGCCACGACACTGCAGCCGTCCTATCGCGATATGTAACTCGTAACGTTTGTGACGTGCAATATCCTGCGCTGTAACGGTTGAGTTGGTGTAACATTTCGCTGTTTAATAATAAGACCTATCATCAACGCACGTTTTCGATTTCAAATACGTTGCTTCTATTCGAAACTACAGCGCCTAAAATGCCAAATTTAGCCAGACTTTCACACTGTTTGACCCCCCTGTGAAAATTATGGGAGGTCTGAGCGACTTTTCGGACTCAGAATATAGGGCAACCATCGGCGTTTCTGATGAATGTTTTAGATTGTCGATGTATTGGTCCACTTCGGAACCGCACTGCGTCGGTGACTGGCCTGAAAATCAAGACCAAATTTCGCAAGTTTTGACCGCCTGTAAAAATAACTGGAGCGATAAGCGAAAACTCTGAGTCAATTGTACGAGTTCACCCTAGGATCAAAACCTTTTATATACTTTTGGCGGGGCGCCGCTTGGCCGTTTGGTCTGGGAATTTAAGCACTGAGTATCAAGTAAAGGACATAGGCAGAATATAAAGGTCTTCCACATACGTCGGGCAGCCTTAATAATAGATAACAGATCAGACGCAATCCTTTTTCTGCAGAGGAATTTTTATAAGACGCAGCTGATGACTGTACGTAATGCTGCGTCGAGTAGTCTCCGCAGTTTCTCTCAGACGATGCATTATTAATCAACGTTCCGCCGTCGATAGGACATCAAAGAATACAGGAGTGCTATTTTTGCCGAGTGCCTCGAGTTCAGTGCGTGCAGGATGGTATGCGCGGCGCCGACAGAGAGATAAAAAGACACGTCAGCGACGTGGAGACGAAGACGAAAACGCCTCGAAACGTAATGCAACAGTGCTCAACGAAGATGATCAAAGTCTGCTGGACCGCCGCGCACTCCTTAATCGAATTTCGATGATTGCCAGCGTCCGCAACCCGGAGGCTGTGTAATTGCGGTGCTGTAGTTACAGTCGGAGGATGAGGCTGAGCTGATGGTGATGCAGCAATCTCGCAGTGCTGCTGGCGTTACTACGGACTCGATTTTCACACCTCTGAGTCAACATATGGTACATTTGACGTTAAACGCGCGCTTTCTTATAGCCTGACATTTGCTCTTTTGTAACACGCATTGGAACAGAGAACCAGCTGCGGTTTTTCCGTGGCAATCAGATCAGAGGCGTCAGAATATTATTCTGCACAAGAAGTTCGAAAATTCTGCGCACTTGATTAGCAAATCCTGCAAAGATGTTCTACAGTTTGGCGTTTCCCCGTGTTATTTTCAGCCATAACGTTAAAGGGTCATAGGGTTTATTCATGGGCGCCCGCAGGAATGTTCAAAGGGGGCACTTGTCCCCTCCTGGAAATGTTTTAAACTTTTAAAGTATTTTTGTGCTGCAAATGTTTTCTAAAGTCTCGGTAGATTAAGTATTTATGCATTATTTTAAGAAAATGTCGTCAGCTGGAACCCCTGGAGGACTTTTACGTCTTTCATGCACCCTCATTGCCCACCACAAAAAAATTCTGCGGGCGCCGCGGGCTTACCATTTGACTAGCTGTGCTGTACTACAGTTCATGAACACCGAGGGAAGGATGCGTATTCCTGACAAAGTGATCGCTGAGACTCGAGAAGATAAATGTTCACTGTTTGGGCGACTGATTCTCCACTCTCCACTCCTTTTCAGCTAAACAGAATGAAGCTATACATTTACATGTCAAATGCAATAGGCCTTACAGTGACTGACTTTTGTCGCTATTATTTGCAACCCTAAATGCAAGAAATTAAATCTCCTAAACAGGCACTTACAGTTTACATAGGTAAGTAAGGAGGTCCCCAAGAAATAAGCGAACTGGCCCGTTTTATTAACGCATAACGCGTGATGTTTTCTGTACAGACTATAATTATTAACAAAGAGACTCACACAACCGAGTGATTTATTCATTTTGCGGCATAACTGACCGCACTAATACATTGTAGTGCTCCGCAGAGACGGCCGCACGCCTTGAAGAGTGCTACGGCGATGACCATGGTGGCCATAAAGGCCATGGCCACATTGCCACAAAGATATGGCCACAATGCCACAGTGGCCGTATCCGTGGCGCCGCCCCAGGTGCTCCGCGAGGACAGCTATCATCGACAATCGTGACTGATTGCAAGACAATGATATCTGCAACATTCTGCACTGCCAAAAGTGATCGATTGTTCAATCAGCGATAGTCAAATCTGCGGAAAATCCTGGCGTTCATATCTGTCGCTCGCTCCACTCTCCACTCTCCACACTTGCAATTAAGAAGTGCACAACTTTTAATTTTTAAACAACTTGATCTATCATCATTATAGCGGAATTTCAAGTGCACATATTACCATAGCACTATTGATGTATTTACAGTGTCAACGTATAAAGTGCAGTAAATAACAGTTATAGCCCATTGGCGATAAGCTAACGATCAAGTGGAAAATGCCATGTCAAAAAGTGCGTTTTAAGTAGACTTTTCACTTTAACAGCCGAAGACCGATTTTATTAATTCGTTCACCATTATAGCTAGAATATTTGCCCAAGCCATAGTCAAAACTTCCAGTTCAGCTGAAACCCGTTGCTATTTGTTTCCTATTTTAAGAAGACAGTGACTGTGCTTATTGTTCTTCAGATACGGTTAAACTGTCATCGCATCAGACTTTAATCAACAAGGCTTATGGTCTTCAAAGAGCTTATATCTCAATCTCTTGGATCACGAAATTTAATTTCGTATTAATATAAAGTTATTACAGCATTTATCATTACAGAATTAGAGCATTATGGTATTTCTATCGAACTGTTTGCCGAAGACGTTAAGTTTTATTGATAGATCGATAATGTTGATAACGCGGCCAAGACGCAAGTTGCACTTGGCCAACACGTGGCAAATGTCTAGGTATCTGTTACTAAATGTTGTATAACTTGTAGGTTTCTCCTTAACAGTGGCCATTCACTAGACAGTGTTAAACAGTCTTGTTGACTCTCTACTTCCAAGTGTTGATTTCTGTCGTGATCATGGCGTAACTGTAGTCTATGTGGCTTCAAACTTGTCAATCTCTCAGCACATGAACGAGACGGACTAAGTCTGTGTATAAGGCTATACAAATGCGCTGCTTGCGTTATATTTATGCCGTGTGTGGTACTCGGCACTGACATAAACATAACTTTTGACGGCTTGGCCAGCAGATAATGTGTCGTTCGTATAAATATTTTAACAACAACGTGTGGAATGCGGTGTGACCGCTGCAGCGACACTGAATATAAAAGAAGTACTGCATACTAGACTATAAAATCTACGATGAAATGAAAAGTGCAATGATTTAAAGTGCGTTCAAAAACCGACTTAGAGCCGGCTTAGTCTAACACACCATGCAAACAAATCCTCACGATGTGAGTGAATAAACTGTACTGTATTATTTTTTGCAATACCTTTGTCAGACGAAGCTCTATTTCGATAACTGTTAGCATACATATACCTGAATAAATTTTCCGTCACAAGCCTGTTTCATATTATTATAAAATCGAAACCAGAGAACCAGCTTTGGTTTCAACAGTACAGCGCGTCAGCGCACTGTGCATTCACGCAGTGGCGTCACTAGGGTGGGTGACACCCGGGGCGGCAACTGAGGGTGTCACCCCTCTATTTTTTTCTGAAAAACCTGGCGACCTTTTTTTGCTCATCTCTGTCGCTATCACTATCGCTTTTTATTGCTTTCACTCAGGTGTCACCCCTCTCGAGAGTGTCACCCCACACCTTTTTTACCTGTTCGACCTGGTTTCTCCACTATTCTTTGTAAATTTGCCCACAATTTTTTTTTCGGGTGTCACCCCCTGAAGGGTGTCACCCGGGGCGGTCCGTCCCCCCGCTCCTCAACACCCTAGTGACGCCACTGCACTCACAATCGTCAAGCACATTCGTCGCGAGACACCAGAGTGACCGGACTTTATCACAGCGGCCAATCTGTGGCTTTCTAACATTCCAGACTTTAGTTCTTACAGAATCTTGATGAGTGAATGACCCGTGAAACAGGGCCGCGTTAAAACACTGGATTGAATTATTAATAATAATAATATTATTATTACTAACCTGACGTGAGAGATGCTTTAAGCAGAGGTTACAATGCGTTCGTGGTGGCATTTACTGTTTTGAGTGTGTTTATCTGTGCAATGTTGTAGTACTTTGTTGTGAATTGATGCATTATGAACAAGTGCTACTACTGTTGCTGTTATCGCTTGTGTGTTACAGTAAGTAAAATGAACAGCCTCGGCAGAACGTCGACGCCGTTTCCGCCGTCGTTCATCAACCACACGACTGTCCGATGATGCAGGTGTCCGCCGCATCATCTTCATCATCATCATCAGCAGCAGCAGCAGCAGAGTTCATCGACGTGCCGCCCATCAAGTAGTTTGTCATCGAACGGCGGCGCATCCTTGTCACCACACGTTCACCTCGCGACTTCGCTCAAAGGATGGGTGCGCTGAATGTTGGGCCACGTGGGCCAAAACAGTAGCATTTGTACGGGGGTCAGACGGGACTATGCCCCCAGAATTTCGGCGTTTTGTTAGGTTGATTCCTACCTTCCATGCGTTAGAATGCACGGGCGCAGATGACATAATGAGCTGGTGATATTTTTTTAAAATTATTTATTATAGTTGTGGATATTAACTTGGTGAAGTAAAAACAAAAATAGCGTCTCATATACACTTAGCGTTTTGCTCCCCCTCCCACAATTATCGTAGCTCCAAAGTGGCTGCCACTTTCTGAGTGCTAGAAATGCCACTGGCCAAAAATTGGTTGGTGTGTTATTATGCAATTGGCCGCGTCAATCATTTGTCCACATATTTGACATTTTTTTCAGAATGTACTGTTAAAGTTACTGGCAATCTGCTGTGACTTCGGTGGTTTGCTTGAGTTAGATCAAGGATTTCCGATCGTTTAACGTCGCTACGTGTGAGCTTCAAGAACTCGCACATGTCTGGGCGATCGATCATTCACTGTTGCTAGACCACTGCGTCTACAAAGCTTTTTAGAGAACGTGAACTCACGTTCACGTTCGCTATATGTCGTCGTCCGTCCGTCTGTCGTCTGTCGTCTGTCTGTAACGTTCGTGCACCCTACTTAGGCGATTGAAATTTTCGGCAATATTTTTACGCCGTTTGGTACGTTGGCCATCTATGACCTTTCGGTAAAAATTTTACGGAGATTGTCCCAGGGGAACCCCTCCGTCGGGGGAGTTTAACAGCAGAGGGTAGTTGAATATAGCGATTTTGAACCTATCGACGGCTATATCTCAGAAACGGTGCAAGATAGGAGGTCAGTTACTATTAATCACTAATAGGAAGTCGTATATGACCTTTTGATTGGTACCAAAATCGGTGACCTTGAATGACCTTGAACGGCGTAATAGCCCTAACGGCACCGTAATTTCACCAAATTCGATGGCTTTCGGGGCGGATTACGTAAAAGTGGTTGAAGATACACAGATACTTTTTGCGGCGGAAATGTAGCCCAAAGAATGTAGTTTTTAGCGATATATCACTTATTGCGATATTGCAGGGGATCGCTTCTAGCAAGAGCGTTAAAGTAAGGCACTCCCCTCTCGCTAGAGAAAATTGACCATAACTTGGAAGCGGTGCAAGATAGGAGGTAAGTCAGTATTAATCACTAATAGGAAGTCGTATATGAGCTTTCGATTGGTACCAAAATCGGTGATCTTGAATGACCTTTAACGGCGTAATCGCCGTTACACTGCGTTATTTCATCGAATTTGGTAAGCCTGCGTTCCACCTCCTATAACCACTTGCTCGCGCATTGAACTTATTGATCAAAAGTCGGCTTCTATAACACGTAGAACGGTGAAGTTAGTTTGTGTAATCAAATTCGAGCATTCGCGGGTGTACATGAGGGTACCTGTATATCGCTTCACGTTACAGTTACTTACTTATAATTTATCGTCTAAGTTTCACTTTACAATGTTTTGATGCTTAGCTTCCGGTAACTTGTCTATTGTATTTTATAGTAGGCTACGTATACGATGTCGTCGTAAAGAAAGTTCACGTTCGCTATTTCATCCCCTGATGAGTTTCTTGTTTTCTAACAGCTATGGTCTAAGCTTTAACATATTGTAAATAATAACGTAGATGCGTAGTGATACAAAATGACAAGTTCTAACTCGACTCGTTTCTACTGTTACATGAGCGACTTTTGTAGGCTTATTGATTTCCTTACGTGACTGTTACTCTGTGGGCGAACTGTTTGGTTGCAGTTTTATATTTGTCTGTGTCTTCTTATATGGAGTGCTTCAGATGCACATTTTAGACTTACTTACTTAATAGTATAGTCTTCCATAAAGGTGAAACCTCAGCTATATGCCGCCTCACGTACAGTACCACAGAATCAGTGCAGTGGCGAAACTGCGCACGATCCAGTGACCAGAAAACTCAGTCATAATGCTGAAATGTCTGCCAAGCATAGTTTATGACAATGGTGTGATGTATCATTGTTCCGTCGGGTTTATTTAGTTTGTGATGTAAAATACATTCTTAACACATTCGTAACGGCATCAATGAGTACAGCGTAGTCGGATGATAGGCGTACTATAGGAAAGCTAAGTAACGCTTAATATTAATAGTCGTTAACGGTAATTACTGATGCTTCGATATATCGAAAATATCGACATGTCATTACGATAGGGATGTATCGAATCGTATTGTGTCTACCGCCTCTGACCATCAGTTCCTTAGTTTTAACGTATGGTGAAGTAAACGGAAATGCACATAGCAAAGAGTTTTGCTGTAAAAAATAACCGGCGTTTGGTCAACCACAGCAGTCGATGGGTCGATAGGTCGTGCATGGATCAACGTACGTTGACCCATGACCAACGTAGGGATGCTGTAACTGAGTGTGATGTAGGCTACTGCTCACTGTACTTTATTATACTGCTTATACTGCTACATTTTAAATAATTTTCTGTTGGCCATCGAATACAGCGCTGTAAAGTGTTTGCATTTTAGTATGCCAAGTGCTTAACATCATATAATTGAAGATATCTGAGACTGATTCACTCATAAAACACATGTGCACTTACTAGATTTTGTATGTCATCGTTCGACATAAGTCATGGGTCACTGTCACTCACCCACTGCCTGCTCTTTAAGTCAACCGATGAATAATATTGCGCTTGATGAAATTGGCCCTTAGGCCATTGTAATGTAATGTAATGTAAATGTCAATTTATAGAGCGCGATTACATAACACCTCTAATGCGCTATCGCCTCGAGTGTCCAGCGAACACATACGTCTTCAAGTCCCGCCTAAATTGTTCGGAGTCGACAGCTGGATCCCTCAGACAATCGGGCAGTGAATTCCAGACTGTTGGTCCGGCTACAGAAAAAGCACGGGTCCCATTGTTGGAACGATGCTGCTGTGAGAAAAAAACGTGCTCTGTTATTAATAATGCATATGTCACACACACACACACACACACACTTGTCACTTCGAAAGACAGCCAACACGCGCTATTTGGCAAGACGCCCAACGAGACACTAACGTATGCAGTAAACACTGTAGTTCGCATTCTGTTCTCTTAGAATGTCCGTTAACTCAGAGTTGGGATGTCACATTTTAAAAGAAACTGGTTACTTTTTCGTTACTTTTGAGTTTTGATAGCATGGTTAAAATATTATTCAAACTCGAAAACGCCTTATACAGTTTAAAAAATAAAAATAGGCTATACAATGATTTGCTAGGCTAAGCTGGCTTCTAGTCAGCTTTTAAGTGCACATTAATCATCGCACATTATCATCATAATATTGCACTAAAAATTAGTTCGTTTAGGGCTGTTTTGGATGAAGCAGATCTTAGCTTCGAAAATGGAAGTACAAAAGTAACAAGTAACGACGTGCGTGTCGTCGATGACTACACTTTATAGTTTGTCTCTTGTGCAAATCAAATTCTTTCGTTGGTCTACGGCGTTTTCGTTACGGTTACCTCAAAAAAGCATTTCGTTACATTTCTGAAAATATAACTCGTTACAGTTAATAAGTAACGTGTTTACTGTAACGTCGTTACCTGCGACGAGTTACTAGCCAACACCGGTTAATACGATATTATGATACGACAGCCTGCGACAGAAACGTGCACTGACAACAATCTGCAGTATTTCTGGCATAATATTATACATTGAGCAATATCCTATTTGCCGGTAGCTTTTGGTAAGACGTAAATATTTTACTGGTGCAAACTTTCGTGAAGTGCGAACATCAATCATCAATATAGCACAACTCTGATATCAACCGAGTACACAGATAGTGTCAGCTCCAGCGGACAAAATGTAAGTTATGTCGCTTCGAAAATTTGTCAAATAACAAAATTGCATATTGTCGTTTCTTAATTGTGCTACTTCATCTCGTGTGTAACATTAAGAGACCTAGACACGTAAACTACTACGACAGTCATAACAGAGGGTGAGCCAAAACGGACCATATTTAAAGCTTTTAACTCATGTATACAATGACACAGAAAGGCGTTCCATGCATATCAAGCTGTTCATGCAATAAGTAGGCACTGCTTGACTGTGGTGTGTGTGTGTATTTTTTTCTTTTTTCTTTTTTGTACATTTTTTTGTTATTTTGTATTCATCTACCGTGTGATCGGTGAATAAAGATCATGATACGGAATAATAAAAGTACTGTTTTGATCGTTTTGAATGTCACCAAATTTACATATTTTTGCGCACAGTGAAAAGTAAACCGAATTGAGGTCCAAAACATCCGGTGGTGAGATTTCCCGTTCGATCATTTGATAGACTCTGATAGGCTAAATAAGCGGCCGTGTAACGCGAATGGTGAATTGTTTTAGTGTACTACTGTTTAACTGAACTTGCGCAAAAATATTTAAATGTGGTCACATACAAAACAACAGTTTTTACTCCAGTTAAAGAACTGAATATTTTGATAAATGAAACGCTTTTATGTGTACAGGAGTTTTAACTTATAAAATGGTCCTGTTTTTGGCCCACCATGCATACACAAAGCGCCATTTAATTTAAAAAAAAAACAAAAAAAAACAAAAAATAGGGCTACATACGGTGACACACATTTGATGTGTTTAACTCAGAAATACACCGTGTTCAGAAAAAAAGTAATATATTTATTTTTACCATATATTTCTCATAGTTTTTAGACAAATTTTACAAAACTTTCAGTGAATATCCGTAAGTGAATATGTCAAGTTGTCAACTGATAGTAATTTGATTTTGACAAAATCGGTTAAATGTTCTTTGTGTAGTAACGTAATTATGACTTTTTTTGTAAAAAAAGTCATAACAATGCCGTTTTCTGAAGAAGATAAATATAAAGATAAATAAGGCACTCAGGAGCACATCGTATAATCAAACTCTCCAGAAAAGAAATGGACATTAAGCGGGTTGCAAAAATTACTTACTAAGATTGAAGAAAAAGGAAATTTCAAGCATATGCCTGGCATCTCAAGCAGCACATCTCTGGCGATTGGAACAAGATTGATCAGCAGCTGATTGACAGTGCTGTAAAACAGTGGCGTAAACGTCTGTGTTTCTTCATGAGGCGGACACGTAGAGCACATGCTTTAAAGCAGAACTCCAAACTGATCAACAGTCTATAGCAGTAGTTCGTAAATGCTGTATATGCTGTATATGCTGATAGCGTACAACATGCACGTTTTTTAATTACAAAGAATATTTATTTTAGGCCAGATATATTTTTGAAAATAGGACGCACTTGTAGACTAATTTCTTAGTAATGGTCAATGAAAATTGTAAGAAAATCGAGCCTGTAGTTGTGAAGTTACGTTCAGAAACAAAATATACCACTTTTTTCTGAACATGGTGTATAAGCGTATTCACACAACAGCTAGCAGTCAAGATGTATGTCCAGATAAGATAATGTCACAGAAACTATAAATTTATTACAGAACACAGAAGCAAAACGTTTGACTAATCTATCGCGTACAACATTCAATCCAATTCATACATCTGTTTTGCATTCTCAGTCAGTCAACGCAATTACGTAACGTAATTTATCGTTTAAATGATATTTTCAATAGACCAGTTGCCTTTCACAGGCATTTTTGCCACACTCCTAGGATATGTATTGTAATTTAATTTTGTTGTTGATCTCTATGCTGTACCGTCTGTCTTTAATTCTGTACTGTTTCGTCGTATTAATGCAATTTTGTTCAGCTATGTTTTTTATCTACGTAGAGCAAATATTAGCGGTTTTGCTCGTTGAAGTGCAGTGTCAATCATTATCTTGACGTTGTGGTTCCGTAAGCTAATCGATTTTTCGACTGACGATACAACGACCTAGAGATGAGCAGCAAAATTAAATAATTACATATTCTAGGGATGTGGCAAATGTCTATGTTTATGTTGGGTGTAGGACATACCCGTTAGACGTTTCCACTCTCGGACGAAGACCGGCGCAAGCCTGAGAGTGAGGCCCAAAACTCCGGTGAGACCCACAACGAACAATGAACGAACATTCGTTTTAATGAGCACCCGCCTCTGTTCCTTTCCCCCGCTCCTTTTCTGACATCTCTTTTTAATTCGAAAAGCATAGAATTGTTGCTCGGATCTGGAGAAGTACTAGTGTAGTACATTCTACAGTGGCACCATCATTTTGAGAGTGGAAGAGCAGGGGATGAGTTCCCATGCGGAGCAAGCGAAAAAATTGACTTCCACCTTGCTTAAAGTTCATCTCTGTCACTCTGTCGGCCCCTTTACCTCAGTGGGCCCCTTCACCTGCATGCGGCCCTTTCGCTACTGTGTGGCCTTTTTACACATGTACGAGGGTCGTCCCATAAATAAGTTACAAAACGGCATAATTCTGTTAATTTTCAAAATATAAAAAATCCGAAATATAGGTTTTGTACATAATTTAATTCT
>Ga0209562_1000800_pt1 | contig 11337 bp, 6 predicted proteins | sample WorMetvacBELIZE2_FD_187399 | JGI IMG/M metagenome (GOLD analysis project Ga0209562, IMG submission 187399) | Marine gutless worms symbiont microbial communities from Max Planck institute for Marine Microbiology, Germany - Olavius vacuus BELIZE.2... | ecosystem: Host-associated > Annelida >...
GGGTGGTACGGTAGGCGCAGTCGACACGGACACGGACGCGTTGACACAGCGTGGTGACAGCGGAGTGTCGTCAGTGTAGTCGTCGGCAGGACTGGACGACATCACCACCGTGAAGTTGAAACGATAGAGACAGGCTTGTGATAACGACGAGAAATGAATGACACTGCCGATCAGTCTCGGCCGTCCAGCCACATGACGACCATCCAGACTCTTTGCCGACTTCTACAACACACAGCTAGTACATAAGTGAGTGAGTACAGTTGAGTTCAATGTCCTGCTCGACACATAAAACGTCACTTCAGAGACTGGCCTTTCTACCCACCTCCACAACTGAGTAAGGTAGGTTTAACGTCCCACTCTACACGTATTTTGGACGCCGGTTTTCCCACACAGCTTACTTCATTAGCACTTACAAGCCGATTCGTTTTCGACCCGAGCGCTCTATAAATATCATATGTATAAGCAAACTCACAGCATCCAAGAGAAAACACACAAAAAAGGCATAAACTAAACATAAGCAACAATCACAAACCTAAACCTACTCGCCCTCTGTCAGCTGTAAAATTGCTCATAAAATCCACTCACTGCACATGGTTCTCGTTCAGCGTTGCAAATCATCAAATACTTATTCCTGTATCATTACTCTGAACTTCATACATCCACAGACTTACGTTTAGGTTTTACTTCTAATTTCTAATTACTGCAACTGTTTACTTAACGTTCTGTCAAGTATTTATAAACGAATATGAATGAATGATTTAAATACCGGTACATAATTTAATACACGCATTCAGAACCATAGATTACTGAATAAACATGATATCAATCTGTGGTCATACGTACAACAATAAGTCCAGAACGCTGAGGAATGCTGAAGCTGAAAACCAGCTGGACTGCTACAGTCGTCTCAGTTCGGTTCACAATCAAAACACGACCATCACGCTCGTACACAGAGCACATCTGACTGTCAACCGGCCTCAACAGACACAGTTCAGAGCCGTTGATACAGCCAGAATCATTTGCTTGACTTCTATCAGAGATCGCTGAGGTCGAATTCAAAGTGGAAGAAGTGTTGGCCACAAGAACTAGAGCAGCAGGTCCTGCTAGCCCGGCATTGTTGATGGCCTGAACAGTGACACTGACAGGGGCAAGGCATGACAGTGGATGTCTGAGTGATGCTGTACTGCCAGGCCATGTCACTGACGCCGACACGTCAAGACATGAACTGTCGTTGAAGCTCAGTGTGACGTTGTGATGAACTATGCACCCGTCAGCTGCCTGAACATATCACACGTACACCGTCTTAGTGCAGCCTCTATGCTGTACACCATGATCAGCCGAGTAAGTAAGTCATAAACCGCTACAACATGGACCTCAGTAATTACCACCAGCCGGAAACTGCAAGTTTTAAATATCACAACAGTGACAACACACCATAAAATAAGGTGCAGTATAATATAATTCTTCTTCTTCATTCTCCAGTTGTCTCTCCATCCGTAATATCATATTTAACACCAATAACAATGTAAAAATTAACTTTCAGTTTATGTGCAGATAAGGCAGAACGGCTGATGTGCACAGCTCAACACGATTTACTCATATATATTACAGTGCAAACTACAGAGAGATGATATGATGAAGATGGTGAAGTAATGTTGTTAAGGTTATAGTTTCTGTACATGCCAGATTGCCAGTAAATAATAAAATACAAAACAAGTAGTAAATGTAAAGGTAGTATCATACGCAATGTGAGCTGTTCTCAGTTTCTTGGCAGTTAGCTTGCACGTGATTCAGTGACAAACCTGGCAGTGGACTGCCATTACTTTCCACCAGACTTGCAGTTATAGTCACATAGAATCACCACCTTTTGGTCAGTACCAGATTATACTGTTTGAGAGAGGCACGTGTGTGTGTGTGTGAACAACTTGCCCCGAGTCATTATATGAAAGTTAAACAGCCAGGAGTTGAACTAGTGATGTCTCAATAGCGAGCATAATGCCTTAACCGTTACACCACTACGCCATATGCACAAACAGCACCAGATTTCAACAGCAAGACTGCAACAAACAGTCCATTGGCAATACAGAATCAACACAGGACAAGTACCGGAAGACTCCAGGTGACTCTGACGACAGCATTAACGTGATCACTGTCAACAGCCACATCCGACGGAGCTTCAGCAGGAACTGCACACAGATAATGTAACTTACTCTAAGTATTTACACTGAAAGTGCAGATCACACAACACAGGACCGACCAGGAAACAAATCTGAATCATTTCAAATGCAACTTTTTTAGCTTAGTGACAAGTGAAAAGACAGAACGTTTCATACAATCACCAACAATTCAGTAATTTACTCTGCATGACCACAATGCATTCTGCTGAGATGGGGACCAGGCTGACTTCACCATTAAATTGGGCTGCAACGTGAATGAGCAGCAAGTACAGCCACTGACTGGCCAGCATAATACTACTGTGGTCACGTGCCAAATAATCCGTGACAAAAATGGTGAACTGTGCAATACACAAACTAACTAACAAGACGCAGTTCAAATCCTTATCTATTCGAAATGAACTTTCTGATAAAAAATTGTCCAACCACACCAGCAACAAACACTCTAGTTTTCGTTAAACACTGGACCTTGACTGTCCTTGGATTAAATTTGTTCACTGATTTTAGCTCCCCTCGTCACCTGCAATCCATCCCTCTGTCTGTCTGTCCATCTGTCTGTCTGTCCCATACCACTAGGACAAAAGGGGACAAAACAGCCTTGACCTTGAAAATTTATGTTGTCAATATCTCCATCACAAATACAGAACATGAATAGGAAATCATAGGCTGCCTAACATTTATTATAATCATAGGTCATATCACGGATGGGGGTGTAGGTAGACAGCGTGTCACCAATGGGTAACAACTTCTTACTTGTTTGTTTTAGTTAAATATTACTTTAGATTTTTTAAATGTTCAAGTTACATATTAGACTAAACTGGCTGTTGGACTAAACTGGCTACAGACCAGCTTTTAAACACATGTTAAATAGCCTGTACATCATATTGTACTCATATTTCTGTAAAAAAACTGCCACTGAAAATTTACAAACAATATACAGCAGTAAACCAATGTGCCAATATATCATCGTACCAGCACATGGAGTTCGCATCCAGTTAGCAGTAGCAGGTCCAGGCCATGAAAGCTCATCCTTATCTCCAGGACGACTTGCCAGCTGAATACGGAACTTGTAATCAGTGTTTGGCAGCAGACCTTACATACACATATGTTGTCAGTTACATTTTCACCAACCACACAGTGGACAATTATGCATGCTTTAAGCATAGATTTGTTAAAAGCACATTTGTTTCACAGAGGCTCTGCCACTTTGTGCCTTTTTTTGTTTTTCAGCACTATGCATAAATTCTGTTTCTTATTTACCTACTTAGTCAAATTTATCAAAGGAGTAACACACTCGTAACGAAAACAGTAATTTTGTGTGCTAAAATTCAGTGCTGTATCTCATTTCTGTTCTTGTTTCTTGTTGTTGCTGTGCCTATTTCTTAAGACAACACCTGTACCAGAAATTCCCCAATCATGATCATTAATCAGAACTGACCTTGGACTCAACTCCCATCGCAGTATGACACTTCATTAATTATCTAGTTCCATTTGCCCCATGTTACGCAGAGTAGCTCTGCTCTCAGGACCCTCATCCTTCCTTGCTGACAGCCATTCTGTTTGTTTGGAGCACCTTGCTGCTGCTGCTGATGTGCTGACTGTCTAAATGGACTCATCTGCAGTTTGCTGATGTGAAAAATAGATATAAAAGCAAATAGTTACATTAACGACAAACAACAGAAAACATACAGAAGAGAATATAAGACTCACATCAACAAGAAAAACAAACAACAATTAAAGCAACCTTTAGCAACATAAGTGAACCATCTGACAGTAGTGGCAGAATGTGCACTGGCAGTCAGTGGTAGTTGCTTCACTGTCACCAGGTCCTGCCAGCTGCCACTGTTGAGCTGAACTAAACCCTGCAGTGTGTAGCTCACAACTGGCCCAGTGCCATTACCGGTGATGTCAGCCAGCCACTCCGGCCAGTGCATAACGAGGTATCTGCCGTCCTGTGATGTGCTAACAGTCGGAGGTTTCAACAGAACTGGCAAGGCTGTCACACAGTACCAAACCACATCCACTTCCTGATAGCGACAAAGTGAAACTACAAAGTGAAACTCAAACAAATAACACATTTCTACCAACTTATTTCACAACCCTCATCATTGACCTGATTTTTACACTTTCATTCCATAAGTTAATTAGTTCTTATTATGTAAAATCTATCATCAGACAACTATGGTACAGCCCTAGGTGGTATAGTCCCCACCTCACCATGAAAATCTGTATCTGAAACCACATTTTTTGCTCTTATCTAGAGATTTTTGACACAGAGTCTGCATCATCAGTATTACCTGAAGATGCCCAACTGATTAACTGGCCTATTTTTCTGTAGTTACTCCAGGTGAAACAAGCAGCCCACGTGCTATGATGCTCAGCTGGCATGAGAGCAAGATGAGCTCCAAACCCAGTAAACTAGTTTTCTTTGTGATCAGAGTTAACCAGTAGGTCTGCACGTAGAGGATTACAAGTCTGTACATCCACTGATCCAGCTGTTATACAGACATCATGCAAAGTTCTACAGTAAATTCATCCTAAGTTTTATGGACATCTTGTACAGATACAGATCAACCATATCATGTAACATCGACAGACAAACTACCTGAAGGTAACACGTTAGCAGACAATGCATATTCTGCACTATCACAGTGCAAACTTCTTCCTCTACATGTACAAGATGGACCCAAAATGTGAGAAATGCAGCAGCTGCAAGAGGACTATACCATAATATAGAAAAAGCAGTTCATGCACCAAACAAAACTTTCTCCACAACCACAAAATTCATTTGTATGTTTCTAAATACTGTATTTTATAAGTTTTAAAACAAATGAGAAATCTTAAAACATCACGGATGTGCAATGATAAGTGTATTTCGTTGTCTGCCATTTGTCACTTAATGCACAGAGTTCCACTGAAATTGGTACTGTTCATGCAACAACCACTGAATTACCTGCTAAAATACATCGGATGTGTTAACATAACCAAAAACTCACATCTCTGACATGATGCACCACCCCATCCATACGCACAACTGCCAGAACTGCAGATGCCATTGACACTGCTGCAGATGTCTCCATCAGGACAGTGACAAGTCAAAACACACTCAGCACCAAACGTTCCAGCACGGCATTCTGCAATATTTGCAACATCTCACTCCACAGTGCACATCACTTTTCAGTTTCAAACATCACAGCAGTATAACAGGGACTCTACCTGGGATCAGACTGCTTAAACAGTCATATGTTTCTTTGCAAGATAATTAGTTTCAATTTTTTTTAATTATATTTGCCAAAAAACTATTTTCCTCCTTATTCTACTGTTCTTATTTCTATTATATTTTCCTAACACAATTTTGTCTTATTCTATTCCACTTTGTCAAATGTTTTTATTTTCATTTCTATTCTCTGTCTGTCACAGTAAATTTACACACAAATTACACAGCATTAACTATAGACAATGACTTACAAGTAGCTCAGCTGTTGCAGAGAGACCGTGCTGCAGGGTGGGTTAGTTATAGCCAAAAGTAGAGGACTGGAACTGGGAGACAATATTTACGGACAATATAGGTCTATATTCAACCACTGCGACGTATTTGGCCAGCAAAGAAATGGAAATTGGCGAAAAACGCAAAATAAGGGCTATTACACCTTTCAAGGTCATCCAAGGTCATCGAGGTTGGTACCAATTCAAAGCTTGTATGCGACTTCCTATTAGTGATTAATACGAGACATCCTATCTCTTACCATTTCGGATATCGCAGCTTATTGTTCAAATTTTGGACACTTTGCATTTTTGAGCCACATTTTGGGGGCTTAGGGACAACGTACGATGTTCATCTTGGGCTCATTGGAAAGCGCTTAGTGTACTTCCTATTAGTGATAATTGAACTCGTTTCGCTAGGTGTTACGGCTGAGGCAGTACGAGCAAAAATAGATTCAGCGATTTTGCGCCAACGCGGTCACTTTGACCCAAAATTTCAGCTAGAAGGGCACGTTCCCCACCAATCTTTTTTGCATAAATAGTTAGGCCAATGAATGCCTTACAACTTCGCTGCTGACAGTTTTCACACTAATAAACTTTGTAGCAGACTTTCTTCAAGCGAAGTGCGATTTTAGAGGAAAAATGGCCATTTTGCGTTTTTGGGCCCCCTTTGGGGGACTTAGGGGCAATGTATGATGATCATCTTAGGCTCATTGGAAAGCGCGTACTGGACTTCCTATTAGTGTTAATTGAACTTTTTTCGCTAGGTCGTACGGCTGAGGCGCTGCGAGCGATTATTGGTTCAAAATCGGCGATTTCGCTCCAATGGGGCCGGATGACCCAAAATTTCAGGTAGAAGGGGTCGCCCCCACCAACCATTCTTCTTCTCAGAAAACTAGACTAAATGATCTTTCGCACGGTATAAAAATCTTGACAGATTTTTCTTCCTTTTTGTCACAATGTAAGCGTTTGACAGACGGACAGCATTTTAATAACTAACAAACAAAAGTAGCAAAATTTGCATAAAGTTAAATGTGTTCTACAACTATACATCTGTTACTTAATTTTACCACAATAATTTTTGTTCTATTCTCATTCTCATTTGCAATAAATGTATACCGGTAGCACAACAACAGTACTGTAAATAATGCCTGTTGTCATTTTAGTGGTACAAGGTTTTCTTGCAGTGACATTTTACTGAAGCATATGCACTGCAGCTGTTCCTTCAGTGCTTTGACACTGTTGGTTGGGTCATTTGACCCGTAAAAACCCTTCCCCAATATGACCTATAATGTGTTTGGTGGGACGTTAAGCCTTACTCAATCAATCAACTATGCACTGCAACATATAAGATGCTTGCAATTTCGATTGCAGTCTGTCATGTTTGCATATGAGCCATACTGAATGAAATAAAATGAATGATTGGTTATAACTGACAGACAGCTCACAGCATCAACAACAAACAAAAAATTGCAAAATAGGCCATTAGTTAGGCCTAAATCCTATCATATACGCTCACTCTGCAAAACAATGCATTTCAAACCTTTGCTTACAAACTACTGCTGCACCCACACAATGTAGCATGCAGCCTAAAACAAACTGGAGTGCGTACAAACCAGTCTGACAGTACGGACTGCCAGTCCAGCCATAGCGGCATTTTCCGTCTGTACATCGGCCATCATCAGTGCGGCAATAGCTTGGTCCACTTCGGCAGTGACATTCCTTGCTACAGTTATCACCAAATTTCCCAGCAGGGCAAGGTACTGCCGCAGGTAACATACATTCACAAATAAGTTACAGTAAGTAGTTCAGTCATGCAAAGCAAAATTATAAACTGTGCGTATGCAAACATACAATGCTTACTTCTCACTTTTTTCTGTGCATCATACCAGATGCATTCTATGTGAGACATAATGCTGAATGAAAAGACATCGTGGTATATGTTTATAAACTGTGCGTATGCAAACATACAATGCTTACTTCTCAACCTAATTATTCATACTGTGCATCATACCAGATGCATTCTATGTGAGACATAATGCTGAATGAAAAGACATCGTGGTATATGGTGGCTCATTACCTCCAGCAAAAAGGCTGTTTTTGTCTAGGTTTTTTTGTTAGTTTGCAAGCAGAATAACTCAAAAAGTCATAGATAAATGGTCACAAAACTGTTAAACCATTCAACAAGACACAATCACTTAAATTGCATGACTGATCTGAAGTTTGTTTTCATTTTCTTCAACAAACTGCTACAGGAAATCTCGCTGATACAGGACAGGTATGCAGTCAGAAGAATCTCTGGGAAAGGAAGTATAATTGCACTGCTAACATCAGCATAAATGGTATATCTCATAACATGCTGCACTATCTAACTTGTACTTTCTGGTCCACAAACATAATTGTAAAGTACTTTGTAAAGAGCATCAGAAATGTTCTAACTAGCAATATTCTATACAATGAAACTTGTTCACCCGATACCCACTGATCCATTTTGTTCACTGACCACTTAGTCTCTAGGGGTAACTGAAACTTAACAGCTTCTATAGTAGAGTGAATAGATTACGAACTGCCAGTGCATCACGTGCACAATCACTGTTTTAAACTGGTGATTAATTTAAATTCAGTCTACTTGCTTAATTTTGTAGTGTTATGTTGTTAGTCACAACTCAGTATAACTCACCAAGCTTTCATTACAACAAATACAACTAATGTATACAGAATGATTTTACTAGGCTCCTAGCATCTGCTATAATAACCATGTAATAAGCAAAGCAAACTTAAATCAAATCAAATCAAATCAAATTTATTCGCCACAAAGTACACAGTATATATATACATCATAACATACATACATATACATCAGTTTAGCTCTCTCCATTCAAGTCACCCTGAAACAAAGTAACTTACTTTGTGTGGCATACACTGCACCAGCCACAAGTAAATGCACAAGTAAATACACCAGCATTTGCTATCTAAGAAATGTGCAGGCAACTGTCATACATCAAACAACTCTACAACACAAATACACAAAACACGTGATCAACTGCAGCAGACTTCTGACTTTAGCACTCTTTCATACACCAAGGTGAAAAGTCATTTAGTAATCCTCTCTTTCAACAGCATCTGTTGCACATCACATTGATAACGATTAATTATACACTGTGAACCATAAAAATTGGTGGCAGTACGTTTGTAATCATAACTCTGGAAAATCTTGATGGATTTTAATAGCTTTTACATATCTGGAAACAGGAATAAATACTCTCTGTAAATAAGCTGTTCACTTTTTTATTCATGATGTAAACATGACATCATTGTCATGTAAACTTAGGCAAATAACTGGTAGATATTTCAAACTAATACTGAAGAAGACACAATTTTGATTTGAAACTTATGGAAATCAAACAGCTACGGTGCTCAGCGACTGATTCGGGAATATTCTGATAAAAACTCGAAAGGAACAGCAATAAAAAATGTTAAGAAGATGCACGAAACTGGTTTACTTGATTTCTTACAGGAAGCGACAGACCACACATATCGTGCAGCTGTGTGGTGCAGCCTAGAGCAATCGCTGATTGATGATGCAGCTGACCAATGGCCAGCACACTTGCGAGCTTGTGTTTAAGCCAAATGCGGACATTTTGAACACAGGTTGTGACTATCGATTTGTTTTCTTAGTACTTGATGAACTTTATGTTTCACACCATGCTTGATGCAGCAGGTGTTCTTCTAAGAGTGCATTATAAAAGTATGAAATGCCATGTTGCATTTTCACAAGGTAACGTACATACTATATTTAGGTGAGGTGGACATTGTTTTATACATGATTTCTTCTTTTTTACAACAGTACAAAAATTATAAAAATCGATCAAGATTTTCCAAAGTTATGGTCACAAATGTACTGCCACCTTCTTTAAGGTTCACAGTGTATATGCATTTGGTACACTGCAAATCAAGCCTAATATATATAGCACGTCAAATTTGATAAGCAGGAGACCCGTTCTTACACATTTCTGACTGGCATTTATATCTGCTTATGACCAAACCTCAGAATTTCTAATTTTGTCATATGATGCACCCATCACCATATTCAAAGACTGCCATCTCTTACTCAGTTTCATTTCACATTATGTAATTTGGTTATGTTATATGACTTCATGACTGTCACCTTGATGTAATACCAGGGCTGGTAAAAACCTAGGTTTTTAGTAAATATTAGGTTTTTAGGTTTAATGTAGGAAGGTCGGAGCCAAAATTACGACACAGAAGTACATGAAGAACATCCCAAAAAGCCAATGTGACCTTTATTAAAGAATTACACGATAAAAGAAGAAAAAAAACTTGGAAACCTTTAAATCTGTGAAGTTTTCAGGTTTCTTTAAAAGGAACCTAAAAAACCTAAAATTTGAACTTTTTCAGGTTTTTTTAGGTTTTTAAAAACTAAAAAACCTAGGTTTTTTACAACCCCTCTTGACAGCCCTATGTTCTACATACGTTGAAAGCTAAATGCATTTCGATATCGGCAGTTAAAGTCTTAGTGTTGTTAGTCAAGTTTCGCACATTATGTGACATGGTTTTATGTCACATAATGTTCGAGTTACACGTATAACGCAGGCCACCTATAAATTTTCGGCAATCCTTGAGAAGTGGGTGCCTTATTCACAGATGTATCTAGTATTAGGGTTACTAGGGTTAGCGTTATGGTTAGTGTCAGGGATAGCGTTAAATAAGTACCGTTGTGAATAAGGCACCCACTTCTCAAGGATTGCCAAATTTTCTGCTAGTATAATCGTGATGTAAAGGCATAATAAACAGTGCATGCAGATGGACACACAATGCTGCAAGTCACAAATACTATGCGACTGCACGCGGAAGATTCTGTCTAATGGCAATCACGGTCTGCTGTCAGTGTTTTTCATTATCCCACACGCGATTTCTTGACTATAATGTTATTTTGTTGCTTAATAATATCGAACATAATACTCATAATCGAATAATATGACGGGAAAACAATTAAATAACCGAAGAAAGGTTATAAACAGCGTCTCCTTCAACATTTAAACAGGATATGACGTCGACAAGTGGCATCATAGATAAATGTAATAATTTTATTAGTGTAATTGCTCGGATAAGTAAACAAATCGAATATAACTATTAACCACAGTGATATAACTTCTTTATTTCACGTAAATGAAGTTTATTCACTCTCACGTATCACGCAAAGTACAGACAATCAGACAAAGAGAAGAGGCACCGATACAACAGCGAAACGCGACGAGTAACGACTAACGAGCATCCGTATTCCGTACCGTTATGTCAAGGATTGCGTTATGTTAGGTTCTATTTTTATCATCTGTGGTTTTATCTATGGCATAGTAGACACGCAGCAACTTGCATAATAATTCAACCAGGAATACGATGACAAAATGCTGCTATAAAACAACATTTTTCTAGTTAGATGTAAAACTGTGCTCTTGATTTCAACGAAGAACATTAGTCTTTATTTTGTCGACAGCACCATGCAAAAGAAGTGTGGTTATCACACAGAGATGTTTTCTGTTGCCGTAGTAACGAAGAATGTAGAGTTTGAGGGTGTGGTCATGTTTTGTGTAAATAGTTGCCTTGTAGTGTTATAGTGCGTGATATGAATGTATTTGGTGCATAAACTTCACTCTTTATA
>Ga0209562_1000801_pt1 | contig 11332 bp, 5 predicted proteins | sample WorMetvacBELIZE2_FD_187399 | JGI IMG/M metagenome (GOLD analysis project Ga0209562, IMG submission 187399) | Marine gutless worms symbiont microbial communities from Max Planck institute for Marine Microbiology, Germany - Olavius vacuus BELIZE.2... | ecosystem: Host-associated > Annelida >...
TTACGTTAACCAAACGTGTCACAAAAATGTAACCAACATTACATCATTATTCATAACACTTCCTGCTGCAAGTATGCTAATCGGTATTTTCCATATTGGAAAATTATGTTTTTAAGTTCCATTTTTTAAAAAGCTGTTGCTCAGAAACCATGTGGTGAATTTTGTTGAAATTTGCAACGTTTGTGCCAGAAAGGCGATAATTGAAGCTGCTAAGAGGATAATTAGTTCTGATAAGGTGTGCCGTAGTTATAGTGATTTGAATTTTGGCGTCACTTTTTTTGGAACAAAGTGTACATTTTAGTTTATCGTGACTTCTCATCGTATTTCGATGACTTGTGCATAGCCGGCCTGGCAGGCTCGATATAAGGCTGAAAGCTGAAACCAAACAGCTAGATATTGATTGATTGGTTGGTTGATTACGCTGTGAGATTTATGGTATGCTTATCCGAAAATACCGCCTTGGCAATATGAGTTAAGTTAACCCGTCTAGCCTATAAATACTGCACGGCTTAACTTAACGAATTCGACGGTTGGTGACAGCTCACTTACAATAGCTGCAAATCTGGCGTAACAAAATGCTATAACCACTTTTTCTGTCGCATCCTTCAAACGTAAGTTGAAATATATAATTTCATCATCATCATCATCATCATCATCATCATCATCATCATCATTTTATTTCGCCCAACAGTACAAAATAGCAGTTACAAATATCAACTCACAACGAGCAGGACAGTAAGGCACTCGTCGAGCGCCAGTAACTGCCCACAGCCGGCTAAACGAATGAGATTTGATCAGAAAAGATCAATTATTAATGAGTTTCAATTCCTAAAGCGTTTGAACAGTATGGACTGCACAAAAAACAACGAATAACATGAATGAAGCAGACTATACTTGATCAATATGTTTCTAAATGATATTTCCTGATAATTTGTTTCGTATTTTATTCCGTAGATGCGAATTTTATATGGCCTAATGAGTCGACGAGCTGTTTATACTTATCTACCACTTAACGCCTGACGTGTTGTTGTGAACGTGTGCTGTCTTCCAAGCATCTTTCACAAACACAAGCATATAATAACACATACATTAATATGATCATCATTTCCATAAGGTGGACTACGTACCTTCCTGATCAGGTTCAACGGCAGTTTCAGCTGCTGGCGCCTGTACTTCAGCATTCTCAGCTTCATTATCCTATGTGTATGCCACAACAATCCTTGTTGCACACATCCGGTTACGTATAAGCCTGTGCAGTACAGCTCAAAAACAGACAAGAACTGATTGCTGTGATGAGCGCGAAATTCTGCAGAAGTCGATTATTGAAAAGATGGAGTGCGTCAGTTTTCGGGAATTGTTCTCAGTAATGTCTTCGAATATGGCCATAAGTCATCCAGAAAGCAGATTCTTTGTGCTATACATTTCCGTCGCAGACAGTATGGGTCTGACCATAACTGGTTTGACATAGTTGTCTCCAAAAGCTACCGAATTCGGTAAAATAACCTACATTTCGGCCATTCAAGGTCACTCAAGGTCATCGATTTTATTACCAATGGAAAGCCTGTATGCAACTGTCTATTAGTCAATGATAATAATTGAAGTCATTTCCATTCTATCTTGCACCATTTCCAAGTTATGGGAGATAATTGGTCCGATTTTCGCTGTCGACATGTGTGAACCGCTAGATTTAGGACCACAAAATTCGGGGCCAATAAACCAGAAACATCGCTCTATCATATGCGGTGTAAAACGTATTTCGACATCTCGAACCGTTAGGCATAACTCACGAGTGCGATGGACGGACTGACCGTCCGAGCCTCTGCCAAGGCTGGTAATTCTTAAACTAAGTGAATTATTGATATTGATGTGAGAATGTCGACAGCATAGACACAATCAATCAATCCTGTATTTGTGAAACAAGCATACATCCCATTGAACACATGTAACACATGGGAGTAACACATGTACAATCAAAGAAAATATTAATAAATCTGGGTGAGATTAGCCTTAGAATATAACCTACTGTTTTCTGTCAAGTATGGTAAACTTATGGTATGGTTTAACGTCCCAGTCGGGTTTCTCGTCCTTCAAAAGTTTCTCTAAAAGTTATGTGCAACTTTATGATTAATCCTACTAGCACACATACGAACCAACAAACCGAGTCAAACATATTTCCTTGGCACAGATGAAACTGTGGTAAGAAAAACACTATTTGTAATGTTTCCTGCAGTCCTACATTAATACAGTAAACATAATCGCACGGCACTTAACTACTCATCATCATCATCATCATCATCATCATCATCTGCTTCTTCCTCTTCTTCATTTAATTTGTTGAAGCAGACCAAACGTACTCAGTCTGTATTCAGTTATAGCAACAGACGACTAAGACGCATACGGATCAGAAAGCATTTAGATAGAGATACTACAACAGATCCCTAAAAGAACACTATAGACCTATTTATTAGCGATTTGCGCTTTTCAGTGGCGAACAAACATGATACTAGTTGTAAAAAGCTTTATTGTAAAATGCACTTACATGTACAGTATGCGTCCAACGCGCAATAAATTCTAATTTAACAACAGAGGCGAAAGATAAGTGAACAAAACTGTATGCAAATCAATGGCAGTCAGCTATGGTTCGACTCGACATAGTTTGCAGTGGACGCAATCACGCAAAACGCACTTCACTGCAAAACAATGGCATTGCACATACACAGCATCACTATAGCATGCGTCTGTATTAAAACAGATGCATTAATACGATCAGAATTTATTTTTACCTTGTCCATCGCGAGCGATTTATGTCAGTGTATTGCAACGTTATGCAAACTGGCTGACAAGCGCGCATCATTGTGACGTCAACAGCAGGATACGTCGCCCAGCAACGCTGGCTGCTGAGAAAGAAGCGCAGCAGCACTCCAATTTTTAACCACATGCCTGCGGGATATCTGCAGCCCAACGGCAGTTTCTGAGATAAGTATATCCACATAAATGTCACTGGCAGCCATAATGATAAATGACCGTATTTGTGGCGGCGCCAGGACGTCAAGGCAGCCAGGTCATTTCCAGGTTACTAAGGTCGTAAGGCAGGTCATCAGGTGCAGCGCAGTAAAGGAGCCATGTCATTTCGAGGTCAGAAAATCCTCAAGCCAGGTCACCGGATGCACTTTTTCCTCAGAAAAGTTGACGACTTTTTTGTTTTTTAGTCGTTGCCCTCAAAACACAGGCCGCCAACGCCGCTGATTGTTTCACTGTCAAAATAAAACAAATAAAGCGGTCAGATATGGTAACATTTTTAGTTTTTGTTCACACTATTGCCGAATCAAAGCAAATCTTCCAGCCAGGTTATTTGACCTGGCTCGCCCTGGTGTAGCGCCGCCACTGCACATCACGAATATGTGACAGACAGACAGACAGACAGACAGACAGAATATCAGCGTTATTGCGGTACCATGCTTCGTAGAGATTCGTGCTGTGAAAAAAATAATAAAAATATAAATTGGGAATTATTGAGCATGTTAAGTTTAAACGTGAGGCTGGTTGCCGTACGCATACAATGATAACATCTGCAGATTTCATAAATGTGGTTTGTGGCTTGTTTCATCATGATAAGTAACACTTTCCACACTGGCTATATTGCAGTGTGTAGACAAGTGTTCTTCTACAATTTGAATAAAAGAAGTCACTAGGTAGCATAGGCCTACATACAGTTGTACAGTGCACGTCGGACGTACATGTACAAGTACTTATAATAGCACATGAACGATAAGCACTAACGACATTGACGAGAAGCAGGTAGGCCTACAGTGTAGGTGGTCGAGTCAGTTGGCGTCAGTGTAACTGCATGACCCTGGCAAACGGCTTATACGCAGTTGCGGTTGCCACAAGCTACCTTCACGAGCCGCAGCCGTCGCGGATGAGGAGTAAAGGTAGGCTAGGTAGGCCCATACGTCAAGCTGTTGTTGATGGAATCGTAAAAACAACAGCTGTGGAACGACGGCTCTGCGAAAAGCTGCCGCCGAGAGACTATAGCGTTGGCGGTGTAGTTCCACGACATAATGCATGCCGATCGACGTACACGCGCCGTACGGGCCTATTATGTAGCGCAGCTTGCCTGCAACCCATTTTATTACACTCATCATCCTAGTTATAGTGAATGATGCTCAGGAGTGATGTTCGTCCACTCTGGTAGCGATAACGCGATTGTTAAAGTAGGGCCTACCAGTTTATTTACAGTTGCAATATATTCACACGGCACACCCTTACGGCACAAGCAATCCGAACACAAATCGCACATTATTATGTGTCATGCTGTTTCGTATACTATGGATTAGGAAGCCGCCACAGACTCCTTCAGCATACGTGATGAACATATGTGTGAACCCCTGTCGAAAGCGAAAATTTAACCAATAATCTGCAATAACTCGGAAACGGTGCAATATAGGATGTAAAAAGTTAGTATTAATCACTAATAGGAAGTCACATATGAGCTTTCGACTGGCGCCAAAATAGGTGACCTTGAATAACCTTGAATGGCGTAATTTATTTTACGTTATTTCACAGAATTCGGTAGCTTTTGTGGCCGCTTAGTTACGTCAACGTAGTTGAAGATAGACCTATACTGTCTGCTACAAAAATGCAGCCCAAAGAATAGTTCCTTTTTAATTTTAGCGATATATTATTTTGCGGAGGTTATCGAGCACTAGTGCATTATTATCTGTGAAGTGATCACAGTTATATCCCTGTTTATATCGCAATAAATCAACTAATAACAGAAAATGCTTACACAGAGACGTGGCCAGCACTGTAGGCTACAAATAATAACAGTACATAAAATATTTCGTTCTAATAAGTGTCTCGCTCCATGGAGTTAGGCCTTATTAGAACCAAACCAATGCGTTCTAGCATAGGCTACTCAAAAATTATTAGGCAAATACGGCATTATTGGCCATAATACGAATTGCACAGTTTTGTTGTAAGCCTATTCGTAATAGTTTACATTCTGACTGTAAGGAGTAACATCATCCGTAAATGTAGAGTCATAGCTATAGTGTCTTCAATGTTTTGCAGTTGCAGACTTGCAGGTTGCTGACTTGCTATACTGTCAACTGAATACAACACACATTCAACGTTATGTCAAGTTATGCTCAACATGAAAAGTGCTGACTGATTACGTGTCGCTAGGCCTATTCTTCTCGTATGTATATCACTGGCTGACATTGGCGTCACTTTGTATCAAAAAGTGGGGTACCATCTCTCTCTTTCCCCTTCCTATCCGCTCAAATCCTGCTAGGGGTCGCCAATGTGCGTGCACGTCAGTCAGGTCCTTATTCTCTACGCAAAGGGTCGTTAATATTTGGAATTGTTTGCCTAGTGACACTGTTGATTTTTCCTCAATCCTCACTCATTGTATTTAAGCGCACAGTTAAATGTGTCGATTTCAGTGATTCACATAGCTGTTTTGCGTACTGCTATTATGCTTCTACGTATTTGTTTCTTATTATTCTTTTAAGGGCGGCTCTTAGTGCTGTATTTCAGCCTTGTCGCACCGGCTATTGTTCATCATGCACGTTTTTACCGCGCTGCATGGAATGCAGACGCGGTCTTGCGATGAGAATTCCGTCCGTCCGTCCGTCCGTCCGTCCGCCTGTCTGTCTGTCCGTCAGACGCATGAATTGTGACAAAACGGCGGAAAGATATGTTTACATTTTTATACGATACGAAAGATAATTTATCCTAGTTTTCTGAAAAAAGAATGTTTGGTGGGGGCGACCGCTTCTACCTGAAATTTTGGGTCAACCGGACCGCATTGGAGCGAAATCGCCGATTTTGAACCGATAATCGCTCGTAGCGCCTCAGCCGTACGACCTAGCGAAAAAAGTTCAATTATCACTAATAGGAAGTCCCCTGCGCGCTTTCCAACGAGCCTAAGATGATCACCGTACGTTGCCCCTAAGTCCCTCAAAGGGGGGCTCAAAAACGCAAAACGGCAGTTTTCCCTCTAAATTCGCATTTCTCTTAAAGAAAGTCTGCTACAAAGTTTCTTTGTGTGAAAACTATCAGCGGCAAAGTTGTAGGGCATTCATTGGCCTAACTAGCCATGTAAAAATTATTGGTGGGGGACGTCCCCTTCTACCTGAAATTGTGGGTCAAAGTGACCGCGTTGGAGCGAAATCGCCGATTTTCAATCTATTTTCGCTCATAGCGCCTCAGCGGTAACACCTAGTGAAAAAAGTTCAATTATCACTAATAGGAAGTCCACTACGCGCTTTCCAATGAGCCCAAGATGAACATCGTACGTTGTCCCTAAGCCCCCCAAACGGTGGCTCGAAAATGCAGTCTCCAAAATTTGAATAATAAACTGCGATCCCAAATGGTACGAGATAGGATGTAAGTTACTATTAATCACTAATAGGAAGTCGCATACAGGCTTTAGATTGGTACCGACCTCGATGACCTTGGATGACCTTGGATGACCTTGAAGGGCGTAATAGCCCTTATTTTGTGTTTTTTCCGCCGATTTCGATTTCTTTGCTGGCCAAATACGTCACAGTGGTTAAATATAGACCTATATAGTCCGTAAATATTGTTTCCCAGTTCCTGTCTTCCACTTTTGGCGATAACTAACCCACCCTGCAGCGCGGTCTCTCTGCGATAGCTGAGCTACTTGTTTGATTTACTTGGGTTTCTGGCAAATAAATGATGATGATGATTTTTGCCCAAAAATATGAAGATACATAAACACAAAATTCGAATGAATAATTACTTTACCACTCAAAATCACTGAGTTACAGAACAGACGCTGTAGACGAGCCTGAGTGAAACGCCAAAGTTCATGGAGTAGTTGTTGTGCAGCATCAACTCGAACGGAGGATGAAACCCACTAAACACGTCGATTCGAGATCCGCTCCATATTTGTGGCAAAAGATAAGGCATCAAGGGTTAACTATACAACTACATGGCCTGGTGGTTGGCGAGCGAATCCGTGGCCTCACTTTGCTTCAGGTCCTGCACCGCCGCAGAAACAGCTGAGCAAACGATTGCATATTGAGGCCGGTCAGAACACGGAGCATTCCTGCAGCGCGGTGACTGCGTCCGGGGTCGCTACTCGCTGGCGATAGACTGAGAGATAAGAAACAGCGGCGTTAGGAGAACGCGTCTGTTGGAATCATGGTCGATCGACTGGAGTTCGAGCGGCGCCTGATGATCGCCGCCGTGGTCCTCACGTGCTTGGCGGCCGTGATCTGGTTAACAGCGATCAGCACCGACGAATGGTGCAACGTAACGTTCTACGACTGGACGTACATTAGCTCGACTAACGTCTACATGAAAAGCTTAAACATGGGACTGTGGAGGGTCTGCGCTCGGCTCTATTTCAACGCCACCAACACGACAGACGCGATTGGACCCGGTACGTGCAATTCTAAGTTCTTTGCCTGAACAACGGTACAAAGAAATTATGGCTATGACATGTGCTGAAATAAATCTAAACAAGCAGCCCATGGGCGGTGACGCTTAGCTGGCATCTGAGGGAAATTGTCCGGATGGGAAATGTATGGGGGACGTTTGGGGGAAAAAGCCCGGATCGCCATGCAGGATTACAATCTCTACGTGTAGCGGTTATGATTTGTGCCACCGTGGTTAACACACAGACACACAGAGAGACAGCTTTGACCGATCAGCTAGACTGATTACACAAGTCCCAAGGGCAAAACGACAGACATCAACCGTGCAGGAAGAGAAAATATTATCAGGAAACGTCTTTCTAAATATTCGTAACGTAATTAGTGTTTTAGAAGTTGAGCAGATCTAACAGATCGGAAAAAGATTCATTGTTGAACCGAATGAGGGCTTGTGTTGTTGTAGTTATTCACATTTTATAATTCACGAAAATATAACCATACTTTCTGTGAAGATTGTTTGTCACGTTGTGGTCTAGTTGTGTGTGATGAATGTAGAGAAGAGGTGCAAGATGCTGACTATAAGCTCTGACACTGGTGACGACGCCGACGAAACGCTACTACGTAAGTTTAAGCATCGTTTATGTGAACGCAGTTAAAACACTCACACTACTGGCAACTATTGGCCACTTGGCACCTCTTCTGTCTCTCCAACAGACAACACCTGAGCAGTGACGATTGTCCGGAACAGTGATGGACAACTAACCAAGAAGCTCATCAGCAGATAAGATAGCGAACGTGAACTTTCTTTTTTGCGCGCGGAAGCGGTTATGCGTTGGAACGCAGGTATAACAAACTCAGTGAAATAACGCAATATAATGGCCATTACGCCGTTCAAGGTCATTCAAGGTCACCGATTTTGATACCAATTGAAAGCTCATATACGGCTTTCTAGTAGTAATTAATACTAACTTACCTCCTATCTTGCACCGCCATTTTGTAAGTTATGGCTGACTATTGGTCAAATTTTTGCTTGCGAAAGGGGAGTTCCTCACTTTAACGCTGTCGATGGGATGATCCCCTGGGAGTATCGCCATAAGTAATATATGGCCTATAAACCTACATTCTTTGGCTACATTTCTGTCGCCGAAAGTATCGGTGTATTTTAATTCAACCACTTCTATACGTAATACGCCCTGAAAGCTACCGAATTCGGTGAAATAATGCAAACTTGGGGGCTATTACACCGTTCAAGATCATTCAAGGTAACCGAGTTTGGTACCAATCGAACGCGCATATGCGACTTCTTATTTATTTTAATTGTGATTAATTCTAACTTACCTCCCGTCTTGCACCGTTTTCGAGATATAACCTTCGATACGTCCAAAATCGCTATATTTGGCTACCCCTCTTGCGTTTAACCCCCTCAACGGAGGGTTAAACGCAAGAGAGGTAGCCAAAGCACGAACGTTAGGCCTACAGACAGACGACAGACAGACGGATTTACGACATATAACGGACGTGAACGTTAGTTTACGCTCGCTAAATTTCAACTAAAACTTAAATTATAGTTACGAACTAATTTCCAGAAGTAATCAACTAAAATAAAATATAGTTAAACTGTTAACAACTTATAATTTGTAAGTTTTTAGCGTGCATCTAAATCTGTTAGAGTGCGTAATTGTTGTCGCTTTTCTGTCTGTCCGTCTGTCAAACGCGTGCTTTGTGACACAACAAAATAATATTCTGTCAGTATATCAGCACCATACCATAGATGGATTATTCTAGTTTCTTAACAGACAAATTTCGTGGTCCTGCGTTTAGCGGTTCACCCCGAACGAGTGTGTTAAAGACAAATACCCCCGTCGATAGCGAAAATTTGATTAATAATCTGCCATAACTTGGAAACGGTGCAAGATAGACTGTAAGTTAGTCGACAGTATAATCCAAATGAACAAATGAAAAATGTCTAACAAGTCATAAAATCTTTGCCTCTGCCGTCGAAGAATCTGCGGCGGATCGTGTCAATATACATGTACATGTATATTGTTAGGTCGTCGTCCGGCCAGCCGTTGTCTGTCTTCATACCTATTTTGCGTGACACACTGTCTCTGGGTTTTAACGAAATTTGGCAGAAATGTACATCATGTGAGTGGGCGCTGCTGAAAAGATTTCCAAGGTCAGAGGTCAAAGGTCAAGGTCGTGACCAGACCAAATGTTATTATAACGGAAGCATGTATGTTGACAGTGTTGCGTCGAGGCTTATTTGTATTTCTGTGAGTTATTTTGTGTATTTTCACTTGGTTGGTTTGACTTAATTGGTTATCAGTGCCAGTGAGAAACAGTCGCCTAGAAATACTCGTCTTCGAATTCTAGCGGGACGCTGAACTACTCACTCACTCACTCACTCGGTATAGAGTTCATCGAACTTACTGCCGCATTATTCCAAATGTTGATCGTCGTAATAGTCATATTACGCCGTATACGTTCGCGCGGATTTGATTACTCGTTAGATAATTTGGCTTATTCTTCTTATTATTATTATCATCTTTATCATACCACCATAATCATTCATAATATAAGATAACATTTATTGGATTCTGGCAGCCAGGAGGCTGGATTAGTACAAGACAAACATTCATACAATAAAAATAAGCAAACATACAAGCGTGAAACTGTCACTGAAAATTAGAAACTGCATATGGAATAAAAGAGTGTTTATTTGCTCAAGGATAATAACAATATAATGATTAGTAAAATCAATACAGTAAAAAATGAAATGGACAGATTAAGTGGTACTTACAACTGCCATAAAATTAAAACTACAGATAACAGAATAAAAGCAGTAAAACACATAGAGAGCAAAATACGAAATGTGGGTCAGAAGCATCGCCTGATAAATCGGAAAAATCGACGTTATCTATCGCCCGAGGCGCATGTGGCGCCGTGCTGTTTCGGCAGCAGCTCTAGCATCGCACGAGAAGTAACGATGCGCTGCAGCTTTGATGCGAACGCACTTGCTATGAATGCGCTATACCGCGAGTGAGACTCATAATGCAATGGAATCAACGCGAAACGGAGCGAGTAGAGCAAACCCACGTGCCAGCCAGACCGTTCCATACGTGACGGACATTCGTTATAGGTGACGGGTACGAATCGGTCGGCATGGAGGCTGTAGCCAGCCAGGTGTAAGAAACGAAGTTGTATTACACGAGGAATGCAGAAAGCAGCAGGCATCTGCTTGCCAGCTGCAGTAGATCACGTGGAGGGTGTGCAGAGTGCAGAAGGATGCTCCACTGGAGGCCAGCCTCCGTGTGTCGTTTTCACACCGGAAGATGCATCCGCTGACTAATTTATAGGTAAGCGGCGGCGCCTGTTGCTACCGGCAATGGGATTGAACGTTTCTGCGCGATAAGTTCATGAACATTATAGTCGATACCGACTGCCAGATGAATAGAGGAACCGATTATCACCAGATGTGTGCACCCGCCTCTGAACACAGTTGTTTAAGACAGGCCTGAATATCATGGTAGGTCGTCCCAACCCAATGTCTTAAACGTCGTATGAAAATTCAAGTCGTCCGGAGAGGTTATGTGCAACTGCAAGGCCGTCCACTGACAAAGTATGCGACGAACGACGATCTTTCACGATTTTTACGCGTTATACATCAGATTTTTGCCGCACTATTTGCATCACATAATCTTCCGATCAACAACAACACTCACGGTCAAATTAATGTACTCTCAGCGGTTTTCTAACATTTTCTCCTGTATGATTGTAAATGATAGCAAACAGTTACACGACTGCTGACTCGAGTTTTTGGCTGCACGACGTAACCTGACCCATCTCTTCACACAGGCCTTCGCATTCCTCTGAGAACTTCTTGTTTAAGAGTGTATACGACATTGACATTGACATTGATTTTAACC
>Ga0209562_1000803_pt1 | contig 11326 bp, 7 predicted proteins | sample WorMetvacBELIZE2_FD_187399 | JGI IMG/M metagenome (GOLD analysis project Ga0209562, IMG submission 187399) | Marine gutless worms symbiont microbial communities from Max Planck institute for Marine Microbiology, Germany - Olavius vacuus BELIZE.2... | ecosystem: Host-associated > Annelida >...
GTTCTGTTGTGCTGCCCCGTCTACATGGAACTGTCTGCCAGATGCACTGAAAGACACTGACCTGTCATTTGCTTCGTTTCAGAAGCAGCTCAAGACATTTCTCTCTAGTCGATACTAGCACATCAAGCGCGAGGGAGGTCCTTGGCGATGTCGCGCTATATAAATCTACACTTTACTTTACTTTACTTTACTTTACTTTACTATTCCGTGAGTGTTTTCATCGCCACACGTCGGTCGGGTTACCGCGCTGTCATCAGAAGAATATATACAGGACGAGTCAAAAAAAAACAATTCATACAACTTTTATTGCTATTTCACCAATGCGCGAAAATTTTTGAGTGAAATTTTACACAACTGTTAAACAATATAATATACATGTTATCACCAACTTTTGTTGAAATACATTTGAAAATGACAAATTTATGCATATTTAATCACGGAAACTCTCATTATACAGGACTAGCTGCAAGTGAACTGGTCCGGGTTCACTGAGAAGAAGCATTGGCCCCAAACTCTCCAGATTTGAACCCACTGGACTATCACGTGTGGGGCGCCATGCTGAAAAAGTACCACAAACTCCAGCCGAAGCCCAAGACGATTGATGAGATGAAAGTCGCTTTGCAGAACATCTGGAAAGAGTTGCCACAACAACACATCAACAAAGCGGTGGCGAACTTTACCAAGAGTGTACGAAGCCGCCAGTGGTGGTCACTTTGAGCATCTGCAGTAACTCTGTTCATCTCCAAGATTGCGTCTTCATCGCAGCACCAAAATTGGCCCTTTTCGGAGCCACCCACACACTACCGGAGAAAACAACGTTCGAAACGCTGAAACTATAAATTAATTTTCCCAAGGTAGTGCAGCAGCGTTACCTAGGTGAGGTGAGCAAATCAACAAGTTTTCTGTTGCATGTTATCTCAATATACTCTGTAACAAATATTTTAGAAATCAGTCAACATATGTAGACACTACAGTAAAATGAACAGGGGATTGTTTTTTCGACTGCACGCTGTAGCATCGTCATCTTTATCAGAAAGTCTGGTCGATATGGCATGACTCCACGACGGTGGTTGGTGGGCGTCATGTGATGTCAAACCACTGCTTTGGTATAAGACTGGTGATGTTGCGTTTAGCTACCAACCCTACACGTTCAGTTGGGACATGGACGGCACGACCGGCTTGGCTTGTCTTGGCTTGTGCGAGATTCCGGGACCTGAAGAGATTCGGTCAACGGGTGGCATCACTTGTATTTCTCTGCAAGCAGAATAAGCAGAGAAGGCGACGAGGACGCTACTTCCATGAGGAGCCGAAACTTTCTATTCTGTGTGCGATCACCTGCATCTGAGTTACAACCACGAGGCGATAGATAGACGACAGAGTGAAGTGCACTTCCTAGCAGGAAGGCCGCTCAATAAACGTAAACGGTGGATGTGGAGTTCTTTGTCATGCACGCGCGTGGATGAGACCATTATCATAAGCAACAACAAAGTACCACCACACTCCAGTACAGTATAACAACATGTAGGAAACTATACTCAGTCTGCTGCAGCGCACCTCTTAGGTGCAAACCGGTCGATGAAACACACACTATCTGCGTAGCTACAGAAGTCGAGACTATAAGGGACAGTGCATGGAGAGTCATTAGTTATCGCTACGTTAGCGGCTGTCCGCACGCGTACAGCGTTAACGGCTGCGTACGTCAATAAGCATTGTTGGTATGAATGAATGAGAGAACTTATCTGCGAGCGGAGCGGGAACGAATGAATGGCGTGGCGCGCGCGCGTGCTGACGCCGAACGGCGTGATACATATTTGATGAGGCTGCGCAGGCAGTCGTTCAAATATCATTGCCACCTCCGTGCGTCGACGGCGTCAGCCAGTCGCTGCGTCAGTCCGTTAACATCGACTGTACGCTGACGACGTCGAAGTCGAACCAGCAGACTCGGACGCCCCGCAATGTACGGCGACAAACTTGATCCAGACTTTAGTGCTCTCTGTTCTACTCCTCGTGGTCGCCAGCTACCATTCTAACTCATTTAAGAACTGTTGCAGTAATTGTCGTTTTTTTGTAAACGATGAAGACATTTTTCAATAACGATTTTACTTTAGTTACCTCAGTCGCCTTCATACACTCGAAATAGTAGCGTCTCTAGCACTCAGAAAGAAGTGGGGAGGGGTCACTTTTGGTCACGATATACGTAGGGATACAAACCGAAGTATAGGTGAGTAACACCTTTTGTTTTTCACTTCACCAATCTGATTTACACAACTATTTTAGCAGCAAGGTGCAATTGTAACTTGCCCTAAAATCACAATGAAAATTCAAAGTCATCTGCTTGAGAAAGCAAAACGCGCATTTTTGCTTGTGAAAAGTGAGTGCTAATCCGGAGGCCTATTGCTAAATGCTATTTGTCTGTCTGTTCGTCCATCGTCTGTTTGTCACACTAGTGAATACATTTCATACCGTACGATAGAGCGATGTTTCTGGTTTCTCGAGGCCAAATTTCGTAGGCGTGAGTTTAGAGGTTTATCCGAGCGAGTGCGTTAACGAGATGTACCCCTTTCGAAAGCGAAAATACATTATTTTGATCACTAATCCGCAATAACTTGTACACGGTGCAGAATAAGATGTAAGCTAGTATTATTCACTAATAGGAAGTTGCATACAGGCTTACGATTTCTATCGAAATCGATGACCTTGAATGACCCTGAACGGCGTAATGACTGCCGACGCGCGCTATCTCTGAGCTTTTTTTCAAACATCGTTATAGCAAAAACTTTATCCTAAAACCTGCTTTGAATAAAGTAATTAATACAGTTAATAAAATTAAACATTCTAAACACAAATATGCATTCAAAGAAAATTGACAGAAAGCGAAACGTGCATTCTTGCGTATGAAAAGTGGGTGCTTTGCTAGAGGACAGCCAACATTTTCGAGGCCGTATCCCCTGGCCTTCCGCACAAACGCCACTGGCTGGAAAATTTGTGAACGATAATTGGTCTATAAGGTCATCGAAAAATTTGGTGCACCTTGTTGTCTACAAAGTTGTTATTAATTGACAAAAATGACAAATGCAAATCATCTAAGTTGTATCTCTTTCGTCTAGGAAAGAGCCTAATAAAAGTTATGTCGTTAATATTTACGAAGTTTGTCTCCTAAGCTGTGGTTATATTGTAATACGCATACTTTGAGCGATTGAAAATAAAATAAAATGCATTTAATTCAGAGAAATAATTATAAAAGAGAATATAAACATAACTGCTTGCAACAGATAGTAAGCCTACCGCAGTGGGTGCGTCAGTGCGAAAAAAACGAATTTCATATGGAAGGCAAGTTGGAGTGTGGAAAGCATCGAGCCGACCACTCTTTACGTAAAGTTGGATAGACGGGTGCTTTACTTTTACACCGTTTTTCGGGGTGGGGGAGATAGCGAAAATTTAACCAATTATCGGCCATCTCTCAGAAATGGTGCAAGATAGAAGGTAAGTTAGTAATAATCACTAATAGGAAGTCGTATATGGGCTTTAGATTGGTACCAAAATCGGTGATCTTGAATGATCTCGAACGGCCTAATGGCCCTTATTTTGCCTTTATTTCGCCGAATTCGGTAGCTTTTAGGGTTCATTACGTAAAATTGGTTAATTAGCCATCAACAGATTCTTTCCCGATAAATGTCACAAAGTACACCAACTAAGCACAACGAATGCGCTGTGCTCTTCGCGGTAGCGGAGCTTTTTGTAACTTAATGTCCCAGCCCGTAGAGCGACCATCTACCGAAAGTATACCAGAGGTTGGGTCCTAGACTGAACTTGAAATATTGGCTCTGACATTTCGTTCCCTTCCTAAATTTTACAGGTGTATAAAAATGCGAAATTTGGCGTCAGTTGTAGACCCCAAACGAATCTAAGACGCTACGATATCGAAATGAAGCAACTTCGAGATGAATCAGCATGTCGGAAATCCAAAATGCGCACTGGGGCATCGTTACGACTGGACTATTTCCTCCCCAAATTTGATTTGATATTCAATATGTCTCCCTCTAACTCGGAGAATTAGGTAGTACAAAATCACTCCCCCCTCTGAAAAAACGGGCCGGAAAATGAATGAATCGATTGTGTTGAAATCGGATATTCTGTTGCAATGTGGGTCTCCAGAAGACGCAGAATTGTGCGCAAAATTCACTTCCGGTCGAATCCAAGATGGCGGACGACGCCCATATTAGAGATAGTTAAATCGCCGTAGCTGCGCCTCGTGTTGAAAGCCGAGAACGACTGGCGAGACGGTCGACCCAAGTTGCATTGCGTCGTAATCTCCACTTTTCATATTTCTGAATAGGCTAATACCTTAGCTGGGCTACTGGTGTCGATTGAATTAGCGCCAAAATTCGCGCACAATAATTAGTACAGTGGCCGTTTGATGACAAGTTTGTTGCAACTGATACCAAGTCGGGGACGCGAGTTACAGAGAGATGACAATGAGCTAAAGGCGCTGAAGTGAGTACAGTTTAGCATGCCACTGGATACACGCACGTTACGTATACAGGTTACAGGGTGGGCCGAAAAAAACGGGCAATTTTAAAAGTGTATCATTTTTTAACATAGGAGGACCTGTATTCGATGCCTCTGCCACATCGGCATAGAATAGCATTTCTGAATAGCATTACACGTTCTGCCCCGTCACTGAGCACATTTCGCCTCACTTATCTTAAGACCGAACTGTTTCAGAGGTCTTTTAAAGCGTGACTTGTCGATGTACCGTGACCTCGAAGTAACTTTACTCATGTCACGTTAATGAACATTCGTTGACTTACTTACTTACTTACTTACTTACTTAACGTTTCCGTTACGGTTTCATGTTGCAGATGCATGTGGTCGGTCGACAAAACAGTTTGTTTTACACTGCTCGACGCGCTGTGCGTGAAAGTCGAAAGCCAGTAACGATTGATGCAAGATTCGATACGGTGCTACTCGCTAGTGAAAATGTAACTCAATTTCGCGACTCTCACTTACGGTCTGTGTGTCAGCGGCGGATCTAGACTTTCGAAAAGGGGAAGTTCAGTGTGTTCCCAAGTGTTCGCCAATCTGGGGCAACTGAAAACCCACGAGCCAAGCTAGACCTCGTTTCCGAAGTTATTTAAAATCTTTATTTTGCTTATTTTCACTGAAAAAAAAACGAAAAGGTACGCAAACGTCAGAAATTGAAATGAATAAATATTTTTATCTCATTCAAATATCTCACCCAGTTGGAAAACAGACGCTGCGGGTATCAGAGAATGAAACGCTTGGCTTGACTACTTCGTACTCATTTGTACAGCGTTAGCTCGAGGGAGTGTTAACCCCTTAAACCCTCGCTAGATCCGTCCCTATGAATGATTTGTTTTTGTCTGTACAATAGTGCGATTTCGCTCGATCGCAGCAGACTGATATTACAATCAATTGAATTGTTGAAGTACTGCGACGATAGCGTTTGTATCTAGATTAATGGCTTCGGACGTTTTAACGTTTTAACGTTTTATTGTCGAATCCAGTCCATTTAAAGGTGTGTGTGTGTGCGTGCGTTTTCCGTTTGTTTGACTGCAGCAGATCGTACTCCAAAATTTGCACGTTTCGACTATACCGTCCTATAAGTAGGAGCTGAATTAATTAGACTGAAATAAATTAAATTGGGCTGAATCGGCCATATATGAGATTCGGCAACCGTGCTGTTATGTGGAATTTTTGATTGATCGGTGATCGAGCGGTCGGAAGGCCACGAGGACGAGAGGGGAGGAAGAGATGTCTCCTTACCCCCTCCCTGGAAAAATGTTTGATAATTTTTGTGTTAAAATCGTTTGTTTTGAGTCATTTTGGTGTGCAGTTCAGGTCTGTCGTATCGATATAACAGCACTGTTGTTACTAGAATGTTACTATGTTTGAAAGTGGCATAACAATGAGTAACTATGCATTCTTCCTCACGTTTTGTTGCTAATCTACTGGATGCCAAGCTGGCCCTCTCTACGGTCAGCTGACGTTCCGACTTGCATGGTGCCGCGAACACTCTCGAGTTACGGCGACAGAACTTTTGCAGCCGCTGGACCTCGCTTGTGGAACTCTCTTCCGGTCCAGCTTCGCAATCCAGACATCACCTTTACGGACTGTTCAGACGACAGCTGAAGGGACACCTTTTTCGGAAAGCATGAACACGGCGCTCTGTGACTTCTGACATGCGGCGCCTTAGAAAAACACTTACTTACTTGCTTACTTTGACTTTGGCGTAAAAACTCTGGGCAAGTTTCTCACACCTATGTGCCTCTGTCACCAAGCAGTATAACTTGGTACCGGTCAAAGGGCGGTGACGCTCTGAGGCTGGGAAGGTAACCGTAGGTCTGGTGATGCACTGACCATGTGTCACAGGCTTAGTGGTTTATCCACCTACGGGCTCAAAGGCCTAAGAAAGGGAGATGAGCACCCCGCCTACGCCCAGCATTGGGTACGGCACCTTTACCTTTACCTTACTTTGACTGACGATAGCGTCATTGCAGTTGCAGGCCATGAGTTCTAGTGGGTGCGGATGCTTGCACACTCCTATATGTTGGGAGTCTATTCGTTGGGTATCCTGAGAACTTTGGGGCTGTACAAGGCCGACTGAAATCCAATATCTGTATAGACAACTGCCGCCTGCTCGTCAGGATCCGGACTTTGGATCGGTGAATGTCTTGTTCAAAGAGACGTGGAAATTGCGGGACAACATAAAACTCTCCGTACCATTCGTCGTATTTGCGGCACTGGTATAAAATAAATATCGTCGTAAATATAACTTCATGCATACATACTACACCAATTCGTTACAGTTTACTTACTTCAGTTGACGTCGGTAGTGTGAGTCAAAAAAGTAGCCCCCTAAAACTGTTTGCGGTATTTTCTCTCCTGGTGAACCTGTGTAATTGAAAATTACCTTGGTTATTGCCCAAACATATTACTATGTCTACACCAATTTCGGTCCATTTATCTGGATATTTGTGTGAAATATATCATTTTTACCGGCGTGACCCCTCAAATTTTAAGAATTCAGTTTAGTTTGTTATGAAATTCGTGAATTTTTCCTAAAAACAGGTCACATCAAATGACATTTAATTAAATATAACAATTAGTATCTGTTACACAAACTGTCACATCATATGTTCAAAATTTGCACCGCTGGCTGACACATGCCTGCGGTCAATTGCGGTTGTCTTTCACAGCGTTGTCAATGGCTTTCTCCGGCAAGGCAGACCTGCTAAAGGGTATCCGTAAACTTGGGAACTATTTTAGCTTAGGTTGCAGCTTGTAATAAGACTCCAGCATTTCCGCCAAGCCTGATAATCCAGTGGATTGAGGTCGGATGAATTGGGGACCACTCATTATTGGCGATGAAGTTATGGCGATCTGACTTGGTGAAACTTGAAAACTGAAAACGTTAAAAACGATGGGTACTCCTAGAAAAATTAACGCCATTTTGTTAAATATTAAGATAAATCAACCAAAATTAGTAAATATGTGTAGATATAAACTGGCAACATACTGGCAAAATTTCACGAAAATATTCTTAACCTGAGTGAAAATATTGCAAAAAGTTTTTTTTGGGAGCCGGGCTACTTTTTTGACTCACGCTGTATACACTCTCGTGTTACACTACATCATGACCGGTGACCAGAGAGCACAACTTGTTGCAAAGTAATTTAATTATCGGCCGTAAGCTTGCGTAAGCTTTCGCTCCCTGTTAGTGTTACAGACCTATTCTTGCACCAATTCAAAGTGATGTTTTTGATTATAGTTCTCCTGTCATCACTAATAGGCCAATTTATGTATCGAGGCAGCATGGAACGGAAGGCTTATTACGACTATTTTAACGACCAACAGCGATATGGTTTTACAAGCGAAATTATGCTGTCGAACCGTGCAATGCCATATCGATATCACAGAACGCGCGCGTGAGATTAGCGCCCTTGTTGCGCCGATGAAATATTCATACAGCAACAATATTGACCGGGAATAAAGTCGACCCGTGCCACTGCCCGATGGGGGAAACGGAGCGGCAGGGAACCTGTTGCAAGGCGGGGCGGGGTGGGGATCGTCCAGAATCGTGTCGGTGACGTCTCGGATGATCGTAAACGTTTTGTCTGAAATGCGTCTGTTGTACAGAGTGGTCCAAGAAAGCAAGCCACGTCACTTCTTTCACATAGTGATACAGAACTCGGTTAATTTCTTGAGGTTCGCCAATCACGTGTCATGCTTATGTTTTGTCCGGCGTTTGTCTGTCTGTCTGTCTGTCTTCTTGTTAACCACTTCACGTAAAAACTACTGATCGGATATTCATGAAACTTACCAAAAGATGTGTGTATCCTTGGACAAGGAAGGTACCGTTAAGTGTTGGAGTCACCTGCAACCGGATCTGGAGCTGGAAGAAGTTTTTTGAAGGAATCCTCAACAGTGCAAGATGAGACATTTGTCCACAGTTTGGTTCGCATCTCTGGAAAAAACTGACCGGGTCTTCACAAATATTTTTACCAGAGAAGTGTCTTTGGGCAAGGAAGACCCACAGAATTTTGAAAGTCATCTGGATCCACTTTTTGCTGAAATCTGTCCTTGTTACAAACTGCCTGGCATATTTGCTATCCTGTGTCGTTAAGTAGAACTCATGTTTTAAGTAAAACTAATATTTACGTAATACTTCAGTGTGCACAGCTGCGATGGGAGACACGAAATAGCATGGCTGCAACAACTAACATTTATCCTAGAATAGACCTACTGTTACCTCTAGAAACCCATGAACAAGATTACTTAATGACAAAAGCACTGTTTTGTTGGTCAAACTTAATGCTTTCTGCAGACTTCTTGCAATTAATCGATGCGACGAGCTTGCCAAGACGTGGCTTATTTTTCTTGGACCACGCTGATGTTCTGACGCAAAAGTCCTTAAACAGACAGCGAAAATGCCATAATCATAAGGCGTTCGCCGAACACACCGGTGGTTGGACCGACCCTGGTTATATATTATACAGAAGTGAGGCACATCAACGCGGCGAAGAATTAAAAGCTGACATCAAAGTAAGTAAGTGAAGGATTTTGTGAAGCCTATGAGACTTCAACAGGCAGCCCACGGGCTGTGAAGCGCAGCTGGAATATGGGGTATTTGTCCGCGGAAAATGTCCGCTGCTTTCCGGGTAATTTTCGGGGGAGGGGAAGGTTAATTTTTACCGGGAAATGTCCGCGGGTTTCTCTAAGGAATTGTTCCGGAAATGATCGGGTGTTGTTTGGGAGATTTTCTGGAGGTCGGGTAATTTTTCACGCAGAAATGCCCAAAGATTTCTCTAAGGGGAATGTCCGCGGGAGGGGGGGTTCGTTTTGGAAAAATTTTCTGGAATAATTTTTCACGGGAAAAATGCCCGGGGGATTGTCCGTGGTGGGTGTCCGGATCCCTATAAGGATTACAAGACTTTACATCCAGCGGTTATGATCTGAGCCATGCGAGGAAGTAGAAAACCGCACCTCACAACTTGTTGAACCTCGCTGCACAACCTCGCAACACCACTCTCCTACATGAATTCTACCTCACAACCACACAGATATTAGAATTTACACGTCCACACAAAAGTTACGCCTACCCAGTAACCACACATCTCCTACACAGACTTGTACGCTAACGATGGTGCAAGGATTTAGCTAATATTCTGGATCTACACTGTGTCCCAAAAACGTCTCCCTTTTTATTTTTTAAATAACTCTGTCTATCATTGGCCGCCGCAGCATTCATTTGCGAGGACCTAGTTGCGAGGAAGTAGGAAATCAAACCTCGCAACCTCCCAACACCAGGTTCTTGCACGAATTTGACCTCGCAACTACATGAATGTAAACGCGCGCGCACACACACACCCACACAAACAGCTTTCGAACCGCTATACTATAGACAGCTGAGCTAAAAAAACTAGTAGAACTCAAGACTTTATTATAATATCGCTGTCAGCTTAAAAGTCAGTTGCTGTCCATAGTGCCGGTCTAGAATTTCCAAAAGATTACTTTGTGCCGCAGTCTCTGATAACTGAGGACTTACCGGCAGAGCTAGAGCTCCTTGCCGAAATTATGTCATATCCGCGTCAAACAAACATTTTCTCCTATTTTCATCCAAAAATGAAACGAGAATATATAAGCATAAAATTGTAATAAATATTTTTTCACCCAAATATGACCGATTGCGGTACCGACACCGTGGGTATGACAAGACAAAACGCTTAGCCTAACTAAGTGCTTAGTGTTAACCGTTTTAGCGGCATCAACTCGAGCAGGTATAAACTCCATTTAGTCTATATCCACCCCTGGATGCGCTCCCAAGTCATTTGTTTGCAGGGTATAGAGGAATCCCCGAAGTGTAACCCTGCAGTATACCGCATGACTCCGTTCCACCATCAGCACCACTTCTGGCGACAAGCCGTCACGCTGCACTCTCGAATAAGCCTAATAGTTCGTGGCCACATTCGTAAACTCGTGCTACTTTTCTTGTAACTTCGGACAGAGCTGCTATAACGTTGTTGAAACAAGAAGCTCAGCTATCGCAGAGAGACCGCGCTGCAGCCTGTTTAAACTTGGGCAAAAATATAAGTGCGAAAAGCGTGCATCTAACATTGCTCTATGTTACGGCGTTAACGTCGACGAATCATTTTACTGTTCTACGGCACCATGTTTGTACTTAATGCAAAATTAATCAGCATTTAGGCGTTAATTTTGGAGGTATTTGGAGGTTTGAACTTGGCTGCTTTATCTGGGTTTTTGGGGGGTTTGTATGCTTAAGAAATCTGGGTTAATTTTTAAAAGACCAGTGGCAACAGTGTGTCGCCAACGCGCCATCTACTGTAGGTTCATTCATTATGTCTATGGCCAGCTAATGCCACGTAGCATGTGCGCCATTGTGCTCCATACGCATCCTGTATTGCCATTTTTATCCGTCTTAATCGGCTTTCACGTAATACATAAAACACCTCAGTTAGTTCAGTTAATAAACATTGTTAGTAATTTGATATTCCATTGTAATCAATGCGATGCAAATACATGTACAGCATTCATCATAATTCATGAAAGCACGGCAGCCGCGCCAAGTAGGCCTAGTGGTTTACTTAATGCAAAATTTACGTTTAAGGGGATGTCCCCACCAATCATTTTCGCACGGATAGTTAGGCCAATGAATGTCCTACAACTTTGTCGCTGACAGTTTTCATACAACCACTTCACGTAAAAACTACTGATCGGATATTCATGAAACTTACCAAAAGATGTGTGTATCCTTGGACAAGGAAGGTACCGTTAAGTGTTGGAG
>Ga0209562_1000804_pt1 | contig 11310 bp, 10 predicted proteins | sample WorMetvacBELIZE2_FD_187399 | JGI IMG/M metagenome (GOLD analysis project Ga0209562, IMG submission 187399) | Marine gutless worms symbiont microbial communities from Max Planck institute for Marine Microbiology, Germany - Olavius vacuus BELIZE.2... | ecosystem: Host-associated > Annelida >...
CCGAAAACATGATGCTCTCCACCTACTACTGTTGGCGGAGGCATCAAAATGCGGAAGATTCACAAACCTGTGACGGGCTGCAGTATAGCTGGCTGCTCGCGGCGCCTGAACGAAGCCAGCAGGACAGCTGATCGTCTGACAATGATATGCACCTCGTGTATTGATACAAATGTCGTGGTCACCGGCACAGCGCTCCAGCACTCTCTCCTCACACTCGTCAACGTCTGCACATCGCATGTCATCGGTCACCGTCACAGGAGACCGTAACTAGCGACCGTAAACTAGTGTGTTTAAAAACACATTTAAACACCCCACCCTAAATAAAATGTAAAAAAGTAATCACGTAGAAATTCACAAACGACTACACAGTAACATAGGCCTACAGTATATTTTGTTCTTTTTTCTTACATTTGAATGTATATACAGCAGAACAACGCATGCCCACCTTGACACGTTCGTCCGTCGGTTGCCATCCTGTAGCCAAACGGACAACTGCAGACGTACGATCCGGGAACGTTACGACACAGTCCATGACACAGCTGACTGACGCGATCTTCCACCGTCGAACATTCGTCGATATCTGCATGTTAATCATGTCGTGAGGTTAGCACAGGATTTTTGTTTGAAGTTTGGAAGCTCGGTTCAAAAACTATAACAGCAATATCAGTCAAATCATTAACTAAAATTAAAATTACAAATCAGTGCAAGAAAACGGATTAACATGACTAGGTTCCCTGTGCGCTGACTTTAACCGTAATACTTTACGCTACATACTGGCAAATAATACTACACAACATTGTTAGGCCTACAACATGGAGACCACCTGAAGCTACGAAGAAACACTTCGGTCAGAGTGTGGTACCTCAACAGAATAAGTTACTAGACGACATGGTCGATGCCAAAACTGTGAACGTTTCAAAAATCGACTGAACAGAAAGTGGTACGGCAACGAAGATTGTTGTGAACTTCTCGCCGGGCAGCCACAAGTAACAGGTAAGTAGCAATAAACTAGCGACTGATGCACGTCGACGACACCTGTACAGCTGATTGCGTCAGGTTGTAGCTGGTAGCCGTCGTGGCAGGCGCAGTAGAACGAGCCCCACGTGTTACGACAGACTTGCTCACAGACGCCTCGCTGACTCTCGCACTCGTTCACATCTACACAGCACAGCCCATCATCATCAGTGCCTGTCAGCAGGTGCCCCTCCCCACCCCACCCCACGTTGTACGTCGTCTGCCACTCAACTCCACTATACAGTAGCATGTTGAGGGCTCCGTATCAATCTTTATGTTGCGACGACTTGATAATCTGATTTTATCTCGCATTATCGACGTCAACTACACGCTGATAATTCATTAGGTAAACCGCTAATTTTCACACATGCGAATTGAACTAGAAGCTCAGCTACCGCACAGATAGCGCGGATATCGGTCATTACGCCGTTGAACGTCATTCAGGGTCATTCTAGGTCACTATGATTTGGTACCAATCGAAAGCTCGTATGTGACATCCTATTAGCGCTTTGTTATCTCGCACTGTTTGCCATATATCGCCGAGTATTGATCAAATTATCGCTTTTGTCAACCGATGCCGCTCTTTAACGAATTATTTCTCAAAAGCCTCTGAGAATATCGCCATAAGTCATATATTGCTAAAAACTAGATTCTTCGGACTACAGTTCTATCGCAGACAGTATGGTTTAACTTCACCACTTTTATATAATTGGTCCCAAAAGCTACCGAATTCGATGGGATAACGCAAAATAACAAACATTATGCCATTTAAGGTAATTCAAGGTTACCAAACACCGATTTAGGTACGAAAGCCCATATGCGACTTCCCATCAGAGATTAATACTAACACACATTCTATCTCGCCGCTTCCAAGTTATTGCAGATTATTAGTTAAATATGCGCTTTCAAAAAAGGGTACCTGTCTTTAACACACTCGTTTTGGGGCGAACCCCTAAAATCACTTTAAATCAGACCACTAAATTTTCCCCCAAGAAACTAGAAGCATCGCTGTATCGTGTGGTGCAAAATGCGTTTCGATCCGCTTAGGCGTGGCTCACAAGTGTGACTGACAGGACAGACGGACAGACAGACAGACAGAACCGCTGTTAGCAATAGCGCGGTCGAAAAATGCAGCTGATTGACTGTATACTGGCCTTCACAGGTGGTCGTTGCGATATTCAGCTGAAATCCCGGGTCGCAGACACACCTGAATGAGCCGTAAGTGTTTTCGCACCTGGAGTTCTGCGGGCACACCTGGCCACGTGACCTGTCGCACTCGTCCTCGTCTGCACAGCAATTCACTTCATCGTGATAAACCATATTCCGTGCTCATAGTGTAAATTTGAGGGCGCAGGAACTCTATGTGGTATCAAGGGCCCCTGCCAATCAACCGGGTCCTCTATCACTCACTCACGGTCTCACCTGATCAAGAATCAATCACTCAATCAATATATTTAACCCCAAGCTCCTCACTACAGGTGTTTTACTGTATTCGCTGCTCACGTGTGAAGTTATATATCATACAGTACATACCAATTAAGTATATCTCTGCCATGCGCAGTTGTTGCTGCCCCAACATTCTTGCAAATCAGGAATCAATGGCAAAAGGTTCAATCTACCGCTGTTGATTTTTAACAATCAAAGACAATGTGATGACAATTGATTGATTGACTAAAAACATCATAGCTCAGATGCCGTCTATTGGAGGGGAGGGGGTGATGGCGATGAATCCATTCCTGATACTGAATGAGCAACTCGATATGTGGACGACGACACATGCTTCATGGCCTTCTTGGAGGATATCAGCAAGGATATAAGCATGTTTTTTGTATGTTTTCTTTGGTTTGTTTGTTTTTTTCTCTCTCTCTTGCGTTTTTTTGTGTTTTTTTCTGCATTTTTCTTTTTCATTTTTTCTTTTTTTCGTATACCTTGGTAGGATTTACATAATAAATAATAATATAGCATTATAGCGCGTCTGATGGCGGAAGTACAACCGAGAGTAGCCAACCCAGGTATACGAACACACGTGGGTTGGCTATTCTCGCTATATATCCTGCATCACCAAGTTATCATAATTATAATCTGCCAATGGCGTCGGTGTTCAGTTACATTGACTGCGAATCTCCATATCTGCATAACTAACCGACTATTATAGAATACGTACCGTCACAGGTCATAGTAAGGTGGTCGATGTGGAATCCATCTTGACATCGACAGATGAATGTTCCAGGTCGGTTGACGCACGTCATCAGAGCGTCATGGCAGTTGTGTGTTCCCGCCACGCACTCGTCAATATCTGCAACACAATAATAATAAAAAATAATGGTTCTTACCGCGACCAAAAGACACAGGCCACAAGCTTCGTCAGAGAGCCCACAACCTAACACTTCCTTCCAACGGTGGCTCAACAGCCAAGCAGAATTTTATACCTAGAATGTTATTCTCTGACATATACTAATCAGTATTACCTTGCAAATAATAACGTGTATGTTTTGTACATTTCATGTCTTATTTTTTGTTATTCTGTAACGCAAGTGCGTTTGTCATTTGTGCAATAAAGAATTACTTACTTACCTACTTACTTACTTAATCCGATTTCACATATTCTGAGGCGCAAAAACCACCAGTGTAACACGCATTCAAACGACATAGTTATGTATCACCCTGCGTTTGTTTCTGTGCGTCTGTTTATCTCTCAGCAACTTCACGCAAAATCTACTGATCGGATCTTTATAAAAATTTTATCACAGATGAGTCTTCGGACAATGAAGGCCCCGTTAAATTTTGGAAATCATTCGGTATGGTTCACTTTTAGGTCTAGACAGCTGGAGCTACCGGAAGGCAACAAAGAACATTTTTGTGTTCAAAAATATTACTGCAAGGATAAAAAATACAGAAAATATAACTCTCATAATACGGGACTAATATCAGGCAGGAATACATACAGTGGACTACACAATAAAGTACCAATGTATACACGTACGTTCTGTCAATATTAAAGTTATCGTGAAACTGCGGTTACCTTTACCATTGTCGGCAATCGCAGGTGATTACAGATTGACACTGACATTGACATCTAAACACATTCTTATTCAACTCGGCAATGGGCATACACTTCCCACTGACTATGGAATGCGCCATCGGGCTAACTGTATACTAGGAGGCGTAGTAGCACAAAGTAAAGGTAAAGGTAAACGTGAATTTGTATAGCGCCTCGTCGTGAACACACCTCTAAGGCGCTACTGCTACTATTACACACATTGATCTTCCTTGTTTTGTTAGAGAAACAAACACTGTTAGAGGGGGGGGGCTTTCTCCCACAGAACTGTTACTGACCTAAATCCTTCAACATCGCACTGTTTGTTACCGACCGTGACAGCTGCTGGTGGAGACATTAAGCTGGTAGCCAGGTCCACAGTCAATGCGCGGTGGACAGACGAACGAGCCGAGCGTGTTCTGACACATCTCATCGCGACCACATAACAACTCGTCGTCATCATCTTCGCATTCATCGACGTCTGCATCCGCAACATTGAACCATCAACAACACTGCCACTGCTTCATCCCACCGCGCCACTTGCAACACTTCATACACACGTGATCAGCTGAACATCGAGGAAGACATCAACGTCTTCACTAACACGCAGTCAACTGTTTTTAACCCCGTGCCGGCTTCCAGGGTTATAAGAATAAGCCCGCTCAGTTTCCTGGCCGCTGATGTCGTAAAAGGCGACTAAACCAGAGTTTTGTAGTTTTGTGTTTGTCTTTAGCGCAATTTTTTTCTGTTTTTTTGTGTTTCAGGTGCACATGTTATTTTGTTTCTTTGGTTTTGGTGTTCAGTACTAGTGCAATCAACTGCCTGGAAAGACACGTATAACAGAGGCGGTAAAAAGACCCCCGTACCCCTCCCCCCGGTCGGGGAGTCTCACGTATGCTCAGGAACCTCATGTTACGTGTGGGAAAAATTTTCTGGGCGCGAGCAGATGTATGAGGTCGCCCGAAAATTGAGGGCCAATTGTTGTAGTTCGGGGGGGGGGGCTCATTTAGGCTTGAGCCGGCACTGGGACGTAAAGCCCTATTAACTCAACTCAGCTCAAGCTCAACTCAACTGTTTATAGGCCTACTAACATTCCGGACTTGCTGTCTCTATAGAGTAGACCTTTGCAATATTGCAATTAAGGTTCCCGCTTACCGACACATTTTCCAGTTGTCGAGTCGTACGTCATTCCAGGTTGACAAAATCCTGGTCTGACGTCCACGCACTGCCCAGTGACTGGATCCACGTCAGTGCAGCCCACATTGGACGGGTCCGAGCAACGATATGACCCAGGCACGTTGACGCAGACAGTGCCTGGCGCACACGGAGGGTCATCGGCTCTAGACAAGTCTGTGCATTCGTTTACGTCTAAATACACATTACATACAGATTGATCGCTGTCAAGGTTTGCTGCAATCAATGACAAATCATACAAAAATGAACAAAAAGATCTGCTACCGCAAAGATAGCGCACGTCGAATTGGGCGAATTAACACAAAATAACGGAGATTACGCCATTCAAGGTCAGTCAAACTGAAAGCCCGTATGCAACTTCCTACTGGTGAATATGGGTGCTACTAATAATTTATATCATCTCTCACAACGTTTCCGAATTACTGCGGCGTACTGGTTAAAGTATCGCTTTTTGACAAGGGTTGCTTTCTTCAACGCACTCGTTTGGATTAACCGCTGAACTCATGATCACGAAAGTCGAAAGTTGCATGACGCGAAACATATTTTGATGTCAATTGAACCGCCTAGACGTGGCTCACCAGTGTGACATGTGAAATGTGTGTGTGACAGACGGACGGACGGACAGAATGGCCTTTTATAGCAGCAGCGCCGTGTAACGACGCGCTGAAAACCACCAACGCTGATCAGAAATTGATTTATGAATATGTATTATGCAAAGTTCGAGCATACGTGTAATTCATTTTAACAATACGTACGTATTATATTTTAGAGTACGGCGTACGCGTATATATGATCGAACTTTTATATTATAGTGAACGCTAGAAGTGATTGAATTTTGTTGCCATGTAACCTTGACCATTGACCTCGAGAGATGAAACTGATGACAGTGCGCAGATTTGCGCTGCCCTCCGACACAGTATCAGTGAACTTTGCAGTTGTTTTTAAGTCGTTTAATCGAGATTAATCAGATGGCAGTTGGCGGCGTTTCATTTTGGCCTGTAACTATTTACCGCCGACATCATCATCATGAGCGGGGAGGTGAGTTACCGACACATCGGCGAGTGAGCGGGTCGACGCCGAATCCGCCGACACAGGACGCTGTTGGCCGGCAGACGTACGAGCCGACCGTGTTGACGCAGTGCTCGTGCGTGTTACAGATCGGCGCCTTCGACCTACGACGACCACCGGCAGTTCTGTACGGCGCGCACTCGTCTGTATCTGCAGCAGCAAAACATGCAGCCGCCAGTGACGAGGCGCGGCTGGGGTTTGGAGTGAAGTGGGGTTCAAACGCGCACCCGTCTCCACGGTCACTGGTGGAATTTCACAAAACTCATCACAAAACTTTTTGTAATCCCCTGGAGGGAGAAACCTTCACATTTCAATCGATGAACTGTATAGGCCTACACAGTGTGACGTCACACGACCTGAAAGCGTTATCTTCAGCCGCACATAAAGCACAGCTTCCAACGTTAAATAAAAAGTACTCCAGTGGCGATGACCCAGTCCCCATCAGCTCCTCTGAGGCCTTCGTATATCTATGCCGTTATACGAATACATTCAGTTATGCAACGATGCAGACTAAGGGAAATTCTCTATATGCTAAAATCGATATCGCATCACTAGCACTGAATTAACAAAACTTTAATAGCTTTAGTTAGTGTTGTATATGGGCTGTGATCGAAGACCGACAAAGGGCGTATAGCAGATAAAGCAACTAAAAACGCAAATACAACCACCTGTCACTCAACATTCGAGAAGTTTTGGAAATATAATGCATTATAATAGTAAAGTTTTTTTCTATTTTTAACGAAAATATCGGAGTTTTTCTATTATCGTATATCAAGATTGCCACACAAAACAGCTTCGGTGTGCTGATATTCGATAGTCGTCGGTGCTGTTAAATCGTATCGCGTTATCCCGTGTCGTATATATCGTACACATCACATCAGCAGTTCGGTCATTTACCTTCGCAGTGTCGAGATCTCGGGTTGAAGCGGAATCCACGCGCACACGAGCAGGTGAAACTACCCGGTGTGTTATGACAGGTCATGTTGTTGCGATGTCCGGGACACGGGTCGCCGAGCACGCACTCGTTGAGGTCTGCGCACAACATCATCTACAATCCTCATACAGCAAATCCACAGTCACTGCAGCCAAGGAAGCGATGACACGTGGTTAAACCGTGAACAAAAACATTTGAGAACATCTGTATTAACTGCTAACATTTTACTGCTAACGTTTTAGGCTTCGTTGTGTGCGATTGTTCTTATATGACTTTTATATATTTAGCTGCACACTATAAATGTACCTGATGATGACGATGATGACATTTCCGGTTTTACAAGACTGTCATGTCCCATCGTGCTATAAACAGTGTTAAAACAATGTATGTGATCAGGGGCGTAGCCAGAAATTTACTATAAGGGGGGACAAACCAGGGTGTCTTGGGGACGGAAGTCCCCAGCGGTGTCCAGGGGCGAATATGAAAACCCTAGAGAACACCAACGAGGCCGTGACGAAAATTGACCTACGGTGACGGGGGCGGGGTGACATGCACCCATGTCCCCCCTCTGGCTACGCCCCTGTATGTGATTGACAGAACGGCTCACCTTGACAAGTTAAAGTCAGTCTGTTAAACACATATCCAGGTCGGCAGGTGTTGAGGACGGTGGAAACAAGTCGTAACAGCGTCGACGTGGAACTCGAGGTCGATGTAGACCGCTCAGTCGTCGTCGTCGTCGTCGTCGTTGTTGTTGAGGCGTGCGACAAAGATGTCGACGCCAACGACAACCTAAGATAGCCGTCGTCGTTGTCGCTAGACGTCGTAGTAGTCTTCGTCTCAACCGCTGCTGTAGTTGTTGCCGACGTTGCTCTCGTACTCGTTGTAGTTGTTGGCACTGTTGTTGTTGTCGTTGTGGTCTGAGACAAAGGTGATGATGTAGGCGACAGGTCGGAGACTGACACCAACGCCTCGCCATGATGGATGTTGTCGTTGTCATTCGATATTGCACTGTCACTACTTGTCGTCGTCGTAATCTGCGTAGTGGCTGTCGTAGTTGTCGGCATCATCGTTGTCTTCGTTGCGGTCTGAGATAAAGGCTGCGATGTAGACGGTGAGTTAGTGATCGACGACAACAACACGCTATGACGGCCGTTGTTGTCGTCTCCTGGCGTCGTCGTAGTCGTTGTTGTAGTTGTTGTTGTCGTCAGCGGCGACCGTGATGTGGTCGTCACACAGCGGTAACTCCCGGGCACGTTGACACAGACCAGCTGCGGTTCAGTGCAGATGTGCTGCCCAGTCTTACACTCGTCCACGTCTACACATGTTTGTGCGCATAATGACGTATACGGTGGTCACTGAAGCACACTGTTGTCATATCATCAATACGCCTAAATGTGTAAGTAATTCACCGAAAATCATCAAGGAGTGGACAGAGAATACCAGACTTCAAATCTTCGAGGAAGGGCCAGCTGTGTCAACCGTCATGTTTCACTTCACTCATGTGGGACTTGCTGTATGTTTCTTTGTGCTGCTGTGTTTTGCTTGAAACGTAAAGGCGGTCGGCGAAGACAATGGTCGACGGCTGATCGAGTAAGTCACTACAGAAGTTGGTAAGATGGGCGCAAAATCATGCAGGATAAGACTTTTTATTTAAAGAGTCATCCCTGCTCGTCGAACGAGTATATACGGTATCCTAATGACGCTTATAATAGGTTATTATTTTACAGCTGGACGCAACTAGAAAAGTATTTATGATTACGACGACGACGACGACAACACGACGACGGCGACTAAGACTCAGCTATAGTGGTGTTCTGTGTGTGCCACGAAATGCATTAAGGAGACAAAATTATTTCGTAGAAAATATGGAATTCAGACATCCATCCATCCGTCTTCCCAATGTACGTCTGAATTCCCTATTTTTAGGAAATGGATGTTACATGTATCACACTAACACGAGTAGCAATGGAAAGTACGGCAAAATCCGAGAACATTTTCGGCGGTGTTCTCCACTTCAAAGTTCTCCGTGGAAATTGTCGCTCTTCTTATCAGTGGCGTATTTTACGGCTTTGGAACCTAACAGTAACAACATACGTTTGTAGTGCGAACGGCGGCGCATCGCATAGGCCATTTCATCACCAATCCACGTACGCTACCTCGACATCGTCGCCGGTTCCTGGTGGGCATGAATCCAGGCGGGCACTGACCGTCGGGTGCGCGTCGATGACTGAACGACAACCTGCTGGGACGTCGTCGTGGTGCACAACGAGCGCGACCACGTGACCCGACCACACACCGCTGTGTCGACGTACAGTGATGACGTCCACACACGTTTGTTGATGACGTCATTGGAGTCGTCGTCCTCGCGGTCGTCGCTGTGTGACGTCATAATGACACCCAAGTGTCGTCAAACTCAGTCAACATACTACAGAGATTCCACAATTCTATTGCTCAGTTAATTGTAAATAAAGCTGATTTATAGAAACATCTTTCATGTGAATGATTTAAACGTATCTTTCAATAACGCATGTACTGTTAAGTGTTTCCTCGTGTAAGTGTGTCGCGTCCCGCCTTTCTCCGGTGATTGCTATAGCTCAGCTAGGTTCTCAGGGTTCACCTCACCAGGCGGGTCGAAAAGGTAGTTGCGAGTGCGTACAAAGACACTCTAGACTCAGTGCCACAAGAACGACATGATGCAACAATCCAGTTAAGTAAGTAATGCATTGTCACATAGAACAGACTGAAGCAAGCTTACAGACGTCATCGTCGTCGATTCAGGTTTAACGACATCATTTGCTAACGGCGAGCATGGATGTATGTCGTCTGGTACTGTAGGCTACAAGGTTACAGACTGAATGGGCTAGCCCTTTTATACCTACCTGACCAAGCTGGTCCACAGTCTCACTATCAAATAAGTCAATATAATAAGTAAGTAAGATGAGTGGGCCTTCCCTTCACGACAAATCCTCTATCGAAATCAGTTTCTCTTGTGCTGTCACTTCCATGTGCAGATACAATTTCTATTGTATTTTATGATTTTGACAACAAATTTTGGTACAGATGTAGCATAGAACGTGGCTCGAAAGGCTGGAAAAGGACAGATGTAAGCTTATCGATCAGCGTCAGCTGGTCCAGCAGTGAAGGTATAGGCGTAGCCAGGATTATGTCTGGGTACACTTATTTCCCCCAAAAAGTTGACGACTTTTTTAGTCGTCGCCCTCAAAAGACGGTCTAAATCTACTAAATAAACTTCCACATTTCGCCCGCCCAGCAAAAAAAGTCCTAAAATCGACTCTTGCTCTGCCTAAGGTGCACTTGGTGTGCGGTGGGTGCACTCGTAAATTTTCCCTGTAAATTACGCCTAAAAAGTTGTTTTCACCTCTCAGCGGGGTTCAGGTGTACCCACTGCACCCCCTGGCAACGCTTATGAGTGAAGGAGCGGGTGGGTAAACCAGCGTACGTGATGCAGATTTCATACAATATCGAGTACGCTGCAGCGATATCGAATGCTAATATCTACGAATTAACAGCGACAGCAGTGCATCTGCTACTTATCAGTGAAGTTGACAGAGATACAAGACTCATGCTTACGTGTCGTCTTCTCAGTCGTGCTGACCGGCGTCGTTGCCGCTGCAATCTCCACATCGGTAACACTGGACTCGAACTGCTGTTCATCTTGATGATGATGCTGGTGTGGTGACGTCACGGTGACGTCATGCAGTGTTGAGGTACAGCACTGGATGAACGACTGGCGACAGAGGTCGGTCAGGTAGAAAGGTGGAACACATGACGCCGCAGTAGATGACGTCGATGACGACTGCTTGGCAAAGCGGCCAAGTATACAGCAACCGCAGCATTCCTATACACGTACGTGTAAAAAAACTTATCTGAAAAACTTATCTCTCATACAAATCCTTCCCACCGTAGATACTGCTGAAAACTAGATTCTTTGGGCTACATTTCACTCGCAGAATGTATCGGTGTATCTTCAACCACTTTTGCGTAACATGGCCCAAAAGCAACCGAATTCGGCGAAACAACGCAAACTACACGGTCATTACGC
>Ga0209562_1000805_pt1 | contig 11304 bp, 8 predicted proteins | sample WorMetvacBELIZE2_FD_187399 | JGI IMG/M metagenome (GOLD analysis project Ga0209562, IMG submission 187399) | Marine gutless worms symbiont microbial communities from Max Planck institute for Marine Microbiology, Germany - Olavius vacuus BELIZE.2... | ecosystem: Host-associated > Annelida >...
GTGTTAGCTGAATTAATCACGACAATCGCTCTGTTATTGAGTTTTAGATCTAATTGTTTTTGCAGAGCGTCCGCATTGCTCGCAATGCAGACCGCTGTTACAGTCAGAGGAATTCTGTCCGTCCGTCTTTCCGTCCGTCCGTCACACTCTGGTGTTTTGTACAGACGAATGAAGATACCATCGTGCGGTTTTCACCATCAGGTAGGAAAATCATTCTAGTTTCTGGTGAGGTAAAGTTTATCCGGATATTCGCACAGGATCATCCCCAGCGAAGGCGTTAAAGTGAAGTACCCCAATCGCTAGCGAAAAATTGATCAATAATCAGCCATCATTTGGAAACGGTGCAAGATAGGAGTAAAGTTAGTATTAATCAGTAATAGAAAGTCGCATGTGGCTTTCGACTGTTACCAAAATTAGTGACCGTGAATGACCTTGAAGGGCGTAATTTTTGGCCCTTATTTTGCGTTATTTCGCCGAAGTCGGTAGCTTTCTTTCTGGGCCCATTACATAAAATGGTTGTTTAGCCATCAACAGATTCTCTCCAGAGAAATGTCATCATGAAGTACACTAACTAAGCACGACGGACGCGCTGTGCTCTTCGCAGTAGCGGAGCTTCTTGTTCTGTTTATTATCGTGTTTTCACTATTTCTACTATTACGTTTTGCAGCACACGCAGCGCAGACATGCTGCGCTAGTAGGCTATACTGTGGCGACAACTGCAGTAAGGACGCTGCGTGCAGGGATGGTGCAGTTAATAAAAGCGAGTGGTTGTGACAGAACGGTGCAATAAAGCTAATGACAGAGCTGTTATCGTGCGAGATACTGGCCAAGCGTTGCAGCGTACGTTGATCAGAACTGGCTCGCAGACACTGATATGACGCCTCGCCAGGCGCAGCCAGGATTTATGACTGGCGACCACTAGTCGACAAAACCTGGGGGTGTTCTGGGTGCTAACACACCCCTGTCCGAAATAAAATGGAAAAAAAGTAATCACGTAGAATTTAATAAGCGACTACACGGTAACGTTCTGTACATTCAGAAATAAACCGCATTTGCTTCAATTTTTAGATTTCGTTTAACAGAAATAGGACAACGTTTGCAGCCAACAGACAGGTACCATGGGCTTTAAACACACCAAAACGAGTTAGCGACCGAGTTGCGTAAACTTTTATGCGCTAAAAGCGACTGGGTCGTCCCTGTTGAAATCTGTTCGGCAGACTGCAAGAGAAAATGGCATCAGAAACTCACCTGTTTTAAACATTCGGATTGTTCATGTTGACATTGTCATTGTTGAAATTCCACCTTTTAGCAGTTTTATCAGCAGTCGGCCGCAAACGCACTTTTGGTGTATTTAGAGCCCAAAAAAGTATTGGTGGCTGCAAATGTTGTCCCCTCGCTGGGGGGAGAGAGAGACGGGAAAGAGAAGGAAGGGAGGGGAAAGGAAAGAAAGAATAGGACGGAAGGAACTGGACAAACACCCCAAATAATTTTTCTATGGTCTTGCTAGTCGATCTCTAAATCACAGGGGGCGCCACGGCAATTTTTTTTCCATTTATCAAAGCGGTGGTCGAAGGCGACATTCGGCTATAAATCAAATTTTGAAACAAAGCCATCAATACAAAAATCCTTAAAATTATCTAAATTTCTAGTATCACAAAGTTTACAAAAAAAACAATTTTAACCGCTAGAAATATCTTATACACAAAGCATTGGTGGGGCCAGTTGGATTATGGTCACCCAGTCAAATTTTTTACCCACACTATAGCGCTCCGTTCCTAAATTATGCAAGACCTTGATCAGAAATTCATTTTGGAGCACTGTTAGCTCACCCAACGGGGAAGAATATCTGCAGCCGTCAGACACGTTTCCCGGCTGTTATTCACCAAAAATGTGTTTGCAGCCCAACCGCGGCCGATACGTGTCCAGAGAACGTGTCTGGTGGTTACAAATGTCGTTTTATTTATGCTAAAGTAAAACGAATCTAGAATTTAAGTAAATGTGTTTTTTTCTGAATGTAGGCTACTGTATGTTACACGTGTATAGTCAGTTAGGCCTATTGAATTCTACGTGATTATATAATATTTTTACATTCTATTCGGAAGGGGTATTTTAACATACTCAAAACATCCGGCTAGTTATGGCCTTCAAATTATGCATAACACCGAACCTATTCGAATAGCCAGCGTATTCCGTAAAATTATACTCGTTTACGTGCAAAATTTTTCGTCCTCTGACTGCAGGGGTCGCCCAGATTTCCTCCCGGCTACGCCTACGTGCCTGGCTGCCGTAAATTCGTGGTAAACAGCGTCGACCGATGCCGTGGAGCAGCTGCGGCGTGCAGTGAGCGACGCGGCGAGACGTGTGGCTATTATCTGACAGTCACGGTCCAGTGAGCTCGCACGAGCACACACGAGACTCCCCGGAGACCGGCTCGCTGCGACAATGTGCCGCTCTGACGACAAATTGCCGATAAATCTTCACGTGTCTCGCAGACTGATTCAGACAGCTCGCTTGTTGTCGCATACTACAGCGCTTGTAAGTCGACGCGTTTGTCTCACGGCTGTTGTAAGGATGTGGAACAGTGCCGCGATTAATTGTTTTCCTTTATTTTAGCACAGTGGATATAGGCCAGGCCAGGAGTTATCGTAAAATGTCATCAACTATATACAGCCGTTGATGCCGCTCTAATTTATTCCACTCAATTACTCGGTTCACTGACTCCTGTCCTATGTCATCTCCTGGTCCTGGAACTCGTCAGCTGTCATTGTGACGTCGTGTCTTGCAATCCCTATCCAGCGTAGATCCGCCTCAACACAATTCAGCCAACATTTCCTTGACCTTAATTGCTATTTTCTACCGCTAATATTCACACCTGAATAGACCTACGTGGATTTGCTTTAATATGTCGTGTCTACTTCGTTTTAGACATTTTTCAATTCTTTTTAACGAGATGTATCCTCATTATTCTAATATTCTCTCTCCAATTTCTTGGTTAGTTATTTCATATGAAGTAGTTGAACAGTCCCCAAAGCCATCGTATTTTCACATGCGTCCATCCACCTCGGCTGTCACTGTCCATTTGTGCAGAATGACAATATACTTGAATATAGACACCAGACGTGTCTAGAAAGCGTAACCCTCAACAGGCTTCTGTAAAATGGTGGAGTGTGCCTAAAGGTACCTACACCGTGCATTGCCTTTCAGTGAGGCCTATGTACACGTAGTGGATCTTTTACTGACGTAACGCTTTCGAAGACGCCTGCGCCATGTAGCACTATCAAACTAAAAACAGACCGCGCAGTTCAACAGCGTAAGTCTGAATATCACGAGTAAAAACTACTTTTGAAATTAATGGATTAACCACGACTGGACGCACTCATCACACTTGCACTTCTAACCAAAGACCATAACCCACATTATGCCAGCACCTTATTTTTCGCTATCTGCCATTCTATTGGCGCTGGAAATCCTGTGACACAGAGGATTGTTATTCAGTCTCCAGTTACGGTCATCCGAGACAGTTGCTGCATGGATCAAAACTCGACTGTTGCCGGTAGGGTTGTGAGTTGGGAAATTTCCCCCGGAAAATTTCCGGAAATTTCCCCCGGAAAATTTCCGGAAATTTATTCCAATCTTTCCGGAAATTTGTTAAAGAATTTTTCACTTTATACGTTTTAATTATAACCATAAAAAATAACAAATAACCATGTTCCAGATCTTCGTTTTTTCACTTTATGCATTATGTAGGCCCTACAGCTATTTTAGAACGGCTCCCAGGAATATCAACGAATTCAAACGAAAATTATAGACATTATAACTTCCAGGCTTTTGCTAACATTTCCGGAAATATTAAATTTCCGGAAATTTCACAACCCTAGTTGCCGGTCACGGGTGTAAAACACATTCCCAGCTTCCTTGCACTCGTGCTTACGGCGTCTCTAATGCACATCTGTTTGACTGTGGCTGCAGCGCTTAGTGACATTGTTTTTTAGAAAGCCGTGTATAGTTTTCTTACTTACCTACTTACGGGCACAGAAAGTTCGGCATTAAAGATAAGTTCGGCGTTAAGCCCCTGCGCAGTAGCCTATGTGTTACTAGAAATGGAATTGTTAGGTCAAAAGGTCACGGTCATTTGACCACGCGTACAATAATCCCAGTGCCACGTACTTACTAGTTAATCAAGACACATTTTCATGCTGGCGTGGGTGCAGCTAAGAGTGATGCAGTCACCAATAAAATTATTTTAACAACTTCTTTAGTTTTGTATGCAACACCCACCCGCCATGGCACAAACTCGCATTTACCGCGACTGTAAAGTAAGACCTTGCCCCAAAGTAGGCCTACAATTTCTGGCTTTGCTTCTGCATGCTGGCACTGGCAATCATAGAGAATGAACACGACAGCAATTCATATTAAATGGAAATCTTTGCTATATAAAAACATCAAACAGAAGAATATTCAGCGCTGACAGCAAGAGCAAATCATACCCAATATATGCAGTGACGCCAGGCAGAAGAGAGTGAACACAAAACGTCAAAGTTGCACCAAATCATTTGTCAGAACAGCGCACTGCGCAACGGTCCATTGCATCGCACATGGTCAAACAGCAGTCACCAAATTCGTCCTCCACAAGCTGTCAACTGTCTCTTATACGTTTACCAGTATTGCCTAGCTGACAGAACGCCAATGACTAGTGGGGGCAAAGGCCTAAAGTTAGTCAAATGGGCGGCGTCGGTCAACAACATCTATGTAATAACGAATAAAAATGTTTATCGAACATTTACCAAAATACACAGTGTATATGTACAGACGAATAAATAAGCAAAAAACGAAGAATAAAAAGTGCCTTTGAAACAGTCCACATTGCAATAACATAACTAACACATATCGTGAAACCGACAGACACATACCAACACAACAAACGAATACATACAAATAATTAACACGTGAATAGATCAGTAAAACAACAATAAAATAAGTGCCAACAATAATTAACTGACAACAGATGGCGTACGGAACAGATAATCAAATCAGAACCTTGCTATATATATCAATGCGGTTTGTAAGCACAGCAACTGTTTGTTTGCCTACTGTGGCAATGAGCAGCAACTAAGGTCTCCTGGAACTGACAAGAGCAAAGCTTGGACGACACCTTAAAACCATGCAAACACTGACAGCACACGTCTCGGTTACTGTCGGTGTTTAGTTGTAGTGTTTGGCGCTGATGTAACCGAGGCTTTGAAGGTTCATTAAGCGTTTCTCGACACCGTCCTTATCTGCATCAGAAACACAACACAACAACTGATAGACCAGTGCTTCGATTTCACCGTTTCACCTGCCTCATATGTTACGACCTTATAGTGGGACATAAATGTGTATATTATTATAATTATTTTTATTATTAACAAACCAGGGTACATGATGGGTATTGGAACAGGTAGCCATGGCTAGGAACTGAAAGCCAGCTTTCAAATTCAAGACTGTTGTAACAATAATAGAACAAACTTGTATCACAAAGTTTCAACAGCAGCATGCAGAGGTGTTACAGCTCATAACCTGACTGACGACAGCATTTGGTGTTTAGCAACTGCATTTATTATAATATGACAAAATGTGAACAGAATTTAATATTTTCCACTTTACAGGCAATACACTATTGTCGCTACCCATAAAAGAACTGTACAAAAACAAGTGTAATATCTATAAAACTCAACATGACGACATGACAGAAATAGCCAACAGTGAATGACAGCTCTTACACTTGGTGATTAGTTTCTTGTCGTCGACGTGCTCTGCCTGCTGAATAAGGCTGTGAAGCAGCAGGTAAGCACTGTGGTACTGCTGGTAACACTGCCAACAATGACAACACATCCATATACCATACCAAGAATCAACACACTACATTGAACATTATTACTACTTACTTAAGGTCTTTGGTGCCTTGGTACTGTTGTGGGGCATCATGAATTGCATCCTGCTCCAGAAATCTCTGAAAGAGTCAAGTTAGTAGGTTTACACCCCATTCGACACATAACTGATTGCACTGGTACCGATAACGTAAAACAGAGAAACAAACGTTTTCCATTCTCGAATAAACTCATCGGTTGAGACCAAACATAATTGTTGATGATTAATACTAAAAACAACCTAAATATTTACCTAACAATTAGTGGCGTTGTTTCAGTAACAGCATTTGCCTTTTTCAAACTGCAGACTCTCTGCTAGGAGTCGTTACAGTTTTAGCCTCGGAGATTAGTAAAATGTCGTAGAAGTCTACAATGTCTTACTACTCTCCACAGCTACAACTGTAGCGACTCCTAGCTAAGAGTCTTCAGTTCGAAAAGGCAACAGCTGTTACCAAAACAATATCACTAATTGTTCTGTAAATATTTAGGTTGTTTTAGCATAAATCGTCAACAGAAACGTTTCCATGTTTACCAATAGTGCAGATATACAGAGGCAGACAGAAGCACAGAGAACCACACTGACAGCGACAGAGACATTCAAGCAACAGCACACGCACACTGACCTCCTGCAGATCACCGAGCAGTTCATCCATTACAGCAGCCTGACACTGCAACAGCCACATCATCATCATCATCATCATCGTCGTCGTCGTCATCGTCATCATTACTCTTTGTACTGTATGGCATGTGTGCACTTTTCCCCACCCACCGGCCTCATTTCACAGTTTCTATGACTATTTTTCCAACTTATTTTGCTCAATTCTTTTTGTTTCAGTTTTTGTCATTTTAGTGCTAGTCTAACTATGTTAAAAGGGCACAACTGCTAAAGGCCATTCTGTCCGACAGTCCACCCGTCTGTCTGTCCATCCGTCACACTCGTGATCCACGCTTAAAGGGTTCAAGACATTGAAATATGTATCACACTGTATGACTGAGTGATATTTCTAGTTTCTTCAGGTCACATTTCATAGTTTAGGGGTCCACCCCAAACAAATGTGTTAAAGAGAGTTACTCCCATCGAAAATTTAACCAATAATCTGCATTAACTTGGAAATGATGCAAGATAGGAGGCAAGTTATTATTACTGACTAATCGGAAGTTGCATACGGGATATCCATCGGTACTAAAATTGGTGACCTTGAATGACCAAATGGCCGTTGTTTTCCATTGTTACACTGAAGGCTTAGATCTGAAACTGGTTAGAAGCTGTGTTAGTAATCACTGCCGATGCATGCTACCTCTGCAGCAGCTGAGCTTAAAAAAGGTTATGTTAGACTGAACTTGCAGCTATTTATTTTGATGTTTTGTGTTAGACTGACTGAGCCGGCTTTTATCAGAACTCACATGCATGTTAATCTCTCATATTTAACTACTGTCTTCAACGTCCCAAATGTATCAATAACGTACCCATCAAGGGAAAGTGTACCAACTTCATGTCATCCATTATATGGCTTCAATGTGAGTAGCATATTAAACAGTATTTGATGGTACAATACTGAAAAATACAGCTATTACAAATTAAAGGCAGTGGAGTATAATTTCCACTGTACTGAAATTATTAACCTTCTCTATCTAACAGTAACCAACAGCAAGGAAATCTATTAGTTTATATAGCAAATCTGTGATCTGAGCATGACTTGTCACTAGAAATTAAACAGCAAAGTCCACAATGACACAGGGCTAAAAGTCATGACAAGCTAATTTGGTGGCGGCTTGGCTGCGTTGTGCACATCAACGAAGTTACCCTTCATCGGGCCCGGTTAGTACTGAGATGGATGACTGTGTCTGGGTTCAATTCCTGGTGGTGGACATTTATCTCGGTATGTGACCAGCCATCCAGGTCAACTCAGCCTGGCCATTCCTTCGTGGGTAGGTGCAATAGTACCAGCCAAAGGGCGATGATGCTTTGCAGCCGGGGAGTAAAGGCAGGTATGGTTTGTGTGTGAGTGGCAGGTAAAAACTGTGATCCCATTGTTACACATGGGCCATGTCTGAGCGCTTTAGAAATCAAGGGCTTATAATAAAGCACCATATAAATTCATCTGTTTACTACTTTTTACTAATTCCTCAGACCAGGATTCAACTCAGGCTGCAAAGCTTCCACAGTGCAGTCTACATCATCTGGAACTCGCTTCCAACACAGCTGCATTTAAGGTCCATTAATTGGGAATTGTTCAGAGATAGGTTGAAGACCCACGTCTGTGTTGGTGTATGCACAATACCACAAGTTACTGCATGATACCACACACATACTGAAGAGTTACAAATTATGAACTTTGAACTTTGAACAAACCATTTCTATGGCACAGCTGTAGAGGAGTCGGTCAGTAGTTAAGGACATGGCAGACAGAGTGGATTGTGACGATGGGTCAAACTGTGAGCTGTGTTGACTGAGTTGTTTGCATGATGTTAAACACTGCTGATAGTCAGCGTTCATGTCTCTCAGCACTGCAATAGCAACATACACATATCAACCAATACAGGTACACTGCACACCTCTGCACAGGTAAACTAGTGGTTGACTGATTGAGTAAGACTTAAGGTCCCACGAAACACACTATAGGTCATATTGGGGACGGGTTTCTACAAGTCGAATGACCCAACCAACAGTGTCAAAGCACCGAAGGAAGAGAGGTCCTAAGGATTAGGGTTCAATCCCATAAGTCTATAAACTGCGCTCACAATACTACAACATCTATGCAGCATGAAAAAAACACACAAAATACACAGAGATAAACACAAATAAATCATTCTACATACAATGAATTGGGTCAGTGTGACAAAACCCAATCCAGGGAACTGTAAGAACTGCTCATCTAAGTGTGACTATGACTGTGTGCAACTTCAGTACACAATACAACACAGAACAGTTCTGATAATCTTCCCTCTTACCTCCAGACAAACATCATAGCTCAGATGTTGTCTATCGGAGGAGAGGGGTCGATAAACTGGTAAACTAGTGGTAATAACAAGTTCAACAGCTATTCTGTGAATACCATCAACAGTGAGATTCCACTGACAATTTCACTGCAACAAAGGTAAAGGTACATGTTTAGCAACTGTTGATACAGTCATTGCACTCGTTACTATAAATCATGAGTGGTGCTTAGGTGTGGCATATTGTTGTAATAAGTAAGTACATTAAACAGTCACCAGTTTCTTAGGTGTAGCACAACAGCTTTCATTGGCAGTGATACATTTACCTGTGAAGAAAAGTCATCATATCTACCTGCACATTCTCAGCAATATCTAAGATTGGTAATGAACTATTTCTTCAAGTAATGTACTGGAAATAAATGATAACATAATAAACTGAAAATGATTAATAAAAAAAAATAGTTATACAAATTAATAAACAGATAACTTACTATTAATATAAATAATTTCTTTACTTACTTACTTGCAGTTAAACTTATACTCAAACACTTGTGGTCGCTGTTCGTACGTACCCTGTCGAGTGAGTACTGTCAGGCTCAGTCGTCCATCAGCAAGAGAGGTCTTGGCTAGGTTCAGAGCTGATGCAAGCAGTTCAAGTGCTCGCATGTACAAGACAAGTTGTTCAATCCTGCGTTGTCCCTCGCTGATGAACACCGTTGAGCATGCATCTGACGACATGGCAACCGCTGCCGCAGCCGTTGAGCCGGCACAACACATCGCGTCATCTACAAACACTGACTCGGCAAGTGGCGAACTGCGTGAGCGTGCAATCTGGATAATTGATGAACTCAGATCGCGAACGAACTCCAGTTTCAGCAGCATCTCATTATGTTCACGCTGTAGACATAACATAATCACATAAAGTCAACAGCACATGTTCTGGAAATTTGTGCAAATATCTTATGCCAATTACTTTCACCATCTACATTATTCTGCCTGGTGTGCTGTGTTGCTCATTTTCGCTGAGTGATGGAGTCGGTATGACTGAGGTTAATGTATCACTCAGCACATCACAAGTTATTCTCGAGATTGTGCTGGAAATATGAACTGCTAAACTGCACATCAGCAGTTCCCACGCATCATTAGTTTCAGAAGTGCACGTAAAAAGTTTCACTTCTTCAAAGTGAAACCACATGTCAGTATGATTAAGAAGCAGAATTAATATGATAAAAACAGTGGTCACACTCCAGACTAACTCACTGAAAGCAAAATTATGGACCCACTTGAAACTCATGGTCACTGTGAAAATGATTACACAACAGTAATCATTTATTTCAGTGCTGTGAGTTTCACATGGGTCCATAATTTTGCTTTCAGTAAGTTAGTCTGGAGTGTGACCACATATAATATTAATTCTGCTAATATTAGTCAGTTAATCTGAGCGCCTTAGAGGTGAGTTCACGACAAGGCGCTATACAAATCCACATTTACCCTTACCTTTACCTTTAAAAGCTCGCAACAATGACTACAAAACAAAGACTTTGCCCATTCACCGGCAGACTTAACTAAGGAAGCAGCAGCCTGTCCACAGAATTTGTGATCAGCAGCGATGATAATCTATTACAAACGCTATCTGTCTAAACTAGCAGGACACTATTTCAGTGTTTGTTGGTCCCATCAGTGACTAGTTTTAGTTTTGTAGCATTTATGCAGCTATGCAGAGAATGTTTACAACAATTAGGATTAATATGCAAAATGCGTTAAAGAGTTCCATATAATCGACAAAATAAATTTTACACTTTTGGCAAAATTCTTCAAGAAAAATAAGCCATAATTACACTAGCAGCCATCTGAGTACCAGTAATCAAATAGTAATCAACCACTCCAAAGTTATTTCTGTTTTTCTATATTGTATCATAGTCAAATCTCACAAAAAACTAACACTCACCGAGATCAGCTTCATAATATGCCAAAAGTCTTTGAACAATAACAGGCCTAACAATACAGAGCATGAGATGCTTACATGCATCAAAGTTCTCTCAGTCAGTTCAGGTGGCACAAATGACACGAGTCCTTCCATTGACGGATGAACGGCGACCGTCGGTGATCGGAGAATGCCAGAGTCGGCTTTCACAATACGTGACCCTGATGTTGAGTCACAGCTCATGCGTCGACTATCAACTGACAGTGGCGTCACTGTATCAAACACAACATGATAATAAGAAGTGAATGATGTCAGACTCTATGTACACTCCTCTCACGTGGTTGCATTTTTAACATTACCGACAGCAACTGTTTAGAACACGCTTGTGAGTCAGTTAATAACAGGGTTTTTAGACCCTGAACCGCTTGAGAAGAAATGACCGTGCCATGATCCGATGGATCTGTCGTGTAAGACCCCAGGATGATGTGAGCTCTGATTGCCTCCTGGGCAAGCTGGGTATCAAGGACATTGAGGATG
>Ga0209562_1000806_pt1 | contig 11292 bp, 7 predicted proteins | sample WorMetvacBELIZE2_FD_187399 | JGI IMG/M metagenome (GOLD analysis project Ga0209562, IMG submission 187399) | Marine gutless worms symbiont microbial communities from Max Planck institute for Marine Microbiology, Germany - Olavius vacuus BELIZE.2... | ecosystem: Host-associated > Annelida >...
TAATTGTTCTGTTAACTAATTTTGGGCCCCTAAATATCTGGGTCCCGGCTACAGCCCAGCAGCCAGCCAGCCAGCTCTCCCTTAATCGTCCACTGGCAATATATTGCATACAGACAGACGAATTGTGTGACCATTGGCGTCACCCGTTTGGTGTCACCCGGGGCGGCAACTGATGGATGTCACCCTATTTTTCTTGAAAAAAATCTGACGACCTTTTTTAGTCAAGTGATGACCTTTTTAGCTGTCGTTTCCTCACCATACTCCCAGCTTCCCACGTCGTTTATCCAGTGTTATTTCTAAATTCAGCCACAAAAATAATTTCAGTTGGGTGTCTCCGCCGACCCTCTCCCCGCCCTTGTGACGCCACTGTGACTGACCTGCAGACGACGCAGACGGGACAGAACGGTGACGTGAACGGCGCTGCGACAGCGGCCAGGTGTAGCGGTATCGCTGGTACTACAGGTAGACCCGCTGCTGGAGCGAACACTGCTGGTATTGGCGGATCACCGCTCGCAAACCGGTCAACATTCTCGGTCATTGCCACCAAGGTAGGCCTACACTCCACAACGCCGTAACCATGGTGACGTCATCGAAGCGTAATTACACGCTAGGGCCTACGTCACGTCATTCAGAACTTGTACACCGTGTGGGTGGGTACCATAGGCCTACAGTGCAATGTGTACAATATTGCCCTATCAACTGTTGTATTATTTTCTAGCCTACAATTATCCATGGACCTGGGTTGATAAAATTAATTTTTGCCGTTTAATATGTTCAATGTTCATCATGGGTCGGATCATGGTCCCTCCCAGCCCTGAGGCATGAAAGCGACTGCGGGCCCCTCGTATATTATATTTGCAATATTGACCTTAATTTAGTTCTATTTTCCCTGTTGACAGTCACTAATCACTAATAGGAAGTCGCATACGGGCTTTCGACTGATATCGACTTTGATGACCTTGAATGACCTTGAACGGCGTAATAGCTCTTATTTTGCGTTTTTTCTCCGAATTCGATAGCTTTGCAGGCCGTCACAGTGGTTGAAGACAGACTGATTCTGTCCGTAAGCATTGTCTCCCAGTTCCAATCTTCCACTTTTGGCCATAACTAACGCACCCTGCAGCGCGGTCTTTCTGCGATAGCTGAGCTACTTGTTTCTAATCGGGTGGTCAACAGATGGAACCTGCTGGATCAGCGGACAGTCGATGCATTCACCTTCATGGACCAGGTCCGCTATTATAGGCCTCCTCCCGGGGGGGGGGAGTCCCGCCAGGAGGCCGCACACAAGGTAAATCACAAGGTAAATCATATTGATGACGATGATGATATCCAGCTTCAGGTAAGACAATCATTCTAGTTGCTGGAGAGCTAAAGCTTATCTGACACTAGTGACACACCATGCAAACAAATCCAGCCGCTGAACAGAATAAAACGTTAAATGGTCGATAGCCAAATTGTATCCGTAATCAGGACAACTAGTTATTTTTAAAGAAATTTTTAATTTATATCGTGATAACAGTGCTATTTCTATAGGCCTATTCAGTACGGTATGACGCGCAGTGGTATGGTTGGCAAATGCATCGTGGTCGTGCGTTCGGTCACATCTGTCTTTGTGTCTGTCTATCTGCCTGTCTGTCTGTAATGCTCGTACGTTTGAAAGCCTTTACCCAGATGTTTTGGTATTATTATTATTATTATTAAATCTGAACGTCATGACAACGTTATAGTATGCATGTTCATGGTATGCATGTTCATATCTTCAGAATCTTCCGGTTAGTTCGTGTATGAAGGTTATCTGGTCAAGATCAAGGTCGTAGGAGTAAAAGAGCGTGAAATCACATCCTGTCACTCCCTTCTGTGGCAGACACGCATAGTCTCACTGCAAATGCAGTGACGTCAAGTCCCTTCCAGTCATTGAGGGTATGACGCTACGTGTCTGCAGCCATCCAGGGCGCCGCATGCAGGCGTCAAAATGCTGATCGGCGCCAGATGGCCGGCCGGGTGCGCGGCAGTGGCGGCGTTATACCAGGGCGCGGCGGCAAGATTGTATTGCTTTGATTCGGTCATAGTGTGAACAGAAAATAAACATGTTACCATGTATGATCGCTTTGTTTTATTTTGACAATGAAACAATGAATCTGCCTGCTCAAATTTCTCGATCAATGAATGAATGAATGAATGTATTCGCTTGACAATGACAACATAATACATGTTGAGCAATAAGAGCTATTACATAATACATAATACACCGAGGCACGATAACTGCGTGCACTTACCGGTGTCCTGAGTAACAATAAGCTATAAAAAAGTTAAAACCAGCAGTCTAAATATATTTGTTCAAAATAACTGCGTCCATTATATTAATCAACTAGGCCCTATAAATTAAGCCTGTTGATCTATCTTCTATGAATCTAAACTGTTTGTTGTTGAAATCCTTTCAATTCTCGCCACAGATTACTGCTACCGGTATTCACAGGTTTGAAGTCACCGAGACTTTCTTTATTTCTTGTGCTCAATGTTTTTGTTTTTGCATTAATATGGTCACTCAGACTGCACATTATTTTTTGCAAGGGACATAGCTCGAGTTCCATTTGGTTAGTTGGTTGGTCACACGGGTGAAGATGCCACGACTAATGTAGGTCACGGTCACACTGTTGGGTCAAGGTCAAGGTCTCTGCGTTCCATTTCTAGACTTTTCTGCATCGTCGCGCGTGCACAGCCTAAGAGCTGCAAGTAGTCTACCAGATATCCGAGCGATAGTAGGATTACTTTGGATTCGGCTCAATTCTCTCCGGTGAAATGTGTCAATAGGCATACAGCCAACCAGATCGAGCTAGCCTTTGGAGCTCTAAAAGTCATGCTTCAAGGTTGTAACGATCTCGCATTTCCGAGTCACGTTAGTGGCAGAATAAGCTAAATATGTCAGCTAAAAGTAAAAAAAAGTACATAATCGAAGTCTGAGAGAGTCGTATTTTCGCCATAAATACAAAACATTAATTGATATCAACACACACTATCATTAGACATTTATAACAAAGCGAGTTACCATACACACAGCCAGAAAGAGATTACATCACCAGTAAGTAAAATCAGACACTGTACATCATAACTAGAAAACTACAAAACAGTTACAGTTACACAAACTCGCGTGGCCAATTATCATAAATATCACAGACACGTTGCCTCATCGAGTCTTAAGATATGTACCCTCAATAAGGCACTCCATTCTCCACAAAATTCTGTCGATATAAATAAATATAGTGTACAACTTTGCATATATCCAAATCAGGGGCGTAGCCAGGATCTTACATTTGGGGGCCACAGAAGCCGAGCGCCGAAGCATAGGCGTAGGCGGGGTACACTTTTTTTTGCAAAAAGCCGTTGCCTTCGAAACTTGAGCATATCTGAGGCTCACAGAACACTTCCGGTAGAGAGAACAGTGTTACTTTACTGCATAAAACAAGCCCTACACGTTACAACAAAACCAGCTTTTTTTCCGAAAAAGTCCACTCAATCGACGATTGGGGGGCATGTCCCCTCTCTGGCTACGCCCATGATCCAAACTAGGAGTTATTTTATGAAGTCTACGTGACATTCACAACGACCATCACGCGGGGCAGACTGAGTGGAGTTGAGTAAGGTTTAACATCCCAAACGTGACAGATGATTACAGACATTCTATGCTATGAGTAACACTATTTCCACAGGCAAATTATCCGTTCTTTGGCTCTTTCAGCTCTAACAGTGGCGGCGCCAGCCCAGTACAGGAGCCAGGTCATTTTCCGATCAGAAAATCCTCAAGCCAGGTCAAAACCCAGGTTTAGTTGCCTTGTATGACTTCTCGCCAGGACACAGACCGGGCCCATTTTTACAATGACAGAGCCTGGCATGGGACACTGCAAGAGCAGATGGGCATTGTGGTTTGTGACAGAGATGTCAGGCCTCATGGGACATGGGACACAGACTGGACCCATTCTTACAATGACAGAGCCTGGCATGGGACACTGTAAGAGCAGATGGGCATTGTGCTTTGTGACAGAGATGTCAGGCCTCATGGGACATGGGACACAGACTGGGCCCATTCTTACAATGACAGAGCCTGGCATGGGACACTGTAAGAGCAGATGGGCATTGTGCTTTGTGACACAGATGTCAGGCCTCATGTCAAGTTCACATCACTGGTCTACAGTCTCAAGTCTGTCCACATTCATTCCGTCACACAAGTCAATAACTGCCAGAACCCTGACTCACTTCATCACTTCACAGGCACTTGTATGTACTGCACAGCAACAGCAGAATGTTCTCTGTAAACATGTCTGTAACGCAGCGCAAAATGTTATCTATTACAATATCAGTGCTCAGAGATTCAACAAGGGCCTACTTGACTATGCAACACTTACAGCAATGGCACATTACATCTGCTGGCCACTGCTACAGGCCTGAGGACCACCCTGTGAAGTATCTAGTACCGTGGGAGAATCAAGCTGGCCAATGCTACAGGCCTGAGGACCACCCTGTGAAGTATCTAGTACCGTGGCAGAGTCAATCTGGCCACTGCTACAGGTCGGAGGACCACCCTGTGAAGTATCCAGTACCGTGGGAGAGTCAAGCTGGAAAGATGCTCAAAGGACAAAGTGGTCACATCACATAAAGAGCCAAGAACTTGGATAAGTGGGCACAGGTAGCACATACTACTAAGTCTTTACAGATAGATAACAGCCTCTCAGAGATTCCATGCTGCTCAGCCACTCTCTCAAAAGCCCATTTTAAACTTTGTCAAAAGCAAAAATACGGTGACTGAAGCTGCATAGAAAGTGCAATTGCCACTGTACAGATCATTATAAAATGGAAAGACATAATTGGCTGTTGATTATACAACAACGTCGCAGTGTTTATTGTGAGAATGTAGCGAAGTACACGTCATCCTTCATAATCATCATCATTAGCAGGAGCTAGCAGCGCGTCACGAGGAACCTTGTGTTTGTCACGAAATCCACGCCACAGCGCCTCGCGAGGAATTTTGTCACGAAGACCTCGCCACCTGTATACACCACAACAGAGGCAGACAATGACACAGCAGCACTGCAATAGTCACAGTTGGACACGCAAAAATAAACCCCAGTTAGCTGCCTGCCTGCCATCTTGACAGTCTATTGAGTGTAGTAATCATATACACGGTGAGGCATAATTACCGGATCCCCAATAATCCTATAGGCCTGTAACGACAAAATGGCAAAACTTTGTTATTTTTGTCAGCATAAACGTTCTCACGACTAAGCGTGGGTCCTACTGCCTTTACTGTGTGATGTCTGACAGCTTGGGACGATCTCGATCAGCGCGTTATTGATATGGCAATCAGGCGGTGGCGCACGCGTCTTCGTGCGTGTGTTAAAGCGAATGGCGGACACTTTGAACAGTGAATGTATACTGAGCCAGTAGCTTAGTATGTTGTAGTTGCTTACAGTATAACAGCATAGTCTAGCAGACATTTCTGCTGAATTTTATCAATTTGTGTCTAGTTGTTCAAGGGCTGTATACTAAAAACCGAGGGGGTCCGGTAATTATGCCTCACCATGTGGAACTTGAATAGCACAGCAGCAAATGCCCTATGAGAAGCAAGATGGCAGACAACAGGAAGGCATATGTACCTTGTGTACGATTTTCATAATAAATATATATGTACCTCAAGTGTGAACAACCACTGTGAGAACACGTTCCTGTTCCAGCGTTTGTCAATCATAATTCAACAATCATTATGCCCTAGAAGCACATCCACTGACAACGACATCTAGTCATTCCAGCTTTTTTCTGATTTTCAACTTTTGTTTTAAACCTTCAGGTTCAACAATACCGAGGATAATGAAAATACTAATAGTAATAATAACGACGATAATAATATTAAAAAATAATAAATAGTCTGCAGTCCTCATCAAATTCCCCGACTTTTTCAGTACTTTAAGCTATGTACATAGACACCTAATACAATACATCATTAAAAATAAAAATTATATTAGTAATAATAGTAATGTGAATGACATCAGAGAGCATGTAATAATAATAATAATAATAATAATAACCACTTTATTTCAATCGCAGTCAAACCGCTACGAAGGACAGCAAGTACACATCATATATATATACAGAACCAGTGTTGGCACGCAGGCCAGAACAACCAGTCACAAACAACAAGGTATAGCATGGGCATAAGCTGCCAACACCACCGGCGCTAAGCAGTCACATAACCGCACCCGTGGCCGTAACCTCATAGGCATTCACCAGATGGCGCCACCTAAGACAAACCATCGATAAACCTGCCTATTACTCATTTATGTAGTGACCTGTTGGTAGCGCGTGGACGGCGTCGCAGATGCAGCCACAGCACCAGAGCTGTAACGATGACGACGATGACCGTCAGACTGACAACAACGGCAATGACGACGACGCGATGATGACGGTCCGCGTCCACATCAATACACTGACGACCCTCGGTGAGACGTCGATGCATCGAACACCGGACACACTCGTTGTCAGCCGGGCCGGAACACATCAGACATGTCGAGTGACAGCGCAGACATGCTGCACGCGACACGTCAACACCGCCGGACGTCGTCTCGTTTGCTGCGTAGAAGTGCTTAGGGCAGTCCGTGTAGCAGAACGGTAACAGAAAGTACTCCGACTCCTCGCATGTATCTAGCAGCAAGTAAGTAAGTTTATTATTTCAAAAGCCATAGCATTACAGCTTGATTACAAGTCTAGGCTACACAAAACACAAAAAAAACAACAAACATAATGAAAATAGCAATAAAACACCGAACCAATACTTGCCAAGACTACATGAGATCACACCGTTATTATTGAAAATTTAAAAGAGATTTAGCAGCAACATATTTACAACAAATGATGTTTATACGTGTCCCGGTAACCAGGACGGACACTCTCCAGTTAGCATAAAATTTTTTCCAGGTAGCTTCAGCTATGTGTCAGTTCATCATAAACAGATGTGTGTACATCACTGATTTGAAGGTATCATAAGTAAGTAATTTGTAGAGCGCATCGTCCAGAAGCTCTAATGCACTATGTAACCCACAGCATTACCGATAGAAATACAGGCACATCGTTTCTAACCGTTACATTTATATATGCATCGTAACTATGACAGCTATATTTCTGCGCGTATAACTCTTAAATTGTTTCCGCCACCGCTGCCAAGAGTGGTAGAGTACGTACATTGTCCGGGGTCGAGTCGTCGTCTGGAGCCAGTAAGTGGTGGTTGTGGATCATCCATTGTGCCGTGTAACACAATTGACCAGTTCTTTAGCGTGCCTGACACAACGACGCATTCAATGTTACCAGCGTCAGTCAACAAACTGTAATAACTTCAACATTACATTACATTACATTACAATTTCTTTAAAGTGGCCAAAGTAAATGAACTGCTAGGACCACCATGGCGACAACAACCACAAACAAGCTACATAATAATGTCCTGATATGACTGCCGAATGAAATACATGTGTTTTCAGTTTTCGTCGAAACACTGTCAATGATGAATCAGATGTAATGTCATCTGGACGACAGTTCCACAGCTTTGGACCAACAGAGGCAAAGTGATCGTTTGCCAACTGTGACAAGATGTGACAGACGGACAGTAAGATGGTTCAAAGTTGACAACTAAAGTCGTCTCCGAGATGACAACCGAGTCTCAGTTACACTGTTGCATTCTTCTTCTTAACTAGAACGCAGACGATGTTTTACAATTTCCATCGTCAGCACTCTTCCTTCCACTGGTCAGTGCATATCAATGTCGACGCTGGTTCCATTTACACAGCACATTACGTGGACGTCTCAAATGCACTGAATGCTCATCATCAACGGACTGTCAATATGAGTTTGTACAGGATGTGAATTGAAACTTATGTCAATCACACCATCACTGCTAATAATAACTGAAGTGGCATGTAATAACCAACAACCAATAACTAATAATATGTAATTCTAAGGGCAGATACTTGTACCAACGTATTTCAGTGGCAATTCAGCGTTTCAATGCAGTGTGCCTTGCCAACACGTTCACAGTTTCCGAGTCCCCATCGTAACCATTCCGGACATACATTTTTACTTTTGCTAATTTTAAGACCCTGGAATGAAGTACCGGGCATTAAAAATAATAATAATAATATGCAGCTTGTATGCTTGTCATTTTTAATGACCACTTTCAGTTTATGTATCCTGTCCCGTGGTTTTGCAGTGAAAGACTGGATGCCTGACCAACTGTGTCACAACACTGAAGGAAACAGCTCTGATTTAAGAATTTCAAAAATTTACTAAAATACCCCAAAACAGTTTTCATATGGTCTGTTTAGAGCACAAAGGTGACTGACATGTCCAGTTTTCACAATTTTACAGGAGATGCTCAAGAAACTGTTGAACTGGTCCTGTAAATCACACTCCTGTTATTCACGTCATTCACTGTTCCTGTTATAACCACAAAATACCAGATTACCTGCCAACTGCATCAGCATACGAATTCGCCAAGGACTAATAGGAAATAAATGCCAAAAACTGGAGATAACTATGGACATAGCACCTTTGTGCATTGCATGTTTCACAGCACAAAGGTGACATGTCCACTGACTGGAGTGGTAAGCAAAATTAAACAATTTCCACACGATTTTCGATTACTTATAACATAGAAATTGTAACTAATAAATATTTTAGGAATTATAAACATGTTAGAAGCGCATATAGCATTTCATTGCACAAACGCATTATGTGTTCAACATGTGACATGTCACCTTTGTGCTTTGCAAATCCAGAAATTTGCAGAGCACAAAGGTGCTATCTCCCCCATGTCACCTTTGTGCAGCCAATTCTTGCCAAGTCTTGGACAAAACTGTAATCTCATCAAAATATGTGTGCCGGTTCTTCACTAAAACAGCAGAAGATAACTGAAAATTTTGGTGCACCGGAAAGGCCTGGTTAATACTAGTGACTTGGCACCAAAAAGTTCAAATGACCCCAAACTGGACATGTCGCCTTTGTGCCATAAACAGACGATATCTCATATGATGACTAGTCTGGTGTTTTTTTCATATGACGTGATATTGATGTAATTGTACGTTGGCACTTCAACCAAAGGGTTTTTTAGCAAGAGTATCATACGATATGTGAGGGATCAGCAGGTGGTCAGTCCAGATTTCTTAATGTGGATGTGCTCATAAAAATTTAGTATTATCCTGGACTTGAGACTTGGAGCCATATGAATCTGTCTACCAAGGATGAACACAAGGACACAGTTTGCTTGCCTCAGTTTTTGCTCCTTTCTTGCTGCCTTCGTTCCTTTCTTCACATGTCTGAGCAGTGGTCAGAAGTAAAGAAGAAAAGTGAGCTGCAACGTTCTGACTTTGCTATTACAGGAGCATTTATATCAGTCCGGTACTGTAACAGCTGTCGCATCATTGCTATGCGTTTGTGTTAGTGATGGGTACATCGGGTGAATCCAACAGTCTGACAGTGTCAGAAAGGAAGAAGTTAGCTGAGAAGTGGATTTTCTCCAGCCGTGGTCGGTATGTAACAAGCATCGTACTAACATTGATACTTCGTTGCTGGTATGTCTTGTCTTAGCCCAGTCATTGTTGTTGTGAACGTTTTGATCAGCTGAGGTATTCTGTGTTTGTCTATAATTTATTACCTAATCTGGTTGCTAAATACACGCTTTGTTATACGAAATATAATAATATATTAATTACGATGTTGATGATGATGCAACGTTGCTGGTAGTAAGAGCCATTTTCTAATGTTGACAGTTTGACATCAGTTATGATTCAAGTTGGAAGTGGAAGTTTGGCTGACTCTATTGAACTGGTAACATACTGACTTTCACACAGCAGTTAGCTAATTGTAGCTAATAATGTTGATATTATTATTGGTGTCTGTTCGACTAGATTTTACCAGGCTTTCATTACTGTTGTTATTGTTATTCATCTATAGACAATTGTTATTTCTGTTATATTGCTGCTTATTATCATTTGCGATGGTGCAAGTCATTCTGCACTTTAAAAATTATACAAAAAGTAGTTTTGTATGGTGATAGTTAACAGTATTGGAACTTCCACAACATGCTGATGATGAGTCGCTGTCACCTTCATCTCATCTTTCTCACAGCAGTTTATCATCATCATTATTATCATCACCACTTTTACTGTGCTTCACTCCTTTTGTCTTCCACTCCAGACTGAAAACTTTTTTCTTAAATCCTTCTCACTGTAGTCTCCCTCACCTTTTCTGACTGAGCTCATGGATTTTTAGGACAATTTCTGGACTTAATTAACTCACCGGCTTTTGTTTTGTTTCTCATTTATTAGCTTTTTGTTTGACTAAGGTGATCTAATCAGCTTTTAAATTGCACATTATGGCTCAGCACTTTTTTTCCTTAGCATTTCTGTTGGTTCGTGTCTCATACACGTTGTTTGGATATTAGGCCAAGCATGCTAAAGAAATCAGAGCTGATGCTATAGCCTGTGTTGGTCCAACTTACTACAAACCAGAAACACTCGGTAATGCAAATTTTGCATTTTTTTTTCAGCAGTACGGAACTAGTTAAACCTTCAAAGAGCAATGGTGTTTATTTTTATTACACAGTGCAAACTTGAGTGTTACGATGCAAACAAATTAAATGTATGTATCAATGTCAACTGAATGAAGCATTTATGCAATGCTTATTCATGAGATTCAAGGAGAAAAGGTCATATGTAATTGTAAAGCAGCAGTTTTGAATGTTATCGTATATACTCGCATATAAGCCAACAATTTTTGGCTGAATTTTAGGGATAAAGATTTGGAGTTGACTTATACACACTTATGCCACATAGCCATACATTAACAGCCAGAGTCAGCACGGCATGGACCATTAGTAGGCCACTAGGCCTTTGTGCAGAGACGTGGGAGCGTGCGCGGCGGGCGGTGGGACCACACACAGACTGCTGCTGCTGCGTCTGCATGCCTGTTAAGTCATCCACTGTAACTTAACACCACTCCAACACTCACACCTGGCGAGGCCATCATTTAGCCCAGCCACACACAAGCTGTCGGGTATGATGCTGTCGCATGCTTGCTGCAGTCGTTGTGAACTCATTGACAATCACGCATCATCAACGCACAGATCTAGGGTACCCGTTTGGCGCCAATTTTTGTTACCGGCTTATACGTGAGTCACTAATATTTGCCACATTTTCGGCTGCGGGATGGGGGTCGGCTTATATGCGTGACGGCTTATACTGGATTATATACAGT
>Ga0209562_1000807_pt1 | contig 11287 bp, 10 predicted proteins | sample WorMetvacBELIZE2_FD_187399 | JGI IMG/M metagenome (GOLD analysis project Ga0209562, IMG submission 187399) | Marine gutless worms symbiont microbial communities from Max Planck institute for Marine Microbiology, Germany - Olavius vacuus BELIZE.2... | ecosystem: Host-associated > Annelida >...
GATAGTGGAGGACATGCAGCGCATCCTCGCCATGGTGGAAGTCATGGATACAGTCGATACAAGCGGCGTTGAGCCATTACGCCACCCGCTTGAATTGCCCGGCCTGACACGTGCGGACGAAACAATCCAAGTCGAGCGCGACGCCCTGCTGGCCAATGCGCCTGCCGTCTCCGATGGGTTATTTCTGGTGCCCAGGGTCATTGAGTAACCGCATGGAACAGGGTGATAGCGCAATGCCTGGCCTGCACCAGCTCGCCGCGCAGCTGCAAAGCGGACAAACCAGCAGCAGCAAGCTGGTAAGCGACTCGCTCACAGCCATTGAAACGCAAAATCCACGCCTCAACGCCTTTATCAGCCTGGATGCGGACAAGGCCCTGGCCCGGGCCAAAGCCAGCGACGATACCGGCTTTGCTGCGCCGCCCTCCCCACTCTTCGGCCTGCCGATTGCGATAAAGGATGTGTTCATGCAACAGGGTGTGCGCACCACCTGCGGATCGCGTTTTCTGGAGGATTTTGTTGCCCCCTTCGACGCCACGGTGATAGAGCGGCTCAAAGCCGCCGGAGCGGTGTTAGTGGGTAAAACCAACATGGACGAGTTCGCCATGGGGTCGACCACCCGCCACAGCCACTTCGGCGCCTGCGTTCACCCTTTCGACTCCGCCATGACGCCGGGCGGCTCATCCGGAGGCTCCGCCGTCGCCGTGGCCGCCGGGCTTGTCCCTGCCGCCATAGGCACGGATACAGGTGGCTCGGTGCGCCAGCCGGCCGCCCTGTGCGGGGTGGTCGGCATTAAACCAACCTACGGACGCATTTCGCGCTACGGCATGATCGCCTACGCCTCCAGCCTGGATCAGTGTGGAATATTCGGCCTGACCGCCGCTGATTGCGGCTTGGTGTTACAGGCGATAGCCGGACAGGATTCACGAGACGCGACCAGCGGCGACACGCCGCTCGACGACTATTCGGCCAGACCGCGCGACCTGAAAGGACTCAAACTGGGTGTCGCCGGAGAGTTTTTCAGCGAGGGGCTGGACGACAAGCTGCGCGAGGGTATTGAATACAGCCTGGATGTCTATCGCAAACTCGGCGCCGAGGTGTGTGAAGTCAGCATCCCGCATTTCGCCCAATCTGTCGCCAGCTACTATGTCACCGCCACCGCCGAAGCCTCCTCCAACCTTGGGCGGTTCGACGGCGTGCGCTATGGCCGCCGCTCCGACAAGGCGGACAACCTCACGGATCTCTACACCCATTCGCGCAGCGAAGGTTTTGGCGGCGAAGTGCAAAGACGTATCATGCTGGGGGTGTTCGTGCTTTCCTCCGGATACTACGACGCCTATTACCTTAAGGCGCAGAAAGTCCGCCGCCTGCTGGCCGAGGATTTTGCCCGCGCCTTCAACCAGGTGGATTGCCTGCTTGCGCCGGTTACACCCTCGCCACGCCTGAGCGCACACCTGGGCGAGGACGACCCAACACGCGAATATCTGGCCGATCTCTACACCGTACCGGTAAACATGGCCGGACTACCCGCAATCAGCTTCCCCACCTACAGGGTCGCCAAACCCAAAGAAGCCTATGGTTACGCCAGCCAGCTCATCGGCCCGCACTGGAGCGAAGCCCTGTTGCTTGACCTGGTGGCAAGCTACGAACATGCCATTGGTTGAACCATTTTCCGACCCAACCAGCGTATTTGGGAGGCCCTGCATGTGAAATCAAAGACGTAACCGCCAGCGCTTGTGTTGGCGCTTTTGTGCTAAAGTTGCCCCCTCATATTTGACATCAACGACAGGAGACTACTGATGGATTTGGTTAGCTTGATTGTATTTCTGGCTGTAGGCGCTTTGGCTGGCTGGCTGGCCGGAAATCTGATGAAAGGCAGAGGTTTTGGTCTGCTCTGGAACATCGTTATCGGCGTACTTGGCGCTGTTGTAGGCGGTTTTATCTTTGGCCTGCTGGGCATCTCGTCAGGCGGATTGATCTGGAGCATTATCTCCGCAACCGCCGGCGCTGTTTTACTGCTGTTTATCGTGGGCTTGATCAAGAAAAAATAGCCCCATCCATCCAACTATTCCACCCCCTACCACCCCGCCTTCCTCGGGAGACGGGGAATATGGTTCAATGCTAAATGTGGAAGTACCGTCAAATTTTCATAAAAGCCCGTAGAGGCTTGACGGCAACATTTCAGCCTCCAGACTATCGCGCAAAAACTTCCCAATCTCAACCCTGAAAGGAATGTTGTGAGTGTCACCGGCGGGTTGGTATTGCTATAGGGTCAAACATCATGGACTTCAATCATGTAAATATCAAAGCTCCCATGCGGCTTTTAGAAAAGGAAAGGGAGTTTTTTTGTGAAGTATTGAATCTCAAAGAAGGATTCAGGCCCGAATTCAACAATAGAGGATTTTGGTTATATGCAGGTGATAAAGCTATCGTTCATCTAACGGAAGCAGCAGGAGAAGACGCGAACCACCGCATAAATCAGGGATATATTGACCACTTGGCGTTTCAATCTTCAGGAGCGAGGGATTTTGTAACTACCCTTAACAAGCTGAAGATAGCATACACCACATGCTATATCAATGAAATCAATACCCAGCAGGTGTTTTTCAGGTCTCCACTCGATATCAGGATCGAGGTTGCGTTTACAGGCGAGAAAATTTAGGTTTATGACGGCCCTGATATGGATTTCAAACCTTACGTCATGACCTTACGATTAGATTAAAAGGGCCACTTTGTTATTTGGGCGCATATTTTTCTATCACTTGAGCTTCGGTCATTTCCGTGGTTTTATTCGTAAAATCGTAATACTCTGGTTTTTGATCCGTGAATACCTGTAGGTCAAAATGGAGGTTATTCTGCTCGTCTAACAAACCCACCGGTATTTGATATTCGTTGACTCCTTTGAGTCGATAGAAGAGGTGTGTGCCGCATCGTTTACAAAAGCCCCGCTCCGCCCACTCGGATGAATCGTAAATTCCGATATTTTCCGCTCCTTCAAACTTGACATCCGCGCCACCCTCCACGCAAAGTAAAGGCCCACCGCCCCATTTTCTACACATGCCGCAATGGCAGGCTTCCACGCTGTCTTTCATAAAATTGGCGATAAATCCGACCGCACCGCACAGGCAGCTTCCTTTTCCCTTGCTCATTTCTCCTCCATTAGCTCAATTGTGGATTCCACCTCACCATTGTAAACAACAAACGCCTCCCGACCCTGCCGGGCCGGGAGGCGTTCTACCTATGAAGGGCTCCCTGCGTTGATCAGGTGCGAATCATAAAATCCGCATAAGCCGGGCTGCCGCATTCAGTTATGTCTATACCGTTGTACTCTTCTTCATCACTGATGCGCAAGCCAAACACCTTGTCCAATACAAACCACAATACCAGGCTTGCGCCAAAGCACCAGGCGAAGATGGCGACTATGCCCACAAGCTGCGCGCCAAATCCGGCATCGGCGTTGGAGAAGGGAACCATCAACAGACCAAAAATGCCGCATACCCCGTGCACCGAGATAGCGCCGACAGGATCGTCTATGCGCAGGCGATCAAAACTCATCACCGACGCCACTACAATCATCCCGGCAATAGCGCCTATGATGCAGGCCATCAATGTGCTTGGCGAGGCGGGATCGGCTGTTATGGCAACCAACCCGGCCAATGCGCCATTGATCACCATGCTCAGATCGGTCTTTTTAAACATCAGCGCCGAGAGCACTGCGGCGCCAAGCGCCCCGGCGCAGGCTGCGGCGTTTGTGTTGACTATCACCAGCGCAAAGGCGTTGGCGTTTTCCAGCCCGGAAACCTGCAACTGTGAACCGCCGTTAAAACCAAACCAACCGAACCAGAGAATGAACATCCCCAGAGTGGCCACTGGCATATTCGCCCCGAGAATTGGATTGACCCGTCCGTCCTTAGTGTATTTGCCCTTGCGTGCGCCCAACAATAACACACCAGCCAACGCGCCCGCCGCCCCGGCCATGTGCACTATCCCAGAGCCGGCAAAATCGCTGAAGCCAATCTCAGACAACCAGCCGCCGCCCCAGGTCCACATGCCTTCAAGTGGATAGACAATCGCGGTAAAGGGCACGGCAAAAAGCAGAAACACCCAGAGCTTCATGCGCTCGGCCACCGCACCGGAAATAATCGACATACTCGTGGCTACAAACACCACCTGAAAGAGAAAATCAGAAGCATTGGAGTAATAGCTGGCATCCGGTCCCTGAATATCGGCGAGCGTGTTCTCGGGCGAGAGGCCAAAGCCGAAAGTGGGGAGTACGCCACCCCCTGAACCGCCGTACATCAGCTGATAGCCCAGCACAAAGTAGCAGGTGCAAGCGATAGAGTAGAGGAGGACATTTTTCACCAATATTTCGGTGGTGTTTTTCGCCCGCACCAGCCCGGATTCGAGCATGGCGAAGCCAGCGGCCATGAACATGACCAGCGCGGCCATCATCACAAAATAGAAGGTGTCGAGACTGTAAGCGAGTTGCAAAACCGCCAGATCTGATGTTTCCATCTAGTTTTCTCCAAAAATTGTAAAAAAGGTTTGCGAACGCCTTAGAGCGCGTCTTCGCCTTGCTCGTTGGTGCGAATACGAATGATGTTTTCGACCGGGGTGATAAAGATCTTGCCGTCGCCTATCTTGCCGGTCTGCGCGGCCTTGATGATGGTCTCAACTACCTGGTTGACCTGGCCATCGGCCACCACCGCTTCAATGCGTATCTTCGGCAAAAAATCGACCACATACTCGGCGCCGCGATAGAGCTCGGTATGGCCTTTTTGTCGCCCGAATCCTTTGGATTCGGTAATCGTCAGGCCGGTTATGCCTATCTCGTTGAGCGCCTCTCGCACATCGTCTAGCTTGAAGGGTTTGATAACTGCGGTTACCAGTTTCATGGGCATTCTCCCTGTATTGCGAAAGGGGCATTATTCCCGTTTGGCTCAGCCCGTAAAAGCACTAAATTCAGATTTTACAACTCATTGATTTTTAATATCTTAAAATTACATAAAGTTAATGTTGCATGTATTTTATGCGGATGATGTGTGTGATGATTTTGACATAACAATATGTTTTACAAAATATTTTTTATGCAATGTTGTGTGTGCATGACTGTACGCAATAAATAACGCGTGAAAACCGGCATGGCTGGTGAAAAGAGGAAGAAAGACAAGCCGCCTTATCGCCCTTATCAAAGGGTCGGCAAGCCGAAAAGCGTATGGAGCTGTTCAGAGGTTCCTTGCGCTAGAATAACCTCATGTTGATTGAAGCCATAAACCACGAGTTCGGACGACTGCTGAGCAAGCTTGGCTACTTGTCTGACGAGGAGCGCGACCAACTGCGCGAGGCTTATCACCATGCCGCCGAAATGCACCAGGATCAGAAGCGCAACAGCGGTGAACCCTATATTTCGCACCCGGTACGGGTGGCGGTGATTCTCGCTGAATACTCGCCGGACTACCCCACCCTCGCCGCCGCGCTGTTACACGATGTCATAGAAGACAGCCACACCACCCACGCCGATCTGGCGCGGCTTTTCGGCAAGGATGTCGCAAACATAGTGGAAGGTGTGAGCAAGCTGACTTTTCAAAAAGAGCACAGCTACCGCGCCAAACAGGCGGAAAACTTCCAGAAAATGGCGCTGGCCATGGCCAAGGACCTGCGCGTGATTTTTATCAAACTTGCCGACAGGTTGCACAACATGCGCACCGTTCACCACATGCGACCGGACAAGGCCAAGCGCATAGCGCGCGAGACCATGCATGTGTACGCCCCGCTTGCGCACCGCATGGGCATAAACGCCATCTACGCCGAACTGGAAGACCTGGCGTTCAAAACCATCTACCCCCTGCGCTACAACATGATTGTCAAGGCGGTCGAAAAACGCAGAATTAAAAACAAGGACTACATCCAGGAAACGATCACCATGCTGAGCGACATGCTGAAAAAGCACGGCATAGAAGGACGCGTGGAAGGCAGGCAAAAACACTACGCCGGCATCTACTACAAAATGGCCAGCGGTCTGGCCGACGGAACGGACCACTACTACCAGGAACAGCAGGAACGCCGTCGCAATTCCTCCTTTACCGACATCATGGATGTACACGGCTTTCGCGTCATTGTGCGGGGAACGGACGCCTGCTATCGTGCGCTGGGATTGGCGCACCAGCTTTTTCGTCCGCTTCCGGGGCGCTTCAAGGACTACATAGCCGTACCCAAAAGTAACGGCTATCAATCCCTGCACACCACCGTGCTGGGGTTGAAAAATTACCCTATAGAAGTGCAAATACGCACCGAGTTGATGCACGAAATGTCAATAAAAGGCCTGGCCGCACACTGGCGCTACAAAAAAGGCAAGGACACGGGCGCCACCAGTCAGCTGGACCGCTGGCTGAACGAAATCCCCGCCTGGACGGACGCCAGCGGCAGCCCGGAAGACTTCTTCCGCCATATGCGCGTCGATTTGACCCCAACCGAAGTCTATGTATTCAGCCGCGACGGAGACATCATCGCCCTGCCGCGCGGCGCCACTCCGGTGGATTTCGCCTACGCCATCCATACGGATGTAGGCAACCATTGCATCGGTTGCCTGATAGACAGCCGCGAAGCCCCGCTATCCACCAGGCTCAAAAGCGGTCAGCAGATCACCATTCTCACCAACAAACACGCCAGCCCCAACATGGCCTGGCGCAGCTTTGTAGTCACCGGCCGCGCGCTTAGCGCGCTGGGGGTCTATCTGCGCCACCAGAAACGCAACGACTCCGTCCTGCTTGGTCGCGCCCTGCTTGGCGACGAACTGAAAAAACACGACACCAACCTCAACGCCGTCAGCAATACTGAAATCAGCGATTACCTGAACCGCCACAAACAACCGCACTTTGACTATGTACTCGAACGCATCGGCATGGGCAAGATACTCGCCAACAACGTCGCCGATGAACTCCTGCATACCGGCCCCCGATCAAACACCGAACATCCGGAAATCCTGATCAACCAGGAAAATGCGGGCAAGCTCAGCTTCGGCAAATGCTGCCGCCCCGTCTACGGCGATAATGTGATAGCACTGCTACGCACCGACACGGGCATAGTCATCCACCGCCGGGGCTGCGCCAATGTGCGCAAACTGCTGCGCGATCCCAATCGCTGCGCCTTCGCCTACTGGGATCCGCACACGGATGTGCCCCTACCCATCAGCATCCGGCTGGAAACCGCCAACGCCCGCCCGATGGTCTCCGCTATCGCCAGCACCATCAACGCCCTTGAAGGAGGGATACTCACGCTCGACGCAACAGAAAAAGACGCAAAAACCCAGGTGCTCAGCTTTGAAGTGTTGGTAAAAAACCGCCAACACCTGTCGCGACTGTTACGCAAACTGCGCCGCCTGGCCGACATCTATCATGTCTCGCGCGGAAGATAGCCGCGCCGTTGCGGTAATTGATCGCCCGGTGACCAGTGAGTGATGTGAATATCTAACACCGCATCAACGCGGAAATATCCGCCTGGCAATTCATCAACCTGCTGCAACGCTTAACACTGGCTGAGCGCAATCTGTCCGATCTGGCCGTCGACGCAGGCAATCAAAAAATACAGGGCGTTGGCAGGCAATTTCAGAAAAAACCATGCGCAACTCGGCCCCGATGCCAGTTGTTCCATTTGCTTCACCGAAGCTATGATGGGCAACTTCGTAATCCACTTCAGGGGATACTGAGCGCCACAAACAGGGGGGTGCGTTGATTGCGCAACAGGCGCACCGGAACGCTTACGCCGCTTGTGTACTTGCTCATCTGTTGGAAAAACTCTTTGGCGCTATTCACTGGTGTTTGGTAGAAGTGGGTGATGATATCGCCGGGCATCAAACCGGCCCTGGCGGCTAGCGACCTTTTTTGCACACCACGCACCAGCACTCCACCGGCAAGCCCAAGAGCCACCGCTTCGGCGTGGGGCAGATCACGCAATTCCAGCCCGAGTACGTTCCCCCCGCCTCCGTGTGAGCCGATAGTCACATGATCGCCAACTTTTTCTCCCAGGGTCACCTCAAGGCTGATGGTGTTCCTTTCGCGTACCAGTTTTATCCTTGACTCCGTTCCTGGCGGAGTCTGGCCGACAAACACCGGCAAATCCCCCGAGTTGATGATCGGATTGCCGTCGAATTCGATTATCACATCACCATTGCGTATGCCTGCTTCACTCGCCGGACCTGATTTGTGCACTTCAACCACCAGGGCGCCCGAAGCACGATCCAGTCCAAAGGGTTTCACCAGTTGCCTTGGCAGATCACGAATACTCACGCCCAGCCAACCGCGCGTAACCACTCCGTCCTCGCGCAATTGCTCAACCACGCCCACCGCTATGTGGATGGGAATGGAAAAGGACAGGCCGGCAAACGAGCCGGTCTGAGTGAAAATCTTGGAATTGATCCCCACCACATTGCCGGCCAGGTCAAACAAGGGTCCGCCCGAATTCCCTTCGTTGACCGCAACATCGCTCTGGATGAAAGGTACATAGGTTTCGTTGGGTAGGCTGCGCCCCAGCGCGCTGACCACACCAGCTGTAAGAGTGTAGTCGAAACCAAATGGCGAGCCTATGGCGGCCACCCACTGGCCAACCTTGAGCGATTCGCTGTCGCCAATTTGCACCGATTGCAATTTCCGGTCATCCACGTTCACCTTTAACAAGGCAATGTCGGTCAACTCATCCGCCCCCACCTGGGTAGCGGGCAATTCAAGGCGATTGCTGAAACGCACCAACAAACTCTGCGCGCCATTGGTGACATGGTTGTTGGTAATAATGTAGCCGTCCTTGGTATAGATGAAGCCGGAGCCATAGGACACGCCCTCTCCTCCAAAGCCATCGCTGTGAAAGGCAGAGATGCTGACCACGGTTTTTGACATCTCCTCGGCCAGGGAGGTGAAATCCGGCAATTGCGCATACGCGCCCGTAGCGGCCAGGAGCAATAACAGCGCCATGAAGCGCCGGGGCGGTTGAAAAGCAAAAAAACGCATGGGTGTCTCCTTTACACGCATTGGTTGCCGGGAGAATTAATTAGCTCAGCGAGCAGTTTTTTCAAGGGGCCAAATATTACGTTTCGTTCGGGTTCGATTTCAATCCAGGGCTCCAGCACAAAGCGCCGTGAGGCTATGCCCGGGTGCGGCAGGACAAGGCGATTGCTGGCGTACTCCCAGCCATCGCAGTCCAGCAGGTCTATATCCAGGGGTCTGGCCGACCAACGCGGGGCGTCGGGATTTCTGCCCATGCGAACTTCAATGCGTTTACTCAATGCAAGCAGGGTTTCCGGATGCTTGGGTGTGGTGATAATGGCCACCCGATTGCAATAATCCGGCTGGGGCGCCGGGTTGTCCCGGGGCAACATGGCGGGCGAGTAATAGAACCTTGAGACGCTTTCCACCTTCGCCTCCGCCAGGCTACAGAACGATTGCAGCGCCAGAGTCAGTTGTGCTGGCGGGTCGCCGAGGTTGGCGCCCAGGCCAAGCGCCAAACGGTGAATCACAATCCCAGTGGCATTGATCCCGCTTCAGACAAGGGCGGGTTCACGATTAAGCTCCCTCTTGTGCCCCTTTCCCTGTGCCTGTTCCTGTAATTCAGGATCAAAAAGCGAGCGGTTCAACAACAGGCCGCGCTGGTTTTTACGACCGGCAAGGCGAGGCAGGGTGTCTATCATGGCCTGGCGCTCTGATTTGTCAGCCTGCTGGATTTTTCCCCACCAGTTGCTTGGTCTTGGGCCGAGCACCTCGCCCGTTCCTTCGCGCAGTTGCAGAAAGTCGTAAGCGGCGCGGAAATCCTTGTGTTCAAGCACCCAGTGCAGGTTGCGCGCCTGCGGATATTGCAAACGAAGTTGCAACCCCCAGACATTGATCATGCGCGAACTGAAATTCTTGGGAATTTTCATGCAATGGACATCACGCAAGGCCCTTTGCGCCGTTTTGCCAAGCAGAAACTGGTTGATACGCGCATCCTCACTCAGCAGCTCGCGCATCAGCGGCCAGAGCATCACGCCAAGCAGATAAAACTGCGACACCCTGCCGTTGGTGCGCAGGCGCGTATCGGTATTGCGCAAAGCGGCCTGAATCAGACTCTCTCCCTGTCGCGCCAACTCACCGCCGCTATCCAGCACCTGACAGGCCCCGGGAAAGAGTATCGCCAACAGACCGGTTTCGCGGCACAGGGTAATTGAGCGTTCAAGCGAAGGGTGGGTGTTCAACTTGCAAAACTCGCCCAGCATGCGCGAAGGCGACACATTCACCAGCAGCGCGGCATGCCGATGAATAAGTTGGTGCAGAGTGGGCGGTAAGGATGTGTTGAGTTTGGCGGCAAAGCGCACGCAACGCAGCATGCGCACCGGATCCTCGCGAAAGCGTTGCAGCGGGTCGCCAATCAACCGGATACGGCATTGTTCGATATCCTTATAACCATCGACATAGTCCACCACCTCGCCGTTGGCAAGGTCGTAGAAAAGCGCGTTGATGCTCAAGTCACGACGCACTGCGTCTTCGTGTATGGCGCCGAAGTTGTTATCGGTAACTATCTGCCCCCCCTCCGTACGCTGTTCCGTGCGCTCTTCGCCGCCACGAAAGGTGGCGACCTCCACCACCTGCCCACCGGCGCGAACATGCACTATGCGAAAACGCCTGCCGATGATCGCGGCCCGTTTGCCGAAAAGCTGTTTGATTTCATCCGGCTTGGCGTTAGTGGCGACGTCAAAGTCCTTGGGATGCAGGTCAAGAAGCGCGTCGCGTACACAGCCGCCCACCAGGTAGGCGTCGTAACCATCTCCGGTCAGGGTTTCGACAACACGTCGAACATGCCTGGGGATTTCAGTAAAGTCAAAAGAATAACGCCTGGGAGCGATTCGCTCCGCACCCGGCTTGCCGGCTTTCTTCTTGCTTATGGATTTGAACAGGAACGAAACAGGTTGCATTGCATCAAGGAAAAACAGGCTCCAACGCCTTCACCGAAGGTGCGGCGTCTGATGCAAAGAATAAGGATAGAAAGAAAAAAAGAGGCGATACAAACCCTGCGAACTTCGATGTTGGGTAACCAGCCTTGCTTTAATTGTTAATTCTGGTCGATCGAGAACACCTTGTGAGCGTGAAGCACGTAAAATCTGTATCGCCTTCAACTCTAACGGTTATTGGTTTTTCACGCTTGGAATTATTGTTGGGTAACCCTAGCACTTGAGCCAGCGCTTTGCAAATGAAATTATCAGGTTTTTACGCCCTCATCCAGAGGCCCGAAATTCGCCGGATATCGCCTTGCAATGGGCGGGGGCGGGTGG
>Ga0209562_1000808_pt1 | contig 11286 bp, 11 predicted proteins | sample WorMetvacBELIZE2_FD_187399 | JGI IMG/M metagenome (GOLD analysis project Ga0209562, IMG submission 187399) | Marine gutless worms symbiont microbial communities from Max Planck institute for Marine Microbiology, Germany - Olavius vacuus BELIZE.2... | ecosystem: Host-associated > Annelida >...
TTCTAATACGGTGCTTCCACGGAAACACATCGCGCTCTCCTACGGCAGCAAACGCCAACGGCGAGGGCGGGGCATAGGTCAAATGAAAGGCGTAATAGGCAACCATGCCAAAATTAGATTGGTGAGTAAGGACGGCGTTGCGCTCTGTTTCATCTTTATCTAACAAGCGCTCTATAGTGGCTTGCTGCTCTTGCATTTCAGAATAGCCAGACCACAACGACACCGAGCTTAAAAGAAACACGACCAAAAGCGTTAGTTTTATCTGACGATGGCCAAATACGAAACCCGCTTCTCGTTTAATATCGCTATAACGCATCATGGATTTAACCTCCTAACTGCAGCTTGAAGAAGTAGTGCGGTAAGTCCCATCCAAAGCAACAGCTGAATAAAATAAATCAATGCGTTACTAATGCGTGTGCTTCCTGCTTCTGGTTTAAAATCAAACTCTGCTAAGATCGCCCAGTTATCTGCGCCAACCACGGCTTTGTCTGCTGCTTCTTCACTGGCGTTGCGGTTCATATCTAACTTGTAATCGAGTTTTTCAGCGTGAACCTTGTTCAAAGCCTGAACAAACTCAAGTCTTAGCGTTTCCGCGTCCCTTAAAAAGCGGTGGTGTGTCTCAAGGCTAGTTCCCGCAAGGATCGTAGAAATAGAGCGCACCGCAACCGTAGGCGAAAGCCAGCCAAACTGCCGTGCTATTTGGGCTTGTTCCAACTCTTCAGTCATGCGGGTTTCAGCAAACTCATTAAGCACTTTGGCTTGTCGACCTTCGGAGTACTGGGCAACAATGCCCCTGAAATTAACGGGTAAGTCGTCAACTGAATCTACATTGTATTTAGCGAGCAAATCTTCTTTTAGCTTTTTGAATGCAGGATCGTTAACGTCATGACCGTCACCTAAGCTTCTAAGTTTTTCTTCCACTTTGAAATCAGCTTCGAGCTTTCCCATTGAAGGGGCGATGTTTGTGGCAACGCTGCTCCCTAAACGAGGGAGCAACACACAAGCGCTCATCCAAATGACAACAAGTACGGTGAAGCTAACGCTGCTTTTCTCAAATATGGCCGAGCACGCAGTAACTACCGTGGCCCACAGTAAAAAGTAAACCACATAACTAAGGCAAAAGAGTATTACAACAAGTGCACTTTCGTTTGAAAACGCGACATAAAGACAGGCAAGCAGTAGCGGGAGTAAAAATAGGCTGCTAGCGGTTACGAGAGCTAGAAGCTTCCCTAAGAGCAATTGCCAACGGGTGGTGCCTTGAGAAAGCAGTAAGGTTAGCGTGCCGGCTTCGCGTTCACGTGACACGCTGCCGTAGCCAATTAGAATAATAAATAAAGGTGCAAGAACCAAAGCCAAAAAGCTGGGTGTTAAACTACTAAAGCGCGTAAGTCCTGCGGATTGGCGCTGCTCGGCGAACATCGCACTATTTTGGCGGTGTCCTTCTAAAAATATAGCGTTCCCCGTGTAGGTATCGACACCCGGTTCAATTACGCTCAGTGGAGTGGGGGCCCGAAATACATAATGGCCATAATGCACCATGCGATGAGGGTGCTTATCGGGCTGTGCCTCAAAGCGTTGTTCAGCTTCTGTTTGAAGGTGGTCTCTGGTGTGGGCAGCCTCATCGATGTGAAAGGCGTTAACTACCAGTGCAGCTATGGTAAGCATAGCGCCTAGCAATAAAACGGTCGCTGCTACTTTTGTTCGCAACCAATAGCGCCACTGTTCAGCACAAATGATTTTAGCAACATTCAGTATCATACATTACGCCCTGCAAATGCTGCGTGAACGGCTTCAGTATCTATTGGCGTATCGCCAGCACGCTCGAAAGAACCGGTTAATTTGCCATTACTTAAAAGCACAATTCGATGGGCAACTTGGCAGGCACCGTACACGTCGTGGGTAACCATAAAAATAGTAGCGCCACCCGCTGCCAGCTCTGACACTAGCGCATTAAACTCGTCGATGGCTGCTGGATCTAGCCCTGATGTGGGTTCGTCTAAGAACAGTACAGGCGCATTGCGCAGTAGCGCCAGGGCAATTGCGGTCTTCTGACGCATGCCTTTTGAATAATTAGATAGCGCCTTATTCCACGAATCTTCTTGAAGTGCGACCTTGCGAAGTGCGGCGAACATATCGTCGTCAGACTTATCGACTCCAGCCACTGACAAGAAATAGCGAATGTTTTCTAAACCAGAAAGATGGCCATATAAGGTGACAGATTCGGGTAAGTAGGCAACAGACTTTTGAACCTGGTTTGGTTGGGTAGAGGCATTGTGCCCTAATACAGTAGCGCTACCGCTACTTGCCTTCATAAGCCCTAAAAAGGTTTTAAGGGTGGTGGATTTACCTGCACCATTTCCACCTAAAAGTGCAAATACTTCGCCTTTTCCTACATTAAAATTGAGATTGTCTAGAAGCGTGCGATCGTCAACACGCACGGTAAGCGCATCCGCGCATATCACTGAATTTGTTTGCATTGTTTGGAGAAGCTATACATTAGAATCGTGCTGCAATGTTATAATATAACCATCTAGATGGGAATAGCTTTTATTTAGGTAGTGTGCGTTTTGTTTTAATTAGAAACAATTTACAAATTTCGGAAGCTGAAACGAAAAAGGCTTGCCGAGTGGCAAGCCTTTGAAATTGGTGGGCTGGCGTAAGTTGAAACTGGTTTGTATGTAATTGTATATATGATTAATTTTACTGTTTGATTTTATCCTGTGTACCCACGTGTGTACCTATCTGTTTTGTCTAAACCAAATTTTCTTAGCTTTTTATAATGTGAGCAGTGCCAAAAAGAGATAATTTATAGATCGGCCCCGCAAAAGATGTCATGAGTAGTTGCCTAGGATATTAACTAATTTTGTCTAAAAGGCAGCTGTTGAACTTCAAGTCTAAGAAAACTAATTAATGAATAAGCTATTAAAATTAAAGCAATATCTGTCTATATATGACTCTGCCGATTACTTGTCAGCGACGTTAGAAGAGACAGTTTCAGTCGCTGACATATACGAACTATCGCTGGAAGGCCATTTGACTATATCAATCCGCTTAACGAATCAGGCATATGCTAAGAAAGTTGATTTAGCGCCAGAGCTTGAGCTGACAAACAGTGAAGAACGATTTGGGTCAGTCCAGGCTAACGAAGTTGATGAGAAGGTCCATATCTTTAACGGTCTTTATGACTTAGCAATGATTGGCGAAGAACTGTTCGAATTGAGAAAACTCTATCAACGAGAGGTTGAAGGAGATAGCCCTGTACTCTCTGAACTTAGTGGCTTCTATGTAAAGCACGAGGGCTGCATCTATAAACTGTTGGATTCCCTCCCAGTAACAAAGTCAGAAGAGTCACAAATATCAAAAGAGGCTAGGCTAGAAAGCTTATTAAAATCGAAAGGCTTAACGAGCCAAAGTCAGTTTGATGACCCGCTTACAGTGTTTGATAACTTAAGCATTAATGAAATTGAGCAAGTAGCAGAATTGATTAGCCCTTTTAACGATATCGAAAATAATAGCTCCATTTCGCTTGATAGACATTCGTATCAACTTGTTCTGAAAACTACGGAGCTTCAGCGTTTTATTTCGCAAATAAGTAGCCCTTCTGCATCAGACGTTAGTGAAGAAAAGCCGATTCACCCGCCAGAAAAAAGAAGTTACTTAAAACTCATTAGTATGTTTTTCAAGCAACATGGATTTGACCTTGCAAAAAAGGGAAATACAACCGCTTTGTGTACAATGTTGGATCAGGCAGGTCTCTCACTATGCGATAACACAGTGCGAAAAATATTGCGTGAAGTTGAAGATATTTAGAGTTTTGTTTGTATGACTCATATCTGTTGGCCAGATATGAGTCATAATTGATTAGTTACCGAGAAGATCTTAATTAGAATTCATTGAAGCTGCTGATTCTATCAAGCTGCTAGCTAGTTGCTCTGCTTGATCTTGAGTCAGTGAGTTATTAGCTGCAATCTGGCACAAATAGAACATGCCTATATTTAAGAAAGCTGTTCTTTCTGTCGTCGTAGTTAATAGTCTGGCCGCTTCTTTTATCGAACCAGTTACATCAGCCAAAGGTTCATTTGCTGCTTGTTGTGAAGATGCTACAGTGGCAGCGGTTTGAGATAAATTGAGTAGAGCGTCCGAGATCTTTGCTTTTGCTTCCATTTCAGTGGTTTTGACTGCAAGCGCAGTCTGCATGCAAGCTCGACCACTTTCGAAAAGAATTGCTGCAGAAGTATCAGCCTCCCAAACAAGTATTGTTCCTACAGTCTCATCGTTTGCGTCCTTAATTGAAATGTAGGACTTTTTAAAATAGGTTCCACCTAACTGTGCGCAACCTGAGAAAAAGGTCAATAGCACCAATAGACTCGCAAATTTAAGAAAATTCATTTTACACTCCCTGTACAATAATTGCTCACTAATCGATTATTATTTAACCGGTGGCATATTGCAACGAATTTTTAGGCAATCTATAGAAGCTGAACCTCCCGTCTTTAAGTTGGGCAAAACTATTTTCCCAAAAATATATTGAACCTATCAATTTTCAACAAAAACTCATATGAGTTTTTGCTTGGCTCATATGAGCCTTTCCACAAGCTTTTCATCTTAATCTCTCGGTCGTTCAATAACAGACCAAGAGGACTTACTATGTCTCATAAGATCATGCGGTTACCAGAAGTCATTGAGGTGACTGGTCTATCGCGCAGTACTATCTATCTACGTATGAATAAAGGCAGCTTTCCGCTTTCCATTTCTTTAGGAGAGAGAGCTGTAGGTTGGTTACACACCGATATAGCGCATTGGCTTGATGCTCGTGTTGCTGAATCAAAGGTGAGTAGCCATGACTAGACGATTCACAGCAAACCGTATCAAAAGCAATCGAAACTATACCGTTGCTGATGTCAGCGAAACGTTAGGCGTTCACTTTAAAACAGTACGCAATTGGATTCGAGTTGGCTTACCAGTCATTGACGCTAATCGTCCTCTCTTAATAAATGGGGCAGATTTGAAGGTCTATTTAAAGCAGAAGCGCAAAGCAACAATGTTTGAATGTGAGGTTCATGAAATGTGCTGTTTTCGTTGCAAGCAGCCAATGAAGCCCATACTAGATTCAGTGATCTTTATCGCGAAACCAGCAGGAATGGCGCACATGACGGGGGCTTGCGAAGAGTGTAACACTCGAATGAATAAGTATGTTTCTTGGCGCGACGTCAATGATATTTGGAAAGATCTGAAGGGTAAATTACCGATAGCAGAAAAACACATAGTCCTAAGAGGACAAAAGCTCTTAAATTGTCCTTTCAGCGAGGTTTCTAGTGATGAAAAATAATAGTACAAATAATGCCCGAATTATCTATGAATATACAAAGTTTTTGAAGGAAGCTAAGCGCTTAGATGACTCGACGGTTGATGGTGCTCTCAAATCTATAAATCGCTTTGAAGATTGCACAGGGTATTTAGACTTTAGGAAATTTAGGGCGAAGCATGCGATTGCTTTTAAGAAGAATCTTCTTAGCAAAAAGTCTCTAGCAACTGGTGAAAAACTGAGTAAGGCAACTGTGCTTACAGCGACCCGTCACCTAAAAGCGTTTTTCCAATACTTAGCTACTCAAAAAGGATATCGCGCAAAAGTTAACTATAGTGACATCGAATATTTCAATTTATCGGAAAAAGACACTCGGATTGGAAATGCAAAGCGTAAAAGGAGTGTGGCGACAATTGAACAAATCGTTAAAACCCTAGAAGGGATGCCTTGTTCGACTTCAATTGAAATGCGAGACAGAGCTTTAATAGCATTTGTTATTCTGACTGGTGCGCGAGACGGAGCAGTTGCCTCTGCAAAAGTTAAGCATATTGACCTCGCTGACCATAGCTTTTATCAGGATGCTAGAGACGTGAATACGAAATTTAGTAAAACATTCACTACTTATTTTTTCCCAGTAGGAGAGTTGCCACATAAAATACTAGCTGACTGGATTGATTACCTAGTGACTGAATTAGGATACAAACAGAATTCGCCGTTGTTTCCAAAAACAAAGCTGGCTCATGATGCTAATCAGCAATTTGAAGCGGTAGGATTACTTGAAGAGCATTGGAGCAATGCTAATCCGATTCGTAAAATATTTGCGCAAGCATTCGCCCTGGCTGGGTTACCCTATTTCAATCCACACAGTTTTCGAAATACTTTGGTGCGATTAGGCGAAAAGCTTTGTCAGACACCAGAAGAGTTTAAAGCGTGGAGTCAGAATCTAGGGCATGAGAGCGTACTAACAAGTTTTTATAGCTATGGAGATGTTCCTGACTATAAACAAGCTGAACTGCTTCGGAAGCTTTCTAAGCCAGCAGAAAATGTTTCCCCCGATATGGAGCAACAAATTAAGCTTTTCCTGCAATTCCAGCAAAAAGAAGGAAATCTATAAACCTCCTAAGTAACTTAGTCTTAGCTGGTATCAATAAACATTCGTATGTTGATACCATCTTTTTTATGTCTCGGTTGGTATCATAAAAGTAGGGGCTTTAAATAATGATACCAATATTATATGATACCCCAATAAATAATACCAAAAGGAAGTTTACTGAATATGCGTATATTTGCTTATTGTCGAGTTTCTACCACAGAGCAAACGACAGAAAACCAAGTAATAGCCATCCGTCAAAAAGGATATGAAGTCATCGATTCACGGATAGTTAGCGAAACGGTTTCAGGTTCGGTTGAAGCTATTAAGCGAGAAAAGTTTAAGATGCTCATCAACCACAAGATGGAAAAGGGCGATATGCTGGTGGTTTTGAAATTAGACCGTTTAGGTCGAGACAATATTGATGTGCAAAGTACAATTAATTTACTCACTGATAAAGGAATCAAGGTGGTGTGCCTAGATTTGCCAGTGGCTGATCTTTCTAGTGCAGAAGGTAAGCTTATGCTTCAAATGTTCTCTGCTTTTGCAGAGTTTGAGCGCAACAGGATTAGAGAGAGGACAAAAGAAGGGCTTGAACGAGCAAAAGCTGAAGGAAGAAAGCTAGGGCGTCCAGTAGCTAAGGCAACAACGCTATCCGTTCAGGCGAAGAAAGCTGAAGGGCTGTCTCAGTCTAGGACCGCCGAAGTCTTGGGGCTTGGAATAGCTACAATTAAACGGCACTGGAATATAGCTAGTCAATCGTAGTGGACTAAATTGAAAGGTCGTATCTAATTTCTATAATCGCTTTTGTCGTAGTGCTGGCTTTTTCAATTCTTTCTTTATCCCATTAAATTAGCCAAATAATTTCAATTCTCATATTCTAGAATTACTAAGAATTTTCTATAGTAAGATATGAAGTGTTATAACTATAAAAATACAGGGAGTTCGGGACGGCATGAAAAGCTTAAAGGAATTTAGAGAAGAAATAGATAATGACGAAGGTTTGAAATCTAAACGCAAAGTTTTGATGTCAGTTTGTCTCGTTTTTATTGCTCTTAACATAACTGGGGCCACACTAGAGGAAGCTAACACCTTTATTTTTAAATTGAAGTTTGTGAAAGCTGAAAATTTGTCCTTTCTTTTCGTGGCAGCTATCGTTTACCTTTCGATTAGGTATTTTGGTTATGCACGGGAATATCACAATAAACTTTTTGAGTTTTGGAGCTCTCGAATGTTGAACGATTACAGGCTTCTTCATTTTGACCGCGAGAGTAACGACTTCACTGGCTTATTAAGTCATGCTATTAATGTGTACCCTGGCGATGAACCAGGTGTACTGGAACCATCCTACGAAACATCAGGAATTTTAAAAAGGAAACTGTCTTACACCGCTGAATCTATTGATATAAACGGCAATATTTATTTGTATTCTGAATTCATAGATCTAAATAAGTTCAGTCAGAATTGGACTTTTTCGAAATTCTTTCAGCTGTTACGATTTGAAGCATCTTACCAATTGGAAGCATTTGTAAAAAGTCGTGAAAACTTGGATCTTTACTTTCCCTACGTTGTAAGCTTTTTAGCTGTAATTGCATTTATTTTTAACCCTGTTTAGGCATACCCAGAAGTTAAGATTATGATGACTAAAGACCGCGCGTTTTTGTTCTTCGTATAAGTTGTACTCCAGTTGACTAAACGTATAGAAAAAGAAACGCACATAGAAATTTAAGAGTTGAGAGCTTTGATTTCAAATGTTTCAGGACATATATAAAAATTATCTCTTTGATAGTCATATTTTACTCTTCGACTTCGCAATATAACGTTTAAAGTTTCAAAAAACGGCCGTTTACGTCCATTAATCTGTACCATAGAGTTTTCCCAAGCATACTGCGCTAGAGCCTCTCCCCATCTTTGTCCTTTTAACCCCCTTTGTCCAATTTTTGAGAGGCTTTTATAGCAGTTCTCGAATTCCTTTCCACTTTTAACTTCACTCCAGTCATAGCTCCTCAAATCTTGAGTATCACCGCCATCATTTTCATCAAGTCTAGCGGCTACTTCTACCAACTCATCTATAGTGAAGTTGTCAAATTCAAAGTCTGGACTATTACAGTTGACGTAACCAACGATGTTTCCTCGTGAAGCCTGAGCTTTAAAAAACTTTACGTTTGATGAAACATCACCGTCAAAAGATATAAAACTAAATCTCTTTAATGCTACATCTTTAGCTAAACAATCTTCAATCCTCAATGGGGTACTCGGGTTCTCTCGACCGAGAGCACCTTTAACATTGATGAGCTCTATCCCTCCTGAAGCGGCACCTGGTAAACAATAAGACGCCGCACTGAATTCTGTTTCTCCCTCCAGATACCAACAAATTGTACTTCCCGTATGTAATCCAAATTCAAAAGCCAAATTTTGTTGAGCAATCAGGGTATGATCAGTGGGGAATTCTGTACCATAATGCTTTTCGCGCGCACCTAAAGACCATTTACCAAAAGCTTCATCTTCCTCAGGCCATTCAACACTATGAACATCCATGAAGGCCCTTCTTAATACTTCCGCAATAAGCCTAAGCCAAAGTGCTCCGCCAATTTGACCCTTAATACTATTCATTTTCGACCAAGGCGATAGCCTTAAAAGAATATAGAGATCACTGTTATCATCCATTTTAGCTGCTTCTATACGCAGTTTTTGGTGATATTTATACCATTCCGAAGGCTCTAACGTAGACACTAAGTGCAAAACTCTTTCTTTATAGCTTTTTAGTTTCTCTGTATGTTCTTCTCCCGTTAATGACGCTGGATACGATATTCTTGAGGTAATCTTCGGCCAAAAAATTGGTTCTAAAAGAATAGCGAGAGTCGCAACTAAATTCGCACTTTCGAAGTGCTCACGTATAAAGTTGATAGATGGCAGATGATCGCAAATCTGGGGAAATGCGTTTTTCAACGAATCTCGATTAAGAGAGGATAAGGGAGTGATGTTTATTTTAGAAAGTTCTCCTCCAACATGGAGAGGATACAATCTGAAAGGGTGGTACAGTTTTAAATTATCTGTATTTGCATTATCTGCATCTAGCCACCCTCTGGCTGAATATATGCTGGGATCACCCGTCACCACACCAGATACGCAAAAACCACGATCTCTCGTAAATTTTATTAGCGCAGATTCTTTTAGTAGTGAATTTTGTGAAATTTCGAGATATGAGTTTCTATGCTCAAGAAAAAATAGGTGAATCCTTTCTTCACTATTCATAGTCGTATAGCCTTTAATAGAAATACTTAGAACCAGTTGGAACTAGCGTTGATGCATTCTTCTGAGATTAAACTAATATTCAATTACCTTTTTATCAATGATAGGTGTTTTAGACAACTTTTAGCTGCTTAACACTAGCAACAGAAAAACAGCCCGTCGCAGCTTCAAGAATATGCTCACTCCACCAATTCATCATAGGGCGGCGACGTTCTAAATAATCAGTTCTGTTATAAGCACTTCGTACTTGGTTATCATCTATGTGCGCAAGCGCTGATTCAATAAGGTCACGGTCAAAACCTTGTTCATTTAGTGTAGTACTCGCTAATGAACGCAGGCCGTGGCTAACTAAACGACCAGCAAAGCCCATACGTTTTAAAGCCATATTTGCAGTCTGGCTGTTACATGGCTTTTTTGGGTCACGGTCAGAAGGGAAAATAAACTCTCGATGTGCGCTGATTGGTTTCATAACTTCGAGAATAGCCAACATTTGGTCAGTAAGTGGAATACGCTGATCTCTACGTTTTTTCATACGTTCTGACGGAATTGTCCAAACCTTACTTTCCATATCAATCTCTTTCCACATAGCACCAGATGCTTCGCTCGGCCTTGTCATCGTGTGCAGTTGCCATTCAATAAGACAGCGTGTGGTTCGCTTAATACTAGCGTTAGCAATTGCTCCCATAAGCTCAGGTAGTTCTGCTGGCTTCAGTGCAGCCATGTTTTCCTTTTTCGGCTTTTTAAATGCTGCTTTAATCCCTACAAGTGGGTTAGCTTGAATAAATCCACAGTTTGTAGCGAAGTTCATGATTTCATTAAGACGCTGTGATAAGAGTTTTACCGTTTCTAAACTTCCTTTAGCCTCAATTGGCTTAAGTAAGTCGATAATTTGTGGGGCAGTAATAGCACTTACCGGAACTTTAGATATTGAAGGGAATATGTGTAGCTCTAGAGAGCGCCAGATATCAACCGCATAGTCAGGTGTAATGTCGTCCTTTTTAATTTCAAACCATTCTGTAGCTACGTTACTGAATGTATGCTGGTGGACAGACTTATATTCCTGCTGCTGACGTTTTCTCTCATCTTGAGGGTCTATGCCTTGGGCAAGTAACTCGTTTGCTTCAAGCGTAGCTTTACGAGCATTCGCTAGTGATAGGTCAGGGTACTTACCTAGACTGAGGTTAGCTCTTTTGCGGCTAGTAGGTCTGTAGTAATTAAATATCCAATTTTTAGAACCATTTGGCTTAATACGAAGTCGCAGGCCATCACCATCAAACAGGTTATATTCTTTTTCGCTTGGCTTTGCAGATTTGATTTCTTTATCAGATAGCCGTGTAGTAACTTTTGCCATAATGGGTACACCAATTTCATCTAGTTTTCGTAGTGTACCCAATGGTGTACCTAAAGATCAAAGAAGCTAGAGGAAGTCATTGAACGTTAAAATACGCTAAGTTATTGATTTCACGTTGTTGTGGACATAAAAAAAGACGTCATAGGACGTCTTAATTTATTGAATTGGTGGAGCTGGCGGGATTTGAACCCGCGTCCAGAAAATGTCTACCTTTGGTACTACATGCTTAGTTTGTCATTTATTTAACTGCTTGGAACTCCGACAAACAGGATTTCCTTGCAGCTGGCC
>Ga0209562_1000809_pt1 | contig 11273 bp, 8 predicted proteins | sample WorMetvacBELIZE2_FD_187399 | JGI IMG/M metagenome (GOLD analysis project Ga0209562, IMG submission 187399) | Marine gutless worms symbiont microbial communities from Max Planck institute for Marine Microbiology, Germany - Olavius vacuus BELIZE.2... | ecosystem: Host-associated > Annelida >...
AAATAAAATGTCACGTTTTTATGGTTCACTGTGTATATGGTGTAGTTACCAGTGTCGAATTATTATTACTCTATTATTATTATTATTATTATTATTAATATTAATATTAATATTCGTTTTCAGGTGGAGATTGTTTGTACAGTATCTGACATGTAAGACACGGGTGATAGTGACACCCTCCAGGGGGTAACATCCGAAGGAAAAAATGTGGCTGAATTTATAAAGAATAGTGGACATGGCCAATTTTGACTTATTGTAAGCTTACTTCCAGTGCTTTGACATTCCGTGGTTGTTTGGGCGGCAACCGAAGCCGTATAAAATGTCGTATTGTTATCGTAATCATCTTCATTGTATTTGTATACGATGGGCAGAGACGCTACTGCGACGAAAGAGTTAAATTAATCTACGTATCGGATATACTGCGCGAGCATGATTGCATCTAATGAGCCCGTACTGGTGCAAACGTAGTGACGTCAGCAGCAAACGTCAGCGCGAATCATCAGTGAATGAACCTGTTTAGTGCCGCCCTTTGTGTGTTAATGAGTTGTGAAGCTAAAGACACGCGGGTCTTAACAAGTGTTTTGTATTTACACACAACAAAACAACTTATTGAGTTTCTTGCAGTGGCGTCACTAGGAGGTACGAGAGGATGGGGGGCGGACCGCCCCGGGTGGCACCCTCCAGAGGGGTGACACCCGAAGGAAAAAATGGTGGGCAAATTTACAAAGAATAGTGGGGAAACGAGGTCGGACAGGTAAAAAAGGTGTGGGCGACACCCTGGAGGGGGTGACACCCGAGTGAAAGCAATAAAAAGCGATAGTGATAGTGACAGCGATGAGCAAAACAGGTCACCAGGTTTTTCAGGAAAAAACTAGAGGGGGTGACACCCTCAGTTGCCACCCCGGGTGTCACCCACCCTAGTGACGCCACTGGTTTCTTGCATAGCTCCAAGAAACTTCCAGAGCCTCATTTGTGTGTGATAATTATTCCCTTCCTTTTCCCTCCCACTTTATAGCTCGTTCCCCCTCTAGAGGAGCTCATATCGCCATCAGATCCTCCAAGGGAGTCATATGTGGTGATATGGCTGGTTTGGGTTGGGTTGTGTCAAAGAAAAATGGCTGGCCGCCAATCTTCACTGCTCGCAGTGAAGGCGCGACTGGATGGTTTTATCAGGCAGAATGTTTCAGCACTGATGCTGAATGAGCCCTGTCACTCAGCATCCGCAGCTCGGCCATTGCGCAACTTCCTTGTAGGCTGCAGCCGTCTTTCACCTCTGAAATAATGAAAGAAACCCACTAAACGCTTTGGACGTAGGTTGAAGCCTGATGACTGAATGATGAAGATGGCGTTGTCGTCTGTATTTGTTGTTAAATATAGCTCGCGATTTCTTTTCCCAGTCGCATAGTTTTTTTGGCCCACCGTATACTGTGTTGCAAACTACACCGGTCACTTCAGGCCCGAAGCCAGCCGAATATTTGGGGGGTATTCGGACGAGATTGTCGACCCAACGTAAAAAAATATCAGTCCTTCCTTAACTATGCATGGGCAAAGAGGGGGCACTTCCCCACCCCTCTGGAAATGTAGCCTAAAGTGTTTTAGTGCATTAGTAGTTACAGCAAAACGCTCAGTGGACGAATTATTTATGCATTGTTTTTACAAACTGTCGTCAGCTTATGGGGGTTTGGCCCCATACCGGAGCTCCATCCCTGGACCCCGGTGGGGGACTTTCGTCCCCAGACCCCTAATTTGCTTACCCCTGAAAAAATCCTGCTGGCGCCCACGTGGACACCTAAGTCGGTGTATTCGTCCGGTGCCTGGCAGATGTAACCGACTTACAACTAACAAGATTTTCCACTGCCGTCTGACGGACAGCGACGAGCAGCTTTAATAATCTCTGCGTCGGAAAGACATCTCTGCTTGTGACGAATGCTGCGATATTAGAAACGGGAATTGAAAGCAAAAAACGCGCGCTGTATTAACCCTATAGTTTGACTCGACTTTGCGAGTTAGTTCAGGTGTTTCCAGCGATCGTCAGACTTATATTATATAAAGAGAATTTGTGGCAGTTGGGGTGTAGAAATTCGTGAATTTCTATGCCTCTGTTGACTTTTAGTCGCCTGAAGCGTTTTGTTTTTATGCTGTTCGTGAGAGAGAAAAATATTGCGTTTCGTTGTCATATACTAAAAGTTGTTAGCGCGAATGCACGATATGTTGACTTTTATTCCTTTGTGAGAATTTAACCATATTTAGCTACTACTTCGGTGCAGTTAGCGATAAAGATGAACTGATTGGACTTTGAGTTCGAAAGGTCACAGGTCAGGGTCAGATCGAGTAAAAATGCTCTTTTCCGGCGGAAGAATACCGATCGAATTCGCCGTGGAAGACCATTAAAGATTTTTAATCCGTGAAATTCGTTAAAACTTTGTTATTGCACCAGCACTACGATGTCTGTCTTCAGCCCATCACCAAATGCAGTCTCTATCGCTACGTCTTATCGATTATTGAGAGTTGTTTTGCGACTAGCGTAGCGCTGAATAACGTATGAATTTGCACCGTGCGACAGACAGTATTACTATGCAGTATATCAGAGCGGCTTCCGGACATTTCGTATCCTAACCTCTTCGTACCCAGGCGTTTCGTAGTTCGTACCCTATATTTCTCTAACTCTGACTCTACTCTAACGGTCTAACCCCTAACTCTAACGTTAACACCATAATCCTAACTCTTACACCAACCTTAACCCTAACCGAGGTACCTAACCCTAACCAGTGTTGCCAGAAACCCAGACGAGGCCTAAAAAACCCAGATCTAGTGGGAAAAACCCAGCGGTGGTAACACTGACCCTAACCATCGTAAGGAATGCCGGTACGAAACGCCGATGTATATACGTCTGGCTCTCATCAGCGCGTGATATGGACAGCTTTGACGAATCTTTGCACTCTGTCCGCGCTCTGTTGTTTCTGTATACATTTGTTGCATTTGAAAAAATGCAATACCGTAAGTAAGTAAGTAAGTAAGTCCATTTGTTTGGCGCGCCTTCATCAACGTCTATCAGACGCGCCTCCTGCCGTACTCACACTCGAATAACCCGTTCTTAAGCCTACACGGTTCACGCTTAAACTGTTCAGTAGTGTATGCGCTTCGCAGATCCTGTGGGAGTGCGTTCCAAATCGTTGGACCGCGCTCGCGGAAACCGCGGCAGCCAATCCGAGTTGACCGCACGCGTGGTACAACGATGTCAATTTACGTGGTCTGCTGATCGTGGTCGCGAATGAGCATCAACGGTGTGTACAGGAGTGCACCCATTATCAAAGTACTTCGGACATCGGCCGCGAGAACAGTTGCGTCACTAGGGGGCCGGGGGCGCCCGGGTGACAGCGTGCTTCCGACGTGATTCTTAAGACGTTCCGACAGCGGGCCATAATAAATGCGACTTTTTAAAACCCAATCTTCTCCATCAATATCGTGCCGAATGCCGACACACGGACCGACTGCCCTGGACTCCTTGGGGCGTTCTTCTTGCAGCACTGGCGACAATCCAGCCTGATACATCACTGCAGCGGTCCAGCCTGCACTGGGTCGCTGTCTGTCTGATCTCACACTTGTCATGTTCTATCTACTTCAGACCGTCAGACACCTTGTTCAGAGCGTCGTCCAGCTACCTAACTACGGGAGACAGTTTCTGAGGTATTCGGATCTGAGAAAATCAGATCCGCCGTTCATCAGGTGATGCCAGAAATGTTAACGTCATGAGTGTGAGTGAATACAGTGTACAGAGTGGTCCAGAAAAAACCGTACAGTGATCTTTGCTGAGCATTTTTGTGCACACATTATGATTCTATGGCAAACGGTTGCAAAACGAGAAATGCGTTCTGTGGAACGCGGTATCTATAGCCAAGTCCACAAAGACCACAGTGAACGAACTGTTCCTGTAATTATGGCCGGATGCATTGTGCATGCACGAAATGGCCGTATTTCTACTTCCGGTCTAAAATCTGACGGATAGGAGCAGATGCCCCTTTTACCACACCCTAGCTCTAACTTACTGTCTCCCATCCGTCGTTTACACACATGCTCAGTAGCTTACTCAGTCTGTTATTTGAAAAAAAACTCCTCGATTCGCTTACGTCCACAACCAAACCCCGACTTAAACATTTCACAACTCGTAATTAATATCATCATAATCATCACGTGCTTAATTAAGCACTTGATGATTATGATGGTGGATCCGGCCCACAGAACATGCGACACGAAACTGCGTCTATATTAATTACGAAATCGTATATACGAGTATGCGGTTCATTTAATGGATTTGCGGATTGTTGGCGGATCTGAATTTGCGGATCCATTATACACGTCCGGGTGTCGATCGATTGCACGCGAGCAGCGACAAAATGAAGTTGTACGGACGCCGATCTTCTGGTTCTCGCCGCCGGATCGCTCGGTCTCTATAAATGCCATTCGCTGGATTCCCTACAGACCGCGGCATCTCTTACCGCCAATCCGCCGAGCTCCGCCCTACGCCGCCCGAATGCCTAGTAGAGTACATGCGTGTTTAGCCGGGTGCGCCGGAGCAATTTTGAAGATCCGCCGACTGGCTTAAACTATGAATAGTAGACGGTAGTGCACAGAGTAAAGATTGATTGATTGATTGATTGATTGAGTAAGGCTTAACGTCCCACCAAACACATTATAGGTCATATCGGGGACGGGTTTTTACGGGTCAAATGACCCAACCAACAGTGTCAAAGCACTGAAGGAAGACACAGAGTAAAGACATAAAAGAATAATGCAATATAACAGTGTAATGTAATGTAATGTAAATGTCGATTTATATAGCGCGATTACGTAACACCTCTAAAATGCGCTATCGCCTTGAGTAGCGTGGCGTCAATAGAGGACGGTGGCGGAAGCGGAAGGAGGGGGGACGGACCGCCCCGGGTTACACCCTCCAGAGGTGACACCGGACCTAAAATTATTTTTTTTGTGACTGAATTTAGAAAGAACACTGGATAAACGGCGTGGGAAGATGCATGGGAGTGGTGAGAAGACGACAGCTAAAAAAGGTCATCACTTTCAGAGGCGATGACTAAAAAAGGTCGTCAGATTTTTTTCAAGAAAATATATGGGTGACACCCATCAGTTGTTGCCCCGGATGACACCAACCTTGCCACTGCAATATAAACCAATGCAGTAACAATACAAACAAAAACAGAGCGGAGCAGATATCTTAGAGTGAACAACGTTTTAATATCTTAACACACTTTTACAATCGAGTTGCATAGTTGCTCCGTACGAACTAAGTGTGTACGAACTTTACGATTGGGGAAAAGTTTTGGAACTTTATGGAACTTTACAATGTGATGAAACTTTCACGCTTTTCAGAACGAACTTATTATACAAGCCAACATTTCACCACGGCAATAGTTCCTTGCTGCTGCGATTGCCGTGGGGTATTATTGTAATATGACGCCAGATCCAGTGGTACGATGTACAAGACCGTATGGTAGCTCCAAGGCGATTGTACTCCGTGGACTATTCACGCTGACGTCAGATCAGAGCATTCGCTGTGCGCGGCACGGCCCCATGGCCTGGAACTCCTTGTCGGACGATCTCCGCGCACAGCAGGACTATGAGGGCCTGAAAACCTGGCTGTTCTCTAGATACTATAGCGTGTTCAGCGCGTGAGAGACCCTGTGACAATGCGCTATATAAATTCACATTTACCATACCATACCACATCATACCATCAGTGGCGTCACTAGGGTTGGTGCCACCCGGTGCGGTAACTGATGACCTTTTAGTCATCATCCTCAGAAGGTCATCGTCACCACTCACTCTCTCTCCCCGCCTTCCAAGTGATCGTTTCTCCAGTACCCTTTGTAAAATTCAGCCGCAATATTTTTTTCTTTACTTTTGTCAGGGTGTCACCCCATGGATGGTGTCACCCGGGGCGACATTTATGGCAGTTTATTGAGAACGATTTTTGGGAGACAGTCACAACACAATACTGACCAAATACGATGCAGACGTGATAGCCCTTAAAAGCTGAGGTGCAGCTGGGCATAACCTTAGGCCACTTCGTAAGAATTGGCGGTACGTACAACACTGTTAGCAATATAAATACAGTGCTCGATGATGCGCTGTGGCTTCATTAGGCCTACTCTCGCTGGAGAACTTGGTGATGTTGTGAATTATTTCGTCAATAATTGATGATGATCATGTGCTGTGATTTAATTTGCGCTTATAAAGCTGGCTAGAGGCTCGAGCACACAAGTACAGAATGTAAACCGACATGCGTGGCCGATAAAACGAAAAGCAAGGGTCCATGTCACCCATGCCATGGCTGGAAAGGCAAAGGCATGGTATGGTTCATTCCGTTAGCGGATGAACGCGGGCCGCAGGGTGTGCAGGTAAAACTGTGAGATCCCTTGAGAACGCGTGCCATACCTGAGCGCCTTAGACGTGTCTTCACGACGAGGCGCTATACAAATCCACGTTTACCTTTACCTTTACCTTTACCATGGCGTCAATCCGGTGGGTGGAAACTCACTGGAAAGGTAGAAGAACTGCGGAGGAAAGGATTTATGGAAAAGATGAGTTCTGAACCTATGTAGAAGTCCTAAGGGATTCGGGTTTTTCAAAAGAAAGTCGAAGTCTACCAGGCTCTGTCCATGGACAGATCCATAGGCCGAGGCAGAAACTCCCAGAAGGTAAAAGCAAACGCCAAAAAACTGTACTCAACAGTGTAGCTGTGGAGTGAGTGATGTGGCGAGTACAGGGACGCACACGTTAGACGAACAGTTTCGTCCGCCGACTGCATTACAGTATTTTCTGCATATTTTTGTAATGACTGAGTGAAGTGTAACGTCCCAGTCGACACGTAAGAAGTCACTTTGAAGGCGAGTCTTCGCAGACAGTCAGCTGCGCTGGTACTGGTACTAGCAACCAAGCTCTTGTAATAACAACCAAGAGAAGATACACGCCAGAAACACGCAAAAATTTAATACCAAACATGTGGCCCCTAATCAATGGAAACACCGAAAAAAGTACAAACACGAAAAACTCAACCTTAACCAGCATATATACCGTAGTTCGTTTGTGAGAACTTATAGTGCTCATATGGCTGTGTGAAGTTGTGGTACACCGTACAGCACAGAGCGGTTCTGATTATCTTCCCTTTGATGCAGTGGCGTCACTAGGGGCCGGAGGAGCGGGTCGACCGCTCCGGGTGACACCCTCCATGGGGGTGACACCCGAAGGAAAAACATTGTGGACAAATTTACATTTACAAAGAATAGTGGAGAAATGAAGTCGGGCAGGTAAAAAGGTTCGGGGTGACACCCTCCAGGGGGTGACACCCGAGTGAAATCAATAAAGTGACAGTGATGAGCAATAAAGTCGTCAGTTTTTTAGGAGAAAATAAATTGCCGCCCCTGGTGTCACCCACCCTAGTGACTCCACTGCTTTGATGCTCCGGACAATCATCATAGCTCTGATGTTATCTGCTGGAGGAAGGGAGGGAACGCAGACTTTTGTATGATACGATAGCTTATTATCATAATGATAGGTAAGGAATTTAGCGTGTCAGCGTAGTTAGCATAGGACATCAAAACAAAAAAGAAAAGTGATTGAAACTAAGGTAAAACGATTAAGCAGCCCGTGGTTTGTGGCGCTCAGCTGGCAGAAGAGTTATGTAAGCAAGACACACCCAGCAAACGAGGTTAGACTGACCTGGTTTTTGTTTTATGACCAAAGTTCATCAGTAGGCTAGGTCTGTGCAAACAAAATTACAAGTGCGTGTGTTTAGCGGTAGTGACTTTTTCCACCCTTTGAACAAAATGAAATGGTTAAGTGGTCCGAGAAGTCCGCCCCGTCCCCGATATGACCTATAATATGTGTTTGGTGGGACGTTAAACTCCTATCATTCAATCAACCGAGAAGTCCGTAAAATCAGTCCGGGATATACGTAGGTGCATGGCGTAGCCAAGGGGGGTGCAGTGGGTTCACCTGCACCCCCCAAGGGCGGTGAAAAAATTTTTTCGGGCGTAATTTACAGGGAAAATGTAAGTGCATCCCCAGGACAGAAGTGCACCCCCAGCCACAGCAAGAGTCAGTTTTTAGGACAGTTTTCCTGGGCGGGTTAGATTTGGAGGTATATTTAGACGGTCTTTGACGGCGACGACTAAAAAAAGGTCGTCAACTTTTTTGGCAAGAAAAAGTGCACCCTCCCAGACAAAATTCTGGCTACGCCTATGCGTAGGTGAGTAAAAGCCTATGACGGAAAAGGATTTGTGGCGCAGGGAAGCTTCGTCCTTCAATTGCGTCTAACGATGGATCGATGTATCCGAAAAAAAATCGCACACCTCTGGCTCCTGTTTGACAGTAACCTCGGCGAGAGATCTGCACGGCTAATGGCTATCTCATCTGCCACAGCTGCTGTCAGCGGGCAAGTATTGAGCGAGTCGAGCTGACCCAGCTGCGATGACCGACGCACAGGATGATGAGCCACGTGGTCTGTGGATGGAAAGCGCTAGCGAAAGACATCGTCAGCAGTACATGACACTGACGGAAGTCATCGGCACTGCAGGGCTGGGCCTTTCGGGATTCGAATTCGATAGGTGTGCGAGTAGATTACTTTGGTTACTTTAGGCACCTGCTGAAGACATTTGCTTGAGTTAGGTCTGCGACAAGTGCCGGCGTTTTGTTGTTGCTAGCCGAAATTTTCATTTCGTGAAATTTCGGCTAGTAACAGTAGTTTTAACCTGCCCAGTGTACTTCGTAAGAAACGTCTTGAAAAATTCGATATTAAATATAAAAATCATGCGAACTTGTTATGCCAGATGGTTAAGTAGGCCTATTTCTAGTTGATTTTGTGAATTTAATAGTTTATATGTGTAGAGTGGAATTGTCATTTTTTTCTATTTCACGTATTTTTGCTGGTTGTTTTGTTTGCTTGTGCTACCATGGTATGTGCTGAATAAAGTTGAATATCTATAACAAACTCCGGCTAAAACATTGGCGGAGGTAATTATGCCTGACAGTGTTATAATGTAGTTACTACTGTGAAAACTGACAGTAATAGGAACGCGTGGGCACTGTAGGCGTATGCAGAAATTATCTGGTAGAAAAACCAGAGATTATATTTCGGTGGATTGGGTCGTAAACCCCATTAGGTTTGTGGCTACGATCATGGTTGAATGTATACATTGAAAACAGAAGATTAACACGACAGGGCCACTTGCATCAGCGTCACTCGAAGTTAAGTAACAGTTAAGTAACACATTAAGACGTTCTTAAAAGCTCCACCGAACGTATTCTGCTGAAATTTGCTTGACGCACAAATGGAACAAGACAAACATAAATGACAGGTATTTCTAATGAATTTCAACATTTATTTTGATGAATTAAAATCGAAACTATATTTGGAACTATTTTGTGCGCGAATGAACACAGCCGAACAATTCGCACTACTTAAGTGCTACTTAACTCGTTTCTGTCGTTCATGCAACCAGTCCCTAAAGTCTAATAACGGACCTCGCTGTTTCGGTATCTAATCGATTACATATTACCGGTTTTGCCCATCTCTACATTACTGTTCCTTGCTGCTGCTGCTGCTACTGCTATGGCAGGTAGGCCTACGGTAGTGCTCTCTCAATGACGTCAGTGACGTCAACGTTGCCGCCAATGCCATTACTGCACGCGGGCGTGGGCGAGTTAGCCACCGCCAGAGAAGTGGGAGCGTGCCCCTTCAAGAATTTGGAGTGCGAACTGCCTCCAGAAATTCTTTCGCCCAGAACTTGCCACCGCATGCGGCGACTGGCCAAAAGTTAGCGCACACATGAGTTCATTACAGACGTAAACATTTACATTTGCAACGCACACTCAAATATTAGGCCTATAAAAGAGGACAGTCGTCGGAACAAAATTCGCCATTGGTCGCGGCTTTCTGTCAGCGTGCGGGCGGTCAGATGACTTAGGGCGGGGCGACACTGTTGTTTGAAAAAGTGTCGACGCGACACCCAGTAGGCCATACGCCGGCTGCCGCTTGGCAGTGATAAATAAAATGACTTATTAAACATTTGCCACTAATCTGAGCCAGATGAAGGTGAACGCGTGTGTACGGAAACACGGCAACTGAATAGGCCTACACACAGGTCGAGCCGGCTTGTTATGTACTATTATCATTGCTATTGTTACCATCATCATCGTCATCATCATCATATAAGCTGCACCCCCAGCATTCTCAGCTTATGAAAAGTGGGAGGATTATTAGAGACCATGCCCCTATGTACCTCCTGCAGTGCAAATGTCACTAATGTCATCCTTAAATTTCAAAAGTAAATCCGGGGCCGGGCCATAGACCCCATATGTGGAGAAGCTTGCCGTCCCCGTCACACTACTCTCCCCATCTTTACTCTTAACTCCCCCTTCTTTGCCCCTGGTTCGTCGGATTGTGACAGGTTTACAGCGCGGGTTTATGCGGTAAGATGTGAGATAAACATGTAGGTTACAGCGGTGGTTGGCCTTTGATTCGTCGGTCTCTGCTTCCGCTGCTACGTCAACGGTGACAAGCAGGAATTTACTGTTTTCCTTGCGTCTGAATCCTTCCAGAAATACCTCACGTCTAAGCCCTGGATGGCTTACATGCTATTCGGCAGTGTTCTTTTCGAAACCGTAACGAAAACTGCGCTATAACTGTAATACTTTTTCACTATTACTACAATAATACCCGTTAATAATATGTCACTGTAGACAGCTGTTTACTCTGCCAACTGCCGTAGGTTCAACCACGGTCTGTAAGTTGTGGGACCAGACTTCCATTTTATTCTCCTTCTCTTTTCTTTTCCCCTTCCAGGCTGGGAAGTGGCCTCCTGTTTGAGCAGGGGTTCGGGGGTTCTCCCGAATAAAAATTATGAAATAAAATTCTAGTATAGTTTAACGGGTCTGGGTCATTTATTGACGGTAGTTATTGTCAGTTCATTGAAAATAAACTGAGACGGGTTCATGTTCTTCGGACCTTTTACTGTCTGTATAGCACACATTACCTTTTCGGATTGGGACCACTAAGTTGAGTATTGTTTGCCCGTCTGTTTATGGGTTTGACCCCCCGCAAGAGGTAGCTGACCCCCAGAAAGTTCTGCAGAACCTCTTTGGGGGTCGACTCTAACCCCCTAAGAACCCCCCCCCCGATTCCATTTTCTCGCTAAACCAGTATATTTATATGCAACTACGCCGCTTACGCCTCTATAGAGACCGACGTGATCTAATTT
>Ga0209562_1000810_pt1 | contig 11270 bp, 6 predicted proteins | sample WorMetvacBELIZE2_FD_187399 | JGI IMG/M metagenome (GOLD analysis project Ga0209562, IMG submission 187399) | Marine gutless worms symbiont microbial communities from Max Planck institute for Marine Microbiology, Germany - Olavius vacuus BELIZE.2... | ecosystem: Host-associated > Annelida >...
TTGGCTTCTGTAGACAAATTGGTTATTTAACTGAACAGTTTGAAAGAGCTGAATTGCACGTCTGAAGCAACTATTTGAATTGGTTTGACAAAAAACGTTTAGTTGTTCGTTCAAGATTTTATTCAAGATGACTGCAGCATGCTGCCATAAACTTGAGTCCATATTTCAAACCATTGTCATATTTAAATCATAAACAGAAAGATTTCTATAATTAAGTTTATTTGAATAAGATTGTGTGTTTTGTTAAAAACTTGTTGTGTGTGTATTTTAGTTGACTTTTTTGGTCCAACATTCTCAGTTTAAAGTTTGAGACCTGTGTTCGTATGTGAGAATAATGAAAATGAACAAGGGTGCATAACATGTGGGCACGTTTCTAGTTTGCTGTTACAGCTACTAATCTTGAGTCTGTGGGCTAGTCTGCATATTGTTGGATCATGTTTAGCTTCGATTGTTTTAATTCTTTCATTTCTCATTCATAATAATTATTTTCTCACATTTTCTGAGGAGGGTGTTGATACTGAGATTGAAAAGTGAAGTTCAGTTTCTGACAAAAAAACGTTATGCAGCAAAGTGCAGTTACAAAACACAAGCGCTGTTCATGGCAGCTGATGATATAGTAAGAACATATTCTCAGATGATCATGTATGACATAAAGTAAATGCCATACAGTGCACCAGTGTCTCAATGTTGGTTGTTGGACTGGTTTCTGCTGTTGCAGTTGCACATTCTCATTACAATGACTGTAGTGTTTAAAAACAAGTGTTGTCGACTGGAGTAACGTGTGTGGTCCTTGTACGGCACATTACTAACATGCTGCTCGTTAACATTGTGCATTTTATTTGTTGTCACTGAAGCCACCGTGCTCCAAGGTGTATAACCGTTGTTTTATGTCACATCTGTTGATAAACTACGTTTCGTTCCGTTGTAATATATCTGTTGTTTTGTGCATGTGTAACTGTGGAATCACCGAAGCAATTTTGTTTGATGAGTTGTTATCGCGACTCGTATCTTTGTAACTTGTGCAGTTATAATCGGAGTCTAAAAATGTTGAACGAACAGCATAATGTGGCACGTGTAGAATCATCGGCTCCTTGTAGAACTCCTTGTTTGGTAGAAAATAGAAATAGTGTAAACGTTTTTGAAGTAACTTACATTGTTCACCTACATAGTCCACTGTGTTGCTTAGTTGTAGGACTTAACATCATTTTCATTTGTGTTGTCATATCTGTTACATTGATTATAATGTTGGCACAGTACAGTTATACAATTTGTCTGTTGATTTGCTCACCGTGGAAAACATTTCGAATTTAAAGTACAGATTCATTGTACTATACTGTGATGGAACTAACTAATTCTACATGCCGGCTGGTAATAGGTTTGGCAGATTTAACTGTTCAGTGTGCATGTTGGTAGACTAGATTTGTGAATAGATACATTTTCCGTTGATCCCGGACATTTGTTGCATTACGCACATTCACTGAATCGGCCTCTGATCATTTTATTCTTGTATAGTCTAGAGAAAAACCGTATTTCGTGGTTTTCATGCATTTTTCTCATCGTAGTATGAACTTTTGTGTGTGTTCTTACTCGCGCTTTAGTGTCTTCGGCCTGCGACGGCCATTCGTCAGACGATAGTTGTGTGCTAGATTATTTCGGTGTGTGAAACACATTTCTGCCGATGTAAAAGTTCGCTGCTGCTGCTTTTCCGCATGTGGCTAACGGCCACTGTTGCGTTGTTGTTGTTACGTTACGTTAGCCGCAGAACTAACTTGCAGTTGCAACCAAGTTTGGCATGTGTAGATGCAGTCTAATGCGTACTTAGATATTTTTGTGAGTGGGGCAGTCTGCCAGTTTTGCGATCACGCGTCAATCTATATTTGTCGTACCTAGCTCGTAACTTTTAGGTTTTTCATTTGGCAGCCGCCACGACTGCTAGCCGTCAGTTGTACCGTAGGTAGGCCCATTTTGTTACTCAGCATGGCGTACTATATTACGATCTGTTTTCTGGTTTATGCCCAGCCTTTTGGTTGTGAACATCCAGTGTTTTCTTGTTCTTTACGAGGCAGAGGTTCTTGTCGTTGATCTTGCTTAGCTGAAATATGATACGTGATGAGAAGTCTGTGAGTATGCTTAACATCTGAAGCACTTGGTACTGTATTGTGGTATTGCATGCTTGTACACACACAGATAGACTCAACTGTTTAAAGGACATTTTCCTGGTTTCCCTGACTAACAGCCGATTGTGTGAAGATCACTCGAAAGTTAGGTACCACTTAAATCCAAATTATCCATTTGTATTCATTAATTACCAGAAAAATACTTCCAGGAGAGTTTCGATCGTGTTGGTGAAATTGAGCGTTCAGCAGTTAAATGTGCAAAATGCTTGTGACTCTATGTGCATTTTCTATAGCGATGTGACACAGTTTGAAGTCGAATTCGACAGCGTTTGAAGTTTGAACGTTTTCAACAGATTCCAAATTTGACGAATGTTTGAAGCACCTTGTTGTGGAATGCGAATTCGTGGAAAAATCCTTTTCTGCGACTCATTTCATATATTGTGCACAAAGAGTCAGAGAGCGCAGAAAAACTTGTTTTTTTCTCAAATTCAACCTACCACACAAACTACAGTTATTGAATATTTTTTGCTCCATGATGTGTTACACTGTACTAATATGAACTCTGATTTTATTGACTTTATGAAATAACATATTGTTACAATTATTTAAATCGACCTAAACCAGTGCATTACATTCCAGCTGAGAAAATAAATGCCTCTATTCGCATTCAACTAATTTTGAAAGTTGAATTTTGACCCGCTTTGTCATATCACTAATTTTGTAAGCTTTATTTTCATAGAAACAAAATTACCGATAATGAGTTGAGGTGGACTTTTAAGAGCTGCTTAATAATGTTGTGCGGTAGTTACCAGTAATTGGCGATTTTAAGTAACATTCACAGAACCGCCAGTGGTCTTCCAAAGGTGTCAAAGGAAACTGTCGGAGATTGGTAGAGTAGTGTTTATAGAGTTTAGGTGCTCATACAATAGTATCAGCTCACAGAAAGCAATACAGCACATAATTGAATAGCTGTTAAGTGACTGCAGCACGATGGCTGCTTAAAGGAGAATTTTAAACCATACCTTATACCGTTAACTTTTTTGTCCAGTTTTGAATAGTTTTAATTGACTGATGACACAGACGTGGATTATTTTGGCATCTGATTGTTGTAGGATTCACATGTCACAGTTCTGTTGTTCTTCCTCATAAGAAGTCAACTTTGCTTGTTGTGCTGAATTTCTATAGTCACAGTAGTACTGCTAAAACTGACGTAATGTGTCAGTATGAATCGTTGCTTATCTGCAAATGCTGTGTAAACTGTAGAAATATGTGTCGTACGTAAGATGAAAACTTTTAGATGCCTCCACATAAACAGGTTGCATATGTTGCTCTCATCATAATGTGGAGTGCATGTTGATTGTTATGCCATTTTATCGATGTAAGTGTTATTTCTAGAGCTTGCAAATTAAGGCATTAACAAACGTGTTAACATGTTGAGGAATTAATCGTGATTTTAAAAAATTTTTAACACTGTTAAAAATTTTCGCGCATTGCTTAAAAAGCAGTGACATAAAAAGGAGCACAATGTTGCAAAAAAGCTAATTAATCACTGAAATTAGTTCAAGTCTCACTACTGCATTTTTTGATGGCGGAGTTTATAGTAAGTAACTGACAAATGAACGTAAACTGCCAAACTCAACTTGGTGAAACTTCACAGCGGCACTAGAACACAAACCCCGTTTTCAGCAGCAACATGCTCGGCCATACAGTTGTTGGTTGACAACTACCTGAAAGATATACACAGACAAAATGTCCGTCAATAATGCGTCAGCGTGCAATTAAAAATATTAATGCACTCGTTAACGCGATTAAAAATTTAATCGCTTGTGAGCTCTTAGTTATTTTATGCGGTGGTTTGAATTTGCACTACCTGCTGTCTCGAAATCACTTCTTGGGACAGCACTTGAAAGTCCTTCACTGACAGTATTCTTTAAATCTGGGCTTAAGACTAGCCTGTTTATCTCTGCTGCTCATAACAGATAGTAATGACAAAAACTGACCTTTGCTGCCACCATGTCTGAAGTTGGGCCACTAGAAATGTGTAATTTTGTGTATTCATATTATTAGTACCATCTGACTTGTCAAAGCACAGGTTTGTTTGTAATTCCACGAACGCATTCCATGGTCCTCAGTTAACGTCTATGCAATGTGTGTGCGTGTTCATGAGTGATTGTCAACCTTCCGACATTGTATGCTAACGAACCACAACAGCTGTACATGCTTATTACGTTGATAAGAAGTGAAGTTTGCGCAGAATGGAAATGGCAGCCGGTGATTGTACGTACGTACATTTGTTGACACAGCAGCATGAAATTACCATCTTTCTTCATACTGCTTGTGCTTGTAAGAGACAGATCCAGTATCGGTTCTAGACTGTGTTGATGGTGGCAGTCATTGCTTGTTGGGGCCGGCAGCCGGCTGGCTGTGATCCACTAGTTTATGAATTTAACAAAATGTCTGGTTAGTAATCAAAAATTACTAACGTTATTTGCGTTATTTAAGCAAAGCATGAGTTATTTGCGATCTAGCAAGACCCCAGACAGTGGGGTCCAGTTGCCATAATGTTAGATCCACCTTAGTACTCAGTTATTCTTTTTGTGTTGTTGACCATACTGATGTTAGATATATGTTTGCCTATTAACGTAGTCTGCCAGTCGCAGTTTGCCATTTCCACTCTAAGTAATCTCACTTATTCGGCCTTAACTCTGACTAACTTCCGGTTCGAATAAGTGAAATTGAATCCTGTCTGCAAGTCGATGGTTGTAATTTTGTCGCTACCTAGTAGAAAACGTTGTTAGAAAACGATGTTTTTTCTTTAGACTGTATTGTCAGTTTGCATCAGTATTTTGAATTAGTTACAGAGTGAGTGAATTGGGTTTTGTACGTCGTCTGTTGTAGAAAAGAAGGCCGCGTTTTCTATTGTCTTATCTAGCTGTACTATAGTATATAGGCCGAGCTGTTCATTGCATTATCAGCATTATTATTATTATTATTATCATCATTGTTAAATATTATTATTATTGTTTTGTTCCGCTCTGTGTATATGTATGTAAATGTGTGTCTTGAAAGGAAGTAGTTAAAAGTTGTTCCACAGAAGTAAAGGTTGTAACTGTAATGTTCCAGTTGCGTTGAGTCGGCTGGCGCACATTTACGTACGATGACACAGCTGTAATTAATGTCACGCATTGGCAGGAGCGAGCACTAGAATCACCGAAGCACCGCCATACCGCTCGACACTTCCGTTTTTGTTAAATTTCTGTTAGCTGATGGTAACGCAACGATTTCTGTCGTATCACCGTAAAACTTAGGATAGAAGCCGGGCCCCGGTTACAAGCCGGGCCCCGCATACAAGCCGGGGTAGGTTACTGGTAGCTACAGTGCGAGTTCTGCTGCGGCTGACGTCAATGACATGGAGCTGGAGATGTCCGTGGACGACGTAACATTGGAAGCGGACGAAGACAATGAGCCGCTGATAGACTTTGATAGCGATGATGACACTGACATTAATAAAGGAGGACAACAACAGTGACAATTGAGACAGCAGTAGCTAGACTTCTGACATATGACAGCCTGTCATTACAAACTTTGGTCGTACCACTTCAGTAATAAGCTTTCTGTATAGCATTATTGTGAACAGCCTGTCTCTCACTTAGACTGTTGGTTAATCTTAACGCTATTATTCACACTGGTTGATGATTTTTGAATAAAACAACACAAAGGTGACGTGATAGACGCCCGCCCCGCATACAGGCCGGAGGCGGAGGGGGTCTGATTCATTTGCACTGATAGAAACCCGGGGCTTCTATCCGAAGTTTTACGGTATGCAGATAAACGTGGGCTGGAACAAGTTCGAGACGGCGTTGTTTCGTCACGCTGTGAATACTGAATACCTGTGCTGTGGAATCGGAAAGCAAACGTTCCATTGCCCTATCTGAAATTAAATAGAACGGCAAAAGGTTAACTGTTATCTGGGTTTTTGATTTAACTTCCCGCTACTGTATTCGCATACTAGCTGCATATTTGGCCGGGTACCCCAAAGTCGTAGGAGCTTAATTGGGAAGCGCTGCATATCCTCATACCCAGAGTGGCGCCACTAGGGGAGCGTGGATGAATTTGTAAGAACACTGGACAACCGATCACATGGAAAGGCGGAGAGGGTGCGAGTGGTGACGGTAGTATGTAGGATGATGACCAAAAAAGGACTGAGGTAAAAAGAGTGACACCATATCAGTTACCGCACCGGGTGACACCAACCTTAGTGACGCCGCTCGGGCCACTGGATAGAAGGAATATTGGACACGAATTCGAATTAAATCAAACAAGCCTCTAGGCGACTCTGGCGCTGCTGCTAGCGTGACGCCGGCGTGTGAGTTCTAGCAACACCGTACGCTATTTTAGCTGCGGGCTTTCTAGCACTAGCAGTGTTACGTCATGCCGTGCGTTGCAATACAAGAGAAAGTTCTTTTTCGCTGCAGTTTTCACTGTTTTAGCTTACTTCGAAGATCTGCAATGTAAAAAAATAAGTCCTAATCAAAAATTAAAAAAACTTGCCATCGAAGATGTTACAAAGTTTCGCGGCTGACAATGAAAGCAGGAGCCTTATAGAGTGTAGCGTTTTGGAGGTTTTTGCCCGATGCTAGGCAATGCAGGGAGTGCCATTTTTTTCAAGCGCAGATACGGAGCCTAGGGCTGCCGTCTCTGTCAAATTCCATCGAAATCGGCCAATTATTTCTCTTCCAGGTCAGATGGAAGGAAATTGCGGAGAAACCGTATACACGTAGCTCTACATACAGGGTAGCCCAAAAATTGGTATCATTTTTGTATGCCTTAACTTTACCAAAATTAACCGATTTTCAAAATTATTTCACCGTCAGAATTGGGGAAGAATTTGCAATAATACTATCACTAAAGATTCCACCACACCTCAAGTGTGTCGCTACACTACTTTGTGAAATGTCAAGTATGTATGTCGCAGCGTTTCAGTGATCGCGCCATTGGTCAGTGGCGTCGCCGGCTTGAGTGCGTCGTCCAGCAGCAAAAAAGGCGGACACATTAAACATTTGATGTAAAAACTGCAGCATGTGACACTTTAGACAATAACTGAGACAATAAACACGTTGTTTCCTATTGTTAATATCTTAAAATGTGTTACACAAGTCGTCTTGTTTTCAATTGTTGCTTTTTAAGACACCTGACATTTCACAAGGTAGTGTAGCGACACACATGAGGTATGGTGGGATCTTTAGTGATAGTATTATTACAAATTTTCTCCTGATTCTGACAGTGAAGTGATTTTGAAAATCGGTTAATATTTGGTAAAGTTACGGCGTACAATTGGGCCACCCTGTATATACATCGGGAGCTAAGAAGCATTCAGAGAGCGCGTACCTCCCCCAAGGCCAAATTGCGGAAAAATGCCTGTCGTTTACTTATTTATTGTGGGATGTACTATTTATGGAGAGTTCCGGTATTAGCTCAGACAGACAGACTACGGCGGCAAGTATCGTGGCGGTTTGCAGTATAAACAAGAGCAACGACGAAGTTGAAGTCAGTGGCGTCACTAGGGTTGGTGTCCGCGGGGCGCTAACTGATCATGTCGCCCTATTTTTTCTATTTTTCCAATAAAAAACTCACACCCCCACCTCCTAGTGACGCCACTGTGCATGGTTGAAGTTTGTTTTCAAGTCTTCGAGATCAAGATGGGGATCGAAACTTCATCAATTTTTGCTTGTGCACATACATAATATTCTTTGGTGAAATTTTCACGAAGATCCAATTAGGATCTAGGCCTATTTTTACGTGAAAATTGCTAACAGGCAGACGAACAGAAGGGCAAACAGACAAACTCCGGGTATTACGTAACCACCTTGGCAGAGGTAATAAGGGCAGCGCCAACCGATGAGATGACAACAGAATGCGTGCGATCAGTCAGACAATCAAACATGACATATATTGTACTGTTATTGTACTGTGGGTGAAACTGCAATTACCACACAGTGCACACGATGTGATGTCATACGCACAGTTAGTGTTAGCTGAAGCACGCATCACAAGTAGCTCTATAAACTATCGTGAAACGGCGGCACTCGGCCAGCATATTGATTGACACTGCATGGCGTCATCATCGAAGACGGTCACCAGACGCCTCAACCAGGTAGTTTGCGTTTATATTTAGGGTGCGGTGGATTAATTTACTACGAGAAGACGGCACAGTACAGTGTTCTATAAACTGTAACACGACGTCGTGGCAGATTAATTGATTTACTCTACTGTAGTTAATCAATATTGTAGGAGGTTTCTGTATAGTCTTAGTCGTGAATAAATAGGCCTGTTGTATGAACTGGTTGGCATTTTGTCTCTTCAAGCAAGACAGTTGGATCTCTCCAAGCGTTTCTTCAGAAATATTTGTAAACCTGATAGCTGTTTACACCATCTTCTCCCACGTCCCACCCCCGCGTGACCTAGCCGTGACATCCCGTCTCAGGAAGCCTACTGTGTATCCAAGACCAAGTCTCCGAACAAAAAGATAATGCTCAGCAGTGTCTTATGCTCTTGTAAATTTTCAATAATAATGGTGTTATGTGATCCTATCTAATCTTTGCAATTATTGGTTCGGTGTTTCTTTTGCTATTTTCATTATGATGTTTGTTGTTTTTTGTGTGTGTTGTGTAGCCTAGACTAGTAATCAAGCTGTAATGCTATGGCTTTTGAAATAATAAAACTTACTTACTTACTTACTTACTTACTGACTCGGTAAAATCGCCCACGTATTAGCCTGAACTACCTGGTCAAAAACAACACTGACAGTTCATAAACGTCCTCAGCAAACAACGACGCTTATCACGCTTTGAGGACCGTCATTTGCAAAACGCTGTCAAAGTAATAAGCAAGCAAGGCCTTATTTTCACGTTTATCTCGTGTTAGTCGTTACGCCAGTGCAAAAAATATTGAAATCGACCAAGATTTCACAAAGTTACAGACTGCATGTTTTTATGGACCACAATATAGCCATGCAAGTAAACAGTAGGCCCTATAGTCTTTGATCGACGGTCTGTGCGCCTGCCGGGAAAGTACATACAGGGTGGCGCAAAAAATTGGCACCATTTTTGTACGCCTTCACTTTACCAAATATTAACCGATTTTCAAAATTATTTCACTGTCAGAATCAGGACTGGAGAAAATTTGTAATACTACTATCACTAAAGATCCCATCACACCTCAAGTGTCACAACAGATTCTTTGGCCTACAGTTCCGCCGCAGAAAGTATTGGTGTATCTTCAACTACTTTTGTGTAATCTGCCCAGAAAGCTACCGAATTCGGTGAAATTACGCTGCGCTTAGGGCTATTACGCCGTTCAAGGTCATCGAAGGTCACCGAGTTTGGTACCAATCGAAAGTTATATGCGACTTCCTATTAGTTATTAATAGCAACTTAGCTCCTATCTTGCACCCACGGAGAGGTTCCCCTGGGACGACTCCGTAAAATTTTACCTGGATGTCAAAGGGTGGCCAAGGTACCAAATAGCAAGAAACATTGCCGAAAATTTCAATCGCCTGAGTAGGGTGCACCAACGTTACAGACGACAGACAGACGGCCGGGCGATGACATATAGCGAACGTGAACGTAATAAAAAGTAATAGTAAAAACAATTTGACGTGTTTCAAGCTAACACCTACACATAGACAGTTTGTCGTCATTTTTTAATGAATGCACGACGCACGCAAATCTAAATAAAAGTTACATTCAAACAGTAAATATTGAAAAATCGATCACAAATTTTTACGAAGTAAATAATATTCTCAGCGCGATTATAACTACAGGGTGGGCCAAAAAAACCAGACCATTGTTAAAAATGTATGACTACTGTATATGATGAGGTAGGAAGGCGATCTATATATCGAAATGTTGAGCTCTTTATCAGAAGTAAAACTAATATTCAGAATGTCGCCATATTTAAATATTCTTGGAATAAGTTTGGAAAAACGATACTGCGCCGACAATACCAATTAATTTAAGCCATGAAAAATCTGACCATTTTTGACAGTTTGTAACTCGTGTATATGATGACGCAGAAAAGTGATCCAGTATTACTTCATCTGAAGTAATACTGATGACAGGGAACAACGTGTTTATTGTCTCAGTTATTGTCTAAAGTAACTCACATGCTGCAGTTTTTACATCAAATGTTTAATTTGTTCGCATTGCTGTGGGACGACCCACTCAAGCCGACGACGCCACTGACCAATGGCGCGATCGATGAAACGCTGCAATAGTTTTCCCCACTCAGTGACGATTGCCTGCTTCAGCTGGTTGATTGTCGTGAGTCGTCGACGTTGATAAACCATCTGTTGAAGGGCATCCCAAACAGTGCAATCGACTGGATTCAAGTCCGGGCTGTTGGGGGCCACATGTGAGGCTCGATGAACGTGACGTTCTCACGCCGCAGGTACGTCGGTGTGTTCCTGGCAGTGTGTGAGGGCGCGCCGTCCTGCCGCAGACATCCGTGCAAGATGCCAGCGCTACTCCTGCAGTATGTGACAGTTACTTTAGACAATAACTAAGACAATAAACACGTCGTTCCTTGTTGATTTCTTTAAAATGTGTGTTGCAGAAGTCGTCTTGTTTTCAGTTGTTGCTTTGAAGACACTTGATATTTCACAAGGTAGTGTAGCGACACACTTGAGTTGTGGTGGGATCTTTAGTATAGTATTATTACACATTTTATCCTGATTTTGACAGTGAAATAATTTTGAAAATCGGTTAATATTTGATGAAGTTAAGGCGTACCAAAAAACTGTGCCATTTTTTGGGCCACCCTGTATATACAAGTTGCGTGTGCAGAGTAGACTACGAAAGAAACGCTGTTATCTGCAGATAGTTTATTTCGACGAACAGTAAACGATCTGATCTGATGTCGGCGTTGAGTCACCGTTGTCTCGGTCAGTCGTCGATGGCGACACCGAAGAAGACGACGTCGTCGCGGATGTATCTGTTCGGGGCGTTGAGCTCCTCGAGGCGAATGAACTGCGGAACGCCGAAAGGTGAACGACGCTCGACTGAACTGACGTCGGAGACACGGGACACGCAGTCGTCGAAGTCGTAGTTGGGGTCGATGACGTGCGTCACGTGACGACGCGATGCGTCACGTGAC
>Ga0209562_1000811_pt1 | contig 11264 bp, 5 predicted proteins | sample WorMetvacBELIZE2_FD_187399 | JGI IMG/M metagenome (GOLD analysis project Ga0209562, IMG submission 187399) | Marine gutless worms symbiont microbial communities from Max Planck institute for Marine Microbiology, Germany - Olavius vacuus BELIZE.2... | ecosystem: Host-associated > Annelida >...
GCCTAATGTTATTTATTTTTTTCTGGTTTTCCCATATTGAAAAGTATACAAACAATAACTGACGTCACACTTACGTCACACATAGAATATTTAATCGATGGAAGATTCAATAAGCATAGATTTTGTTGATAATTTAATTCTCTTTCGAGCGATGAAAAAATTGTGAAAATCCGTTAAGGTTTGACAAAGTTATGGTCGTGAGTATGTGGCTTACTTTTTTTGGCCCACCCTGTACATGACATTGTACATGACATTGTGGTATTACTCGTCATGCAGCATTACGAACCTAATCTGACGCTGCGTTACTTTATCCGTAACACTACGGTAAGCTTACCATAGTACAGTACGTACTAGTAGGCTATTATCAGAACTGCTGTAGTGCTGCTAGTGCACTGCACAGCCAGTCTGTTCAGTGTTCATGTCTGGTCTTTTGACTTAAATATTCATGCCAACGTGCAAGCATGTGAGAAACGAGTCCGTCGTAACGTAGCTCGCTTTACGCCAATGTTTCATCTGCTGTTGTTTGATGTACAGAATCTGCTATACTGCCGACCACTATCTCTGTGACAAAATGCAGTTCGCCTACGATCTAGTGATGCGAAATCGCCTAGGTTGCGTCCTGCAAAGCTGACTGTATGCTAAGCAGGCCTGGCTCAGTCTAGAATACCTGCATCCAGCAGATGCTGCAGAGTAGGCCTACAACAGGGTTGAAGGTCGATGCTTAAGATCTGCGGAGAACTTCAACTTTAGGCCTACTCATCCGCCCCACGGTAATGCTGAAAACTAACGGGAAATGTTTTAAATCGATGATCGTTTAAATGTTCTGTTTCCAATATTGACTTAACAAACTATTTGAAACGTTACTGATTTTATCGTTCGTATTATATTATGTTCTCTTGTTCTGTACAATGCAACTCCGGGGACTGCCATAAGAGCTGTCAGAGCCTGGCTACTCCTGTTTTATTCTCCGTTACAAAAGTTTCTCCTGTGATGCTATGTTTTTAAACAAATAAACTTGATGATGATGATGATGATGATCGTAAGAAATGCGAAATTTGTCGGAGAACGCGTAAAGGCACCGAGGCAGCCAATTGACGATGCATAGGTTCGATCCTAATATAGCATCTTATTCGTATAGCGTATAGCGACACGTGTGATGTTGACAATGACACACTGCAAACAGGCCGATGTTTTCTCAGAGACGACGCGCTACCTGAGAGCATTAGTGTCAGCTTATGCTCGCATCGGCCGGCTACATCACCTGCTTACAAGTCACGCGATATCTTACCTTAACACTGATTGACTGCCAATCTCACGGCACACCTGTGTCGCACACACGACGCTGTAGGCCTACCGGGTGGCGCATAAAAACGTTCCGATTTTTAGTAACATTGCAATCGGATTAAATCAAAACAAAAAACACGCTTTTGATAAGTAAACATTCTCTAATATGAGAAAATTTCACGTAGAAAATATTAACTACTATAATATGCGAGAGTGCATGTCACGTACCAGAAACTAACACACAAGATCAAAAACTGTGTCGGAAGAAACACAAACAGCTATCAGTTTTTACAGCGCGTCCGCATTGCTCACAATGCAGACCGCTGTACCAGCTAGAGGATATATGTCTGTCCGTCCGTCCGTCTGTCACATTTCGATATTTTGTCCAGATGAATGAAGGATCGTCCCATCTCAGTGCTAACCGGGTCTGACTACGATACATGATAGGCCTATGACATGATATGATATGATTAAGATAGGCCTACATTACCACGTAAATTGCATCAAAATCTAACCATTAGTTTTTAATTATATAATTATGGAAAATACGAAAATAGCTCGCAAGGTCAAAATACGAGGTCAAATGTCACCAAAGTTTAGTCACTTTCAGCGTTCGCCGTGTCACATATTCAGATCAAGTTACATCTACAGGGTGGCCCATAAAATTGGCACCATTTTTGTACGCCTTAACTTTACCAAATATTAACCGATTTTCAAAATTATTACACTGTCAGAATCACGAGAAAATTTGTAATAATGCTATCACTGAAGATATCAATTATCACCACACCTCAAGTGTGTCACTGCACTACCTTGTGAAATATCAAGTGTATGTCGCAGCCTTTCATTAATCACGCCATTGGTCAGTGGCGTCGCCGGCTTGAGTGGGTCGTCCAGCAGCAAGGCGGACACATTGAACATTTGATGTAAAAACTGCAGGATGTGACAGTTACTTTAGACAATAAATGAGACAATAAACAAGTTGTTTCCTGTTGTTACTTTCTTAAAATGTTTTGCCACAGAAGTCGTCTCGTTTTCAGTTGTTGCTTTTAAAACAAAACAATGGTGCCAAACTTTTTGGGCCACCCTATACATCAATTTCTGCTCAATACCTTTTCGGTGTTTTGGCGGACTCGGACAGACAGACAGACAGACAGACAGACACAGAGACAGAAAGAAAACGATACCTGTTTCGCTCAGCACTCGGCGCGCATGCGATGACATAAATTATAGTCCAATTATCTACGTGCTCAGCTGCTAGCGTAGCTATTAAGTGCTTGTGGTTTGGCTGGTCTATCTTCTTATACAACTGACAGTGACAAAGTGCTGTAATCTATACGATATTCTCTTCCGTCGTCGCTATCACCCGTCTTCCGCTGACAGGATTTCTGCCAGTTGGTAATCCCGGTGTCATAATATCGCCGCAGGAACACGATTGATGTTTCGACAGTTCCAGTTGTTGCTGAGAAATTCTCTTGCGATAGTCCTTTCCATTCCGGTGTAATAAGTTGTCAGTTCTGTCTGGAATATTTGAGAACGCCGTTGTCATCAGAGAACAAGTCGCAAATCAAAATAGGCTTCTCAACCGCGGACATTTGACCATTATTCCTACCGTCAAAATAATGAAAAACATTTTTCAGCATGTCAAAGGGTGGATATGATGATCGTCTTTGTGTGGGTCTGCCGCTGGTTTTAAGATCCGCTCTCGATACATGCTTCAGAGTATGAGGTTATCGAAAAAATGGCCAGTTATAAACACCAATCAATTATCATCTTTTCTTCTCCATTAAATGTAGGCCTAATATCTCGATGATGGCAGTGACTGGAACTGGTAGCAATACGTCTACCTCCAGCTAAGACTGCAGTTTTAAAGCCGACGAAGGACAGTGATTGGTTGCGAGTTCTGTGAGTGACATCAGTAATGAATAATCATGATATCGTTGAACCGAGCTGTTTTATAGCAGCTCTGGCATCGGCAATAACCACAGAACTTGGGCAGAAGTCAATAAAGACGGAGTCAATAATGCCGACGCGTGTATCAATGCCTCCGCTGTGTAGAAATCTATTCGATTCACAGTTCGTGTCACTAATGAAGTAGTCAGACGCAGGACCCGCAAAATACAATCTACTCTTTTATTACGGCTAGACGCATGCGCTCCCGCAGAATTTTTTCCAGGGGTGGGCAAATCCATAGGCGGGGTGCACTTTTTTCCTCAAAGAAGCTGACGATCTTCAGTAGCCGCCCTAAAACATAGGTTAAATCTACTAAATCAACCACTCTGACCCTCCAAAAATTGTGAAAATAATGCACAAATAATTGGTCTACTGAATGGGCGCCCACAATTAGTGCCCCCCTTCCTTTGCCCATGCCTCCTGGCGCCCATGGCTACACGGCTCCGTTCGTTTCGTGATATTTCCCGAGCCGACCCACCGCGTGCCCCGCGAGCGGCCATCAACCGTCGCCCAGCAGCTGAACAGACTGCCGGTGCCAAGGAGGTCGAGCTCGACCGACCTGTCTTCGTATTACCATTGAACTCCCAACTGCGACAGACACTCACTTGCCGCACGACATCCGCGCAGTACAGACGCTGCACCATTCTTCCGTCGGGCGCTTAAAACGTTTCCCTGGTGTCAACCATTTCCTTATATTGTCTTCCGGCTGCTTTTGTTTCTGCTCTGCATGGAATGCCAGCGCGGACTAGCGATGAGAAAGGTGTCTGTCCGTCAGTCTGTCTGTCTGTCCGTCTGTCAAACGCGTGGACTGTGACAAAACGGAAGAAAAATCAGTCCAGATTTAAAAAAAAATACGAACGATCATTTAGCCTAGTTAATTTAGCTACTGCTGACGTGGCCGCGCGGTATGTTGCGCAATGCGATTTTTCGCTGCTGAGTGCGGGATGGCTCTCTTTAATGCAGTCTTTCTCGGTCATCTCCGAGACTGTTACCCTATCATACACTGCCTAAAAGTGAATTCTTGGGCTATAGTTTCGCAGACATTACATGTCTACATTCAACCACTGTGCTGTAGGCCAGTTGCCCCCAGATATATCGAATTCAACAAAATAACGCAAAATAACGGCCATTCGTGGTTCAGGTCATCAAATGCGACTTCTACATGTATATTAATCATAGTAACTTACCGTTTCCACGACAAAGCGGTCCCGGCCCATTTTTGCTGTCGACAGGGGTGAGGGGTGCCTGGCTTTAGCGCACTGGTTGGAGGGATCCCTAAATTCAGGATTGCGAAATGTGGTCTAAAACTAGAAACATCCCTCTATCGTGATGAACAGAAAGTATTCCAATATCCGGAGCCGTTTAGTGATGTGACGGAGAGACAAGACGGGCGGACGGACTCGCTCATAAAATATGACGCGCTTCGCAACGTTGTGCGGACAAAAATACTTAGAATAGAGACGTAGGCTATCTTGCTGCACAGTGTTGTTTTCATTGCTGTTCTTTCTTTGTGGGGGAACGTGTGTTTTCAGGACCTTCCTATACGGGTAGCTAACGAGTTGTATTGTTTTCGTATTTGTTATATTGTAGTTTGATTTGCTGCTAAAATAAATTTGATTTGATTTTTGATTTGATTTGGACTTGGCGTGGCAGTATGTATACATAAGTACTCAAGACTGCGTCATCTTACGACTGCGTCATCTTACGACTGCGTCATCTTACCTCGTGGAGATGACTAGCTGTGTCACTGGCGAGCCGCGCCACCCAATGATAGTTAGGCCACCTAATGATAGTTGATGATAATGATGATGATGATGATACGCTGGCGTGCCGACTTGACTTGTACGGTGAATACGGACGGTCGTATTTAGTCATCTGTGCAACGTGTAACAGGAGGCCACAAATGTTAACCTAGGACCTAACGATTGACGATAACTCATACTATCCATGCTCTACATTGCGTTTTATCAACATTAACAACATGATTGTGCCACTGCTGACGCGTGCACGTGTTCTATTGACTGCTACCGAAATTTATTTCTCAATGTTGATTTTAAAAGAGTAACCGCGAAAATAATCGCGTATTCCTATGAACCAGAATCAATTCTCTATTCACGACAGAATGACCCGACGACCACTGAGACTGTAGGTATGGTAAGCTTCGCAAATTGAGCAAGTCATATGAGTTCAGTTTGGCCCGTGCTAATACACGTAATGCATTTTATAGCACGAGTGTTTATTAGTGATGTCACCGAGTCGGAAATTGCACAGAAGCGGAAGACAAAAAAAAACCCTGCGGGCGGGCGGTGTACACATACGGTAGACGTCGGCGAGGTGTTTACTTAACTAACGGAGCTCGCTCGGCGTCACACGCAATGTGACTACTGGCTTACATGTCGCCGAGTCTGACATCCGCTACGCGCGGCGCCTTCGTCTGCGCAGACGACGTGACTCCGTGGAGGTCCGGTTACCACTAGAGAAGCTCCGATTTCAACGAATAACGCTTTCAGAACCCACAGAACTATAGTTTCGAAAATAAACGTTTGAGAAATTATTTATACATTATACTATACAGAAGTCAGAACTGTTTATGCGATCCTACACCACTGGCAACTTTGGGGTTGGTAGGGTTAGGGTGTGCAGGTAAAACTGTGAGATCCCTTGAGAACGCGTGCCATTAAGCTCAAATTCCACTGGGACCAGTTTCCCCGTAACTTCCTCGCGGACTTGTTGGCGACGTCGCCAACTTCCTCGTAACAAGTTAGCGACTAGTTACGAGAAAGTTAGCGACACGCCAGACCATCTTGACATGTTGAGATGGTCTGAAAGTCGCCAGCTTCCTCGTAACTTTCTCGTAACTAGTTGGCGACTTCCCCGTAACATTTGCTACGGGGAAGTTACGGGGAATTACTGGTCCCAGTGAAATTTGAGCTTTACTGAGCGCCTTAGAGGTGTGTTCACGACGAGGCGCTATACAAATTCACGTTTACCTTACCTTACCTTACCTTACCCTATAGAGAACCTACGGAATAACGAACCTTCGGAATATCGAAGCTTCAGAATATCGACCCATAATCTACCGACTAACTCAGTAACTAACTGCGCTAATATGTGACTCACTGTTCGTTATCCTCTGAAGTTGTTCCGTAATCTAAAAGTTTTTTTTAAACTCATGTCACGTTAATATAAATTCTTTAACTAGCTAAATAACATTGACAAGCTTACTAATGCTGCCTCTGAAGTCATGACCTTACAGTGCCGCTGATTCGACTACAACATCACTTCAAGCAAAGTTCCAGCATACGTATCTTTCTATTTTCTAAAGAACAAGTGGTCTACTTATTCTAACGCATTTTGTTTTAGTAAATGTCGCATACGTTGACACCAGTACAATGCAGACACTGCATCAACGTATATACACGGTGAGGCATAATTAGCGGACCCGCTGTAACTTTTGGCCGTAACTTTGGTAATTACAGTCCGAACTTAATGATTCTTTCAACGTATTTATTATCACAGCAAAGTCTGCTTGACATTTCTGCTAAGAGTTATTTATTTTTGACTCTTTGTTGAAAGGCTATATGATAAAAACGGAGGGCTTCGGTACGTACACTCCCCTTGTTTGAGCAAGGTAGTGCAACAACAGAATTAGGGTGTGGTGGCAAATTTTACTCTGTGCTTCTTCTTCTTTGCTTCGGGGTGGATTACGTCCAGCGCTGAGGCCGTACTCTGTGTGCTTGAATGCAGATCTTTTCTGTCCACAGCGTTGAAAGAATCATTAAGTTCGGACAGTAATTACCACCAGAGATGGCCAAAAGTTACAGGGGGTCCGCTAATTATGCCTCACCGTGTAGAAACGATACACTTAATGCAGTACATACAGCTACTGTTTAATTGTAAATTCATACCGGAAATGAAATCATTTTGACGTTGTTGCCAATTTACATATCGCTAGCCGTCGGCAACTTAATAACGTAATATTTTGAGGCTACAGAGCACATGTGGTCATCGAAATAGAATAAGCGTATCATACATATTGAACGCGTATTCTGTTTTTGAAAAGTACCGCGCTACGTATTCCAACGTGTTGTATCATAGGCGTCTGCTCGAACTCTGAGTTCAACAGGTAAGAGTGACGCACACCTTGTCACATCGAACGTGTTGTGGCCAAATTGTAGAAAGCCAACACAGAATGTTCTATATAATACTTCCGTCTAGAAATAATGATATAGTTGATAACAGCTCTTATTGTCAAAGGTCATTGCAAGGTCAAAATGTCGACAGCGATCTAATCACTGTTAAGGTTCACTCTAACATTGATTAACACCACGTTACGTATCAGTTTCTGAAATTTTAGTTTCCGTGTGGACAGACAGACACACAGACACACACACAGACAAACACTGCCGAAAAAAATACCTGGCGTGCATTGCAGCACGGCGCTGGCACAAAGTGAAGAGCATGGAAATAAAAACAGTGTGACGTCTGCGAGGTGTAATGTTAGAGATGTTACATTTTTTAGAAAGTAACTCGTTACAGTTACTTATAATTACTTTTTGAAAGGAACTTTGTTTCGTTATCATTATTTCGAACATTTAGCTGATTTATTCATTCACTTCAATCAGACAACAAGGCTTATAAGAAAAATATAAAAGAGCATGCATGAACGCAACATGCGAGAAACAGACCAGACAGAGAGACGGTACTGGTTGAAAATATGTTATGAAAAATCGAAAACTCCGCAGATAAACGAAAGTATACTATGTAATTTACGTCAGAGAAACAAAGTACAAAATGTCATAGCACCCATATTCGACTTAAAATAACTAAGTTCGGTTTTAGTTGGATGAACAGTCGGACTAAAAAAGAAATAAATAAAAACCATTTCGTTACTGTTACTTTATAAAAGTAACTTGTCGCATTTGTTTCACAAATCTGAAAATGTAACTCGTTACTGTAACTACGTTACTTGTAACTCGTTACTTCTACCCAACACTAACAAGGTGCTTACTGTAGCTAACACGTGCATATCTCCTTCACACTACACGCCGCTGTCTTACGTGTCGCTGTCACGTCTTATCCTCTACAGATCGACTTTCAGCAACCGTCACTCCCTGCAGCAGCGACTTCGTGACCACCTCACTATAATCAGTAAATTGCCAAGGGCATTACATTACATTAGAGTGATTCAGAGTGGCTTTAGTACAAGACTGCTAATACACGGTGTACAGAACTACAGCGTGTGAGTCCACAAGCTGAGCTTTTATTAACAGACTTGTCGACAACAGTTTTAAGAGTTTAATGTTCTGACTACAGACAGCCGAGTTAGTAGTGTGTTTTCAATAAAGACAAACGCACTGGCGTATTAAAGGTATTATTCCGATGAGAGCCTAATATCCATTCTGTCATATGTTTTTAAAATTAAATTTTAAGTCCATTTATAATGTTTAATGCTCAGTAGCTGTTGTTAAGGTGCTTTTTTATAGTCATAACAGTGAGTTGTGATTTGACTAGTCCTGTCTATATGCATTTTCTTATTTTTTTCTCAATATCAGTGATAATGCGATGATGATGATGATCATGATATAGGTTTCTGTAACTTCAGAGGCAGAGGCAACACAGGTGAGGTCATACATGTACTCCTAGATATATATATAGCTGCTACACTGCGAACCATAAAAAGGTGACAGTACGTTTCTAATCATAACTCTGGAAAATTTTGATGGATTTTAATAACTTTTACATATCTGGAAACAGGAATAAATACTCTCTGTAAATAAAATGTGCACTTTTTTATTCATGACGTAAACATGACGTCATTGTCATGTAAACTTTAGCAAATAACTGGTAAATATTTCAAACTAATACTGAAGAAGACACAATTTTGATTTCAAACTTATGGGAATCAAAAGGCTACGGTGCTCGGCGACTGATTCGGGAATTTTCTGATAAGAACTGGAAACAAAGAGGACTAAAAATTTGTTAAGAAAGGTGCACGAAACTGCTTTACTTGTTCTTCTTAGATGAAGCGTTGTGAGTATAGATTTGTTTTCTCTGTACTTGATGAACTTTATGTTTCGCACCATGCTTGATGCAGTAGGTGTTTTAAGAGAGCATTATGAAGTACGATAATGTGATGTTGTATTTTCACAAGTTAGCGTACGTACAATATTCAGGTGAGGTGGATATTGTTTCATACATGAGTAAGAAATTTCTTCCTCTTTACAACAGTGCAAAAATTATAAATATCGATCGGGATTTTCCAAAGTTATGATCACGTACTGCCACCTTTTTGTGGTTCACAGTGTATATAGGACTACATGGACTACATGACCTCATTACTGTCTGCTGTTATAAGCCAGGTAAAACAGCCTAACAGGTGAGTTTTAAGACTAGACTTAAGAACTGTCAGTGAAGCTCTATCCGAGTACCGTTCCAAAAAGCGAGTTCCAGACAGCAGGTATGACTGAAACCACGCCTGCGATTATACTCTCTGGCTATACGTATGGACAAGCGTGTATGCTAAGGAGAGGAGCTGGTACTCGCGTATTTCGACTGGAGCAAAGTGCCGTTTTAACGTTTGGAAAGTAAACAGTAGGTGCAGCCCTGGTTGCGGCGAGCGAGGAGCAGGAGCGGTAAGACTAAGGCGGCGACGTCGATCGTTGTCGCCGAAACTACAGTGCTATATACATGTACATGATTACCGACGGGCGTCTGACATCGCAGACTACACGCCTCATCCGCATCATTCCACACAGCAGCAGCAGCAGCAGCGAACGCGACAATACGGGCTCACAGACGCACGCATCGGAGCTACGACGACAGACTGTGATTGAGGACCGATACGAGCGCTGCATTGGTCCGACGACGACATCGAGTCAACAGGTAAAACGCACACTGACATGTTATGGCCAAAACTGCTTTGAGACAACTGCTCTCTCTCTCTCTGTCTCTCCATCATCGTCGTCATCGTCGTTTATTGTGCTCGTAAAATACGCACTCAGTGAACGATAGCATACTGAGCAAGTGAGCAAGGCTATGTAATGTACATTTAATGTAATGTAAATGTCGATTTATAGAGCGCGATCACGTAACACCTCTAATGCGCTATCGCCTCGAGTGTCCAGCGAACAGATATACGTCTTCCAAGTCCCGCCTAAATTGTTCGGAGTCGACAGCTGGATCCCTCAGACAATCGGGCAGTGAATTCCAAACTGTTGGTCCGGCTTCAGAAAAAGCACGTGTCCCAAAGGTGCCGCGTCGAACTCGTGGAACTGGCAGTTGATAACGTCTGGCAGATCGCAGATGCTGGCGACCGGGAACTTCAGAGACTGGCACGCAATATTCGGCGAGGTAACCTGGAGCTACTAACAGCCTGCCCTTTGAAGAAGAGGAATAAATAGTTATTACAAATCGAATGAAACCAGAAAAGTCAAAATCGCGAACAGAGTTTTTAAACGAAACCAACATTGAGAAAAGTATGCCTGGCGCCAACGAGTGCCATGCAGTTTTAACTCTCCGCTATAAATACTCGACAGCAACATCACGTATACACAGTGAACCATTAAAAAACGTGACTTTTTATTTTTCACTATAACTTTGGTTAATCTTAACCGATTTTTATTGTTTTTATATCATTTTAATTGTGAAGAAATTCTACATGCGCCTGTAGTAAAATTTACCACATCACCTTAATTGTATGCGCATCTTACTTCGTAAAAGAACACTTTTGGTTAAAAAGCTATTATTCTTTGTTCATTTACAGTCACAGCAAAACAGAACAGAAAAAAGTCATCTCCAGTTATCAAATATACAGTGTTGCCATTTCGACATTATTATTTGAGAGTAGCAATCATAAGTATGTTCAAAATGTCCGCCTTCAGCGTCGACACAGGCCAACAGACGACGCCTCCACTCGTCGATGGCGTGGTTCACAACAGACTGGTCCAGTTCGCACCACACGGAGATCAGACGCTCGCGCAGCTCGTCGACGTCCTTGACTATGCTGTGGTACACACGCTGCAGCC
>Ga0209562_1000812_pt1 | contig 11259 bp, 6 predicted proteins | sample WorMetvacBELIZE2_FD_187399 | JGI IMG/M metagenome (GOLD analysis project Ga0209562, IMG submission 187399) | Marine gutless worms symbiont microbial communities from Max Planck institute for Marine Microbiology, Germany - Olavius vacuus BELIZE.2... | ecosystem: Host-associated > Annelida >...
CCACAGAGATGAACATGCTGGAGAGTGACCACTAAAAAGGTCGTCAGAAAATTCAGGAAAAACTCATACCCTTCGGGCTTGCGTCGGCATGCACTATGGGTAAGCCCTTCCATACAGTAAAAATCAGCTTTCGGGGCGGATTACGTAAAAGTGGTTGAAGATACACCATTACTTTCTGCAGCGGAAATGTAGGCCAAAAAAATCTGATTTTTATCGATATATCATTTATGGCGATATTGACAAGGAATCACCCAGCGAGAGCGTTAAAGTGAGGCACTCCCCTCTCTGGCGAAAATTTGACCAATAATCAGCCATAACTTGAAAACGGTGTAAGATAGCAGGTAAGTTAGTAGTAATCACTAATAGGAAGTTGTATATGAGCTTTCGATTGGTGCCAAAATCGGTAACCTTGAATGACCTTGAATGGCGTAATGGCCGTTACATTGCGTTATTTCACTGAATTTGGTAAACCTGTGTTCCAACGCATAACCGCGTCGATCTGTGGCGGAATGTATGCACGAGTCTATTGTACTTTGATGTGCGTGTAGGATGATGTCGTCGTACAGGAAGTTCACGTTCGCTATCTCATCTCCTGATGAGTCTCATGTTAACATATCGTGTTCACAGATTTCTGGTATGTGTATGATCATACAGAGACACACGGACGGAGACGTGGACAGCCCGAAAACAGAACGCCTTCGGCGGCCAATCGCCAGCGAAAGCACAAAAACTAAACTTTGAAAAACCCGGCGTGACCTGCGGCCGGGATGTGCTACGCGAGAGACAAGTTTCGACAGATAATTATGCAAAAAAAGATTGCAGTTGTATCTCGCGTTCAAGTTCGGACTGTGCTACTGCAGTGACCGATGGGCCGCTGATCAGACACATTAGCTGCGTATGCTGCAGATTCGTCTTACTGTGATACAGACTCGAGCGAATGATGATGAGTTGGGGTGGAGACAGCTTAACGAAACGAACGACCTGCCATAAAGCAGCGTTAGCAATGCAAATGTGAACGAACTTGAGCTTTGTGAAATGGAAGACGGGAGCGCTGGCCGCGTGATCTACAGAGATGAGAATGAGCACATATCAGCATATGACTGACCTCGGCAGCTTTCACATCGTCGCCGCTCAGCACAGCATCATGCAGCGCCGTTGATCCGTCGTCGTCGACCTCTGATACCTTGATCGTTGCGAGCAGTCTCCGTACCTCGTCGACGTTGCCCTTGCGTGCCGCTTTGTGCAGCGACGTGCGTCCGTACGCGGCTCCCTTGCCCTTGCCGTCGAACGGCGCTAGAGTCGACCCCGACAAGCTCACGGCACCGGCGCCGCTCGCCGGCGACTTTTCGCGACTCTGAACAATCAGTATACATAGTATACGACACGATTGCACACAGTTCTACACGGTTCTACAATTCTCCGAGTAAGCCTTCCTTCATTCTGTACAAGTACAAGAGGTGCTATAGTTTCAGTGAAAACGTTCAGAAACTATCAAGAGTTTAGCTGTCGTGATGGTTTAGATCGGTGTGACCTTGGGGAAGTTAGCTCAGAATAATTTAGTAGATAGATATAGATAAGGGATCAACACACATTTTGTGTAAAACGTATACATACCTTTTTGAACATTTCAAACTCTCAGTGATAATAAAGGCCGCATCGCAACTGACGACTGAACGCTGAGCTCGAGTGTTGCCGATTGCTTATTGCTGAAGGCCTACAACTTACTGATGCGATCAAGACAGTAGCTAACATACACTGTATACAATGTAGTTAAGTTGACGGTACGGTCGTGCGTGCACGCCAGTCATAAAGTCATAGGGGCGGAGCTACACCACACAACACTCTGACGCGTTAATTGACCACCCGCGAAGCGGCATGCTATATCATTTCGAGGGCGTCCCTCTGTCTGTCCGTCTGTCTGTCTCTCAGACGATAACTTTCGACAGCCTTGACGTGGGAAGTTCATTTTCGCACATCAGTACATCTCGAGGGAATACGGGTGAAGTTCGTATATGAAGGTCATCGGGCCAGGGTCAAGGTCAAGGTCACGGGAGCAAAAAAAGGTCGAAAATACCTATTCCACATTGCAAAACTTCGATCGGCAATAAGTTCGGTCCTAAAAACATACAGCCATGAAGACTGCGTGCAGCATGGGGTTTTCGTCTACGGCAGATCGAATGATGTGACCGCCATCTTTGTCACGTGACCGAAAGTGACCACGCGTAACTAAATGCACACATTCGCGGGTGGTCGGCCTTAGATAAAAAGGCAGTTAATCTTGCTGGCGCTAGTTGGGCAAGCATTTGACAGTAAATAGCGAGATAGCATGAACGAACGTAGGACCGGCCGGGCGAGCACAACAGTAACAGGAGCACTCGGCGGAGAGAGCAGACCTCCGCCAGGGCGTATGATCCGGAGTCAGTATGTATCCGTACGTCTTCCAAAACTTAATGGAGACTTCCTGGTCAGAAGATACATCTCGATATATCTCTTGTAAATTTTCATGAAAATTCGCTCAGTCGTTTTACGAAAAGTTGCTAACAGACAGACAGACAAACGCCAGATTAAGCGGAGATAATAACTTTGACTATTTTGCTTAATTTCGGCTAATGTTGAGAATAACACCGCCAAATTAACATTTTCTATAATAAATATATGTAAATATTTGTCTACAATTTTAAATTAGTCGATTTATATTATTCGACTATAGTGTACGGCCGCAATACGGCTAAGTACGGTAACTTATTAATGTGATGCAGTCGCTTAGTGTGAACTTTACTAAAGCAATAGATAAAAAATATAACGTATTATACCAGCACCGAGTCAGTCACATGCACGCACGTGTTCATAGGCGTGGTCAGGGGGTACATTGGGTGCTTCTGCACCCCCACAGGGCGGAGAAAAAAATTTGGAGGCTAATTTACAAGGGAAAGTTGTAAGTGCACCCCTAGGTTGGAGGGTAGAAGTGGTTAATTTAGCAGTTTTAGCCTGTGTTTTAAGGGCGACGACTAAAAAAGCGGTCGTCAGCTTTTTGGAGGAAGAAAAGTGCACCCCAGAGAAATCCCGGCTACGCGTACGCACCTGTTTGCGATCTGCGTCTGTTGACAGCAGTTCGAGTTCTTGTGCATCTTCGACGGCGGCGTCGTCGCCCGTCACTCCTGTCACAACATTACAGCTCGTCATTGGTATTCCGCCACACGCTCTGGGACCGTAACAACGAACGTTCCCTTGCACTCGTCGCCGCGAATTGAGTATATGAGGATAATAGCGTCGAATTAGCATTGTCCAGTCCTTGCACGTAGCGATGTGCGAGTCAGTAGCGTCACCGGGATACAGAGGATGGCGCAAAGCTGGTTTCTGAGTACGGGGACTTCGCTCCTCTATCTCCGCCCGCCCCCCGGCCACCAAGGTCTCAGACCCTGGACCCCTCTAACGGAAAAGTCCAAGATTACCCAGACTCACATATCAGCTTTGCCTTCCCCCATAAAAGTTCCCGAAAGTTCGAGCAGTTTCTTTTGATCTGACTGCAAATATCTCCTGACAGACATAACAGCCGTATTTGCCTCTGAATCTGCTCGTGGGGTCTTCTTCAACTTTTCTCGAATCTCGACAACTCTCGTAACCTGGTCGGATTAGGTTTGGGGGCAAGTAAGAATATTTCTAAGGCGCAAGAAAACTATGTGTCACAAGTCCCCTTCTTCCCACGAATACGCAATCGTTTCCGAATCTATCCACTGTTAACTGAATGTCGCAGATATTTAGTAGTTTTCTGGCTATTTACAAGACAAAAATTTTTCCGCCTACATAAAGACCCGAAGAACGGACGGGATGGAAGGGAAAAGAGTGATATGGAAGGGTATCCCGTACGTACAACACGTGGAGGGAGTGCATGGACACCCCTGGACAGTGTGAAAATATCATGACACCACATAAAGCTGCTGTCATGCATAAAGCAGACGGACGAATGGAGTTACGCCGCTTGTAAAGATGAACGGATGATGGCGGCGTGTTTCTTAGAGAGCGCGAATAATGAGAGTAAATCACCGAGTTGCGTCCGTATGTGACGCTGAAGTGCTGCATCAGAATCTCTATACTACACACGCAATATTACCACACTATCTGGTATGACGACCAACACTTCAGAATGTATTGGCATATTCCTACACTTCAAGATATAACGTCACGTTAGCGGCAAGATAATGCGCGCTATACACACGATGACATTCTTTCTGGTTTCTTTACTGTTGTTTTCTTCTTTTTCCTGCCTACGTTTCTCTGTCATTACAGGGACATTGCAACAATACAGCGGTTATTTCTAGTGTGCCCCGGCCCTACAGTCTGACCGATGGCGCATTACAAAAGTCACAACGCAATCACAATGCCAGCGTGCTCCACTGTGAGTGCGTATAGCACTATGCGAAGCCAACAGCCTCCAGAAAGATCGGTTCTAAAGCTAAAAAAGCTAAAGTCAGTGATTCTTCTATACAGCGCGTCTTACAGGGACGAAACCTGACCAGCCGCGCTTTACAATCATCGGAAGTGACAGTTGATCGGCAAGAGTCAATGGTGCTGCAGCGCTAATGCGGCCGTCCATTGAACGCGCTAACGAACAATTGGACTAGCGACAGCAGCTAGCGAACATGCCACCTCCCCAATCAACTACAGCAGGCCTTCACCCCGTAAGCATTCACCAGATAGCGCCACCTAAGCGGACATCTGATTGCAGCTTACTACTCAATTTATCGACCCCGAAAGGATAAAAGGCTGAGTTAGCCTAGTTGGCTGACCTGCAGCGGACAATTTACCTATAGGCCCTACAACTGGTCACTTGTCAGATGCAGGTCGAGCGCAAGACAGGAAAAGTTCGACAACGAAAGACCGACGTTCTGCCACTGTGCCACACCATCAACTCAGCTGTATCTCATGCCAAAAGACGTCAGATAGTCGGCAATATAAGTGCAGTGCGGTCGTCCACGGTGTCTTCTCCAATAGTCCGCAGGGGGTCATGATGGTTCGCGTTTGCATTATTTCGCCACATACCGAAACAGTGAAAGACGTCGGGACTTGACAGTACACGAAAGTAAGTGCAGGATGTGGTTCGGTATTGTAAGGGACATCAGCATTTATAACGACATTATTCCATCCAATGTCGAGAATCTTTCGCATTACCAGACTGATTTATTTAGTTGGTTTATTTATTTATTTTTCAACTTGTGAAACTAGCTATTAGCATTACATCATACATTACATTACATTACTTTTCTTGCAAGGAAACACGTCACATCAGTCATACGTAAAAACGTCTAGCTACAGTTTACTGTAGTCTTGAAACGACGAGTCGCTAATGACCATGCACAGGTTGGCTATCGTACTATCATTTTCGACCACAAGCCCGACTCTCTCAGCAGATAGGCGTGGCGAGAACTATGCACACGGCTTACATTGCAGTCGGCTTTCTGTCCGTTCACGCCGCGGAGTGGTACGGTTCGTAATCTGAACCGCAATGCAACTGGGTTGGCATGTTTTCTCAGAGGTCCGTGGTTTTCTGCAGGCGACATTAACAGTGTAAACGATGTGAATAAGCCGTACGATGCACTGTAGTAGTGCTGTTGACTGGGCTGAATGACTCTACCTGTCAGTTTTTTAGTGTACGTTTAATGTTTTGCTCGTCATTTTGTGACGACGTCGCTCTCCAGCGTATAAGCTCCAATGACACAAGCCAGACACAGTCGAAGCTATAAGATAAAGCGCATCATACTCTCTGGCCTACCTACTTGCGCCTACTTATAAACACAGAGTGTGAATGCCAAAAAAACTGCGGTCGACTACAGACTGCAATCCACTGCATGTAAAATCGACGACATAAACTGGTTGTGGAAAATTTGCATACACGCAAATGAATAATGAATGCATTGAGTCTACAGCGAGTTAAAAATAAATTTTAACTGACAAATTATATAAGCATACGCCTGTCATTTCATCAGACGACACTATAGACGATGATAGGCGGATCCATCATCTCTATGCAGTCTGTGACCATGGATGATCTCTGTGGACATTCTCTACCACCACACAGAGTTCCTGTAGCTACTCACCGCGAAGCCACGGACATATTTTCACACAAGGACTGCGGTCCAGTAAACGATCCGCACCGCCAGTGGAGATTTTCGTAGAATGGAGTAACACGGTCCGGCGTCATACTCCTGGCATTAGACGAGCTGCGATATTCTCGATGAATGCTTCTGTCAGACTCAGTATGGCGTTGCAGTAGTCTAGTCGACAATATATGAACACTTGCATCAGTGAGTGACTTCAAAGCGTACCTTGTCTTGGACAACGCGTAACTGACGCGTAACTGACGCGTAACTCTACATGTATTTGTGTTTGTACGAGTATTAGTATTATTTGTATTTTATTTGTATGTCATATGTAACTAATCTAGCCTTATGGCTACAATATTTCAATAAACTTACTTACTTATATAGTAATAATATAATAATAGCCCGATATCACGAATAACAAAGTCTGCAATTAAACTGACATCAAATGGTCATATAATGTAGCAGCCTATTTCACTTACTTGATGTTTTAAACAGTTTCTTCATTTTCCTGCAACACACAATCATTCGTTAATTAATAGATCTAAATCAATGCAACCAGTACTTCACAGCACATTTACGGCTATTGCTCTTATATAGTATGATACCAAAAATTATCCAGCACCAGTGTTATTAGTACTTAGGCCTACTAGCTGAATTCTGTATAATTTGTCAGCTGCAAAGGGTGACCGTAATTTATTTGGACATCGCAGGTAGCCTTAAACAATTAATAACGATACAATAATTAATGATATTGCTGTCACCGGCGAACTTGCATTTAACAATGTCATGTGAACGAGTGAATGAATAATGAATGAATTCACTAACTGTTGTTGAGTGCATTACAGTAAAACAAACTCCAGAAAGAGCACGTCGCTTAATTTCCTCTGAGTACTTGCATTGTTAAGGCCTAATATTGTGGGCGCTAGGCTGAAGTACTTGATTAAAATTGCTGTTTATGTATCCCATAAAAAGTCGTTCTGTTGGAATAATAGATAGGTTGAGGGCTAGAGCTCGAACAGCTGCTGCTAACAACAACATCGCGACTTTAATCAAGTGTTCCACAGTTCGTCCACCTACAGGCCTGCAGGGCCATAAACACGATGATTTAATGGACACAGCAGTTCTGAAGTGTCAGTGGAATGAGTTATGCATTTCTCCAGCGACACCACTTGTTGTACAGTCTACGACGATCTACCTAAGCGAATCGGCAGGCTTCAGAGCGCTGCAATTACCGCGTGCACGTTTTACAGCTGAGAAGTTTTCGCGACCGAGCATATGTTACCGGTACGTACCTGCGGTGAATGAAGTTGGTAACGAATGCACGCAGTGACGACGACAATATCAAGTTGTTACTACTGCTGCAGGCCTACACGCTGAGTGTAGTCAGTCGGAATGCTCCATGAGCGTGCGAACACACGGCCTGGTCGTCGTGCCTCGGCCGCCGGCAAGTCATTCACAGCGCCGGCTGTTTATTGTGGTGACCAACACGACGACGACGATGGCCCCCTCTTTGCTCCCCTCTCAGTCATCCAGTTTGCGTCGGCGTGGTCATGCTGTCTGCGCTCTGAAAAAACATCATCTGGCAGCTCTATAGTGCGTTCTAATTAAAATGCTCAACCGTTGCAGAGAAACCGCGCGACGTTGGAAATGTTATTAGCCACAAGAAGCCATACCACCAATGAGCGTCGACGCCACACCGCCGCGATGTATGCGTTCGCCTGTATAGCATTCACACATTTGTATACATGTGACCTTGACCCAAAGCTAAACTTCATATGTGTACATGACATTGAAAACCTTCTCAGTAATGGCCACTCAGATGGTGAATATTGCATTGAAATCCCTCCACTACCAGTAAGAAAGGAGATATCGCGTCATGCATAATAGGTGTACGGACGGACAACGGACGGACTACCGGACAACGTAATGCCCTCATCGCCTATTGGTGGCGGCGGAGACATAAAGCTAGCCAAATTTACGCTTTAAAAACGAACGCATTTTTCAATCTGAACATGCTGAATGACTAGAAAGATTAAGTTAGGATGAGCAGACACTTGTGGCTGCGCAGAAACTATTTGTCATTATTTAGCCCGGCCGTTTTTACTCAGTGTGCGATTGTATCAGATCGACAGAAAGAATTGCCACGTAGCACGTACTGTACATGCCGAGCAGTAGTAATATTCCCACAAGCCTCTGAATGCCTCTGAATTATTGATTTATTTCTTATAGACGGTCTGGACACGGTCGTTTCAGACGATTGACAAAAAATACTCATTTCGCTGTCTGAATGAAACTGTCTCCGAGCAGCGCCGACACCGCTGGTAATCGACCACCCCATGCACTTGGCTCCAGTTCCACTGGTAACATTTGCAGAAAAGCGATGAAAATTTTGGCAAGCATATCCCTCGCGTGGATTGTTCTGTATCATGCAGCTGATGTTACAGGAACGGAAAGAGCTGTCTTCAGTCTAGCCTGTCAAAGTGTCCCAAAATGCATGGATTTCAACAACAAATTGAAAAGCGGTGTCATAACGCAATGTCCTCAAACCCTTACTGTGGCTAACTACACCTTGTCACACAGACCCACTCCTACTGTACTTTGAAACCAATAGCTTCTCGTTGGCTCCACCGTCACATAGCATCACAGGCCTCGAGCATGACATTGTATTGACCAACCTCGCTTTATGATCAGGCGAAACATGAAATGTATTCGTATTTCGGTTACTTATTCGCTTTAAACATTTATCTTTGTGAATTTACGCCGATTCGTTTTTTTCTCTCGTGATACGATTCGCCTGAACTGTAAAATGTGATTCTTATAAGACAAAATTTTGTGGCATTTTAGCTCAGCTGGCTGAGCTTACATACATACATACATATGTATTTTGCTCAAAAAATGACACGAGAGACAAAAGCAATTAACAAACAATACGGAGAAAGACGCTCAAGGCTCAGGGAGCACTTACTGCCGCCTCTAAAAAGAAAAAAAAACAACAAATCGACAAACAATGAAAACAATGAAAGCAGTATCAGAAGCGCTCCATAAAACTAGTAAAATCAACCTTAGAAATTGAACACCTAGATCTAGATAATGTACTAAAATCAACGATATTTACAGTCTCAAGCATTTATAACTCATTCGCTAAAAGTTTACTCTGGTTTGTGAGACGGTCTGTTTTTGAACTTGTGACCGCGAGTTAAGGTGCAAGTGCTAAACGAGCATAACCGTTCGACAGTTTTCTGCCTGTGTACCTGTGTTTGTGTCTGTGTGTTAACCAGTTAACCATTTTATAACCGTGTGAGAGAGAGAGGGAGAGAGAGTAAGGTTTAACGTCCCACCAAACACATTATAGGTCATATCGGGGACGGGTTTTTACGGGTCAAATGACCCAACCAACAGTGTCAAAGCACTGAAGGAAGATAGGTCCAAATGAGTAGGCTTCAATCCTATCAGGTCCACCCCACCGTGCTTACAGTGATACAACATCAATGTAGTGTAAAACAAAAACACACAAAATACAAACACAAACACAAATAAATCTACGCACAGTCAAAAGGCCAAGTGAGACAAAACCCAATCACGAGAACTGTACGAACTGCTCATCTAAGTGTGCTTATGACTGTGCACAGCTTCAGTACACAATACAACACAGAACAGTTCTGATAATCTCCCCTCTTATACCTATAACAGACAATCATCATAGCTCAGATGCTGTCTATCGCGATACACAGAGACTTGTAATCCTGCACAGAGATCATTCCTGCACACAGAGCTCTTCTGATGAACTCTGCAGATCACAAACGGCAAACTAGGCCAAACTAACCTAATTACTGCATGCGTTTATAGATCATGGCGTCACTGTTCGTAGGCGAATTGTTTTCAATCGAGATTTTTCTGTCCGTAGTTTTCTGCGTCGATGGGTAGCAAATTTCCTTTGCCTAATAATAAGTTAATGGACTATAGCGGCTGACCTATGTAGGCTACGCCAACAGCTGAATAAGACAAAGTCATGAACTAGAAACTTGAAGATAATTCTACGTTGCGCGGCGGGTACATCGCGGTTTCTTTTCACATCACCGTTCCTGCTTTTCAGCATTGAATATAGAACCTTTGTGAAGCATTTGGTAGTGAACTAGGCCATGTAACGTGACTTCATGGCCTTGACCCAGATTTGCGGAATGTGTCACAACTCACAGGGGAGTGTACTGGATATAGGCTGTAAAGGTAGGCCTCGGCCGATTTCTCACGAGACCAACTAATGCCCGTCGTCGAGCGAGCAAGTGTTGATAGTTTAATGCCAATAGACTTCTAGATAGGCCTACTATATGCGACGAACTGCACGTCATTCGATTGTCAATAAAAACACAATCTGCCACGAAATGGTGGTTCAGCAGCGAGCGCCATGCCGTGCGTGACTCTGATTTGATGAGGCCTGTTGGCTACATTGAGTAAATATCAACTAGACCACGCGCTTATCTCATACGAAATATCACGCAGTGATTGTAAACCATTACAATAATTACATTCACGCACGACTGTATAAGTAAATTTAAATTAAAACCACTGTGATACATCAGACCTCCAAGTATGGTTAATTCGGCTGCTGTTTCTCGCATACTTTAATTGCGACGAAGTAAAAACTGGACAAATTTATATCAAACATCTGACGACCGAAACTGGAGTCAAACATTGCATCTAAAAGTAATTCTGTATTCGAAAATTTGATGTACAACACATGAACTCAGCCTACTGTGTAAGCTGCCTAGTATACCAGCAATTAGTCAACGACAAATACAATGAAAAAGACAAAATACACAATACACAACAAGCGGTACAAACAAGATTCACAGTACAACTTACAACCAGCAACAGAGAACATGGAGCGGAAGGAGAAAACGGCGGATGATGATAGTAATTTTACTCTGTCCCGATAGTGGTCCAGCGGCTGCGAAAACAAAGCGACACTGAAGGACGCGAGCGATATAACTGTTGATACGTGACATAACTCCGCATCTCTGCTGCTGTTACTGCTGCTGGACTGCTATTACTGCTGCTAGTAGTGGCGCTGAAGATGACGATGTGATAATGAAATTGATCTACTGCAAGGGACGTTCGTTAATTCCCAGTTGCTTTCACACCATGTCATACATAGCAAGCC
>Ga0209562_1000813_pt1 | contig 11248 bp, 9 predicted proteins | sample WorMetvacBELIZE2_FD_187399 | JGI IMG/M metagenome (GOLD analysis project Ga0209562, IMG submission 187399) | Marine gutless worms symbiont microbial communities from Max Planck institute for Marine Microbiology, Germany - Olavius vacuus BELIZE.2... | ecosystem: Host-associated > Annelida >...
CGCGTCTCTCATACGGTCTAACTGGCGTGTATCAATAAGTGTTCAAATAAATTTCGACAATATGTTGAAAAATAAAAGGTTGATGTTTGACATTTACACAGGTGTCAGTGCTGAATGCATTCATTTTTCTGGTACTCGTAACTCACAATGACGTTTAACACTTGGCAAGTGGTGAAAGAATGGGTGAAATACTGCACTAACTGACTGCGTTCTATGTACACGTGGCGTCATAATAATGATGTCAGCTTCATAAAAATTTCAACATATATGCCCAATTAAATTGTGTACAAAACCTATATTTAAGAAAATTAACAGAATCCTGTCGTTTTGTAACTTATTTATCGGACAACCCTCATACATTCTCACATTAACTGCATTGTTGGATATATATTTCTACAACAAGTTTCCATTGTTGTCAACTTGTACCAATGTGTGACAGCAAAATAAGCACACTATGCATGTTCTAGAAGAGACTGTTTTGAATACAGTGGTTCTGCATTAGTGTTGCTGCCATATAGCATATATATATATATACATGTATAGCCTGCTGTCTGTTAAATGTTAACTCTGGTTTTCTGACAACTTATATCACCATTGAAGTAACTGATGCAGTTGATACTTCTGTGCATAGACAAAAGAGCGTAGAAGTTTTGTTAATTTAAGAATAAGACTTGTCGCAGGTTGTATTGTTAACAGATCTATAGTGATAATACATCAGCTATTATAATAGTTTATCTTTCTGATATTTTACTGTTGACATTTTCTGCTTTTGTTGACTTAATAGAATTATTTTTGTGTTAAATTGTTTACTGTGTGTATAATATGCAGTTGTTAATGTTTTTGAAGAGTGACACAGCTGTAATGTGTTTTAGCATTGTTTTGTGACTGAAGGTATTTTTTGTTGTCCGTCTTCACATTCCATCTAAACTAGTGAGTGATCCGGTCAGTGATTCGGATGCACTGATTGCCAATGACTTGATGGATGGTCGTGATGCATTCTTGATGATGGCACGTGACAAGCACTATGAGTTCTCGTCACTGCGTCGTGCCAAGTTCTCCTCGATGGCAATGCTCTATGAGCTGCACACACAAGCACGTGACAGCTTTGTGTATACATGCAACAGCTGCCATGCCAACGTCGACACTCGCTACCATTGCTCAGTCTGTGATGTAAGTAGCTCAGCGTGCTTGTGCGTACATGCAGCCATCTTATTTGCTAATATTGTCGTCAACTAGTGGATTTGAAATAGCCAGTCATATATATTCACCAACAATATTGAGATAAAAGCACTCATAATGCATATAATGTAATTACAGTTATTGTAATGTGTATACGGGATGTGGCTAAAAAAAGTATCATGAGAAAAACACTTTGACATTTATTTATGTTACACAGATAGTAACTCAGCTGCCTTACAAATTTTGCTAACATGCAGCAGTATAGATGTGCTTAGATAATTCATAGTGTGACAGTGTACTGTGATTTGCATTTGGAGAGTGGAGATTTAAATATGTGAAGGAATGTTATGAAATGAAAATTCTAACACTAAAAATTATGAAGTCAGCAAATTTTACTTATTTGCAGTAATGATTGCTAAGAGATGTAGCCACAATAAACATTTTTATGTCCGCAGCAGACAATAAAGTTTTAGTGTATTCTGGGTGGTCGTGCAACTTGTGAAGCAAGTGACAAGCAATGAATGGGACTTGTGACTTGAAAAGGAGGCCAGTCCTGCAGTGGTGGGTCCAGTATTTGCAGTCCTGTTGAGTCTGTTACCTAAGACTCTGTCATATAGGGGCCATAAAGTGAGTCTAAAAAGCTTATTAGCAAGCTGGGCTCAACTGCTCATAACTCTAGTGATCAGTTAGTAGTTGACAGCTGTTTAGTATGAAGTACTGCCAATGTTGATGATGTTTGTAGGACTTTGACTTATGTGTGCCATGCTACGATAAACTTGGTCATCCACACAAGATGGATCGACTTGGTTTTGATCTGGAAGATGGGACAGGCAGCGTGTGTGTGACTGCTGGTGACACTAATGCTGGAAGTGAACAGAAGCAAACTGCAGAGAGTGCACAGGACGCTCGTCGCCGCTCGATCCAGACATGCTTGCAGTCACTGGTGCATGCGTGCCATTGCCGAGATGCCAACTGTCGACTAATCACCTGTCAGAAGATGAAGAGACTGATTCAACACAGCAGCGCATGTCGGCGAAAGAATGCCGGCGGCTGTCCTGTGTGTAAACAGCTGATTGCTTTGTGCTGCTATCATGCAAAAACTTGTGACATGCCAAAGTGCCCAGTGCCATACTGCTGTGCTATCAAGGAGAAGCTGGAACGACAGCGAGCAGAACAGAGACTCAAGCAAACACAGCTGATGCGTCGTCGAATGGCTGCCATGCAGCATAGTATGGCAATGGAAGCGGGCATTCCAGTTGAAACAGTGCCATTGACGTCGACAGTGGTTGCACAGTCTCCCAACTGTCGTGACAAGAATGCACAGTTTGTTGGGATGGGACACACTGTGCCTGTCGTCAGTGGCCACTGCCATAGAAATGTTCAGTCACCAGCATGTGCCAGTCCATACCACAGAACTGTGCAGTCGCCATTTGGTGTTCCGATGTCTCAACCAGTGTACGAACGACATCAGCAATATGCAGCTGGCGTCATTACTAGCAGCAACAACACTAGTCAGACGATGCTCAACAGACCTGCTGCTGGTAAGAATTTGGGTAATAAAGGAATTGAAATGATGACAACAAGTGCAGAATTCACCAGTGGCAACCGCCGAGAACTTAACGAAGCAGTTACATTACAGAAACGGACATCTATGATGAACTCAATGCCAGCATCGTCGTTGTATGGACCACGTCTTACACAACATGTACGTACTTACATGCAGTTAGTGCTTTGTCTGTCGCTAAACTCACAAACTCTGCCAGTGTTACGTTGATGTCACTGTAAGATGCTGTGGAAGTTGTGAAGCTGTGTTAATGAAATAGTAAGCTATAGCATTTTTCGCCACATTATATGACAAAAGTGACAAGTGATTGGTATACAGAGTCCACCCAGTTATTTATCAACGTGTTTACAATGGCAAATACAATGTATAGTGCTTCAGAGGTGGCTTGAAAACTGTTGATAAGTTCTAAAATAGTCTGCCTATACATTACATGCCATTACCTAGTTACATGTACCTGATGACATTGCCACATTTCTTTACTGTGCGTAATCACAATGTCAAGAGTTTTATAAAAGATAAATTCTATCGGAGTCCATCAATAAGCAGTATACTCTACGTATGTGAGTATTTGCAAGTTATGAGGCTTTGTCATCAGTGAGAGCTGTTACTGGAATTATTCCCAGACGTCACATCCATGACTCAACAACAATATGTGGCCTTGATGGCTGTCATGATATGGGACCCTTGGAATATTCATAGATCAGTGACTTGTATGACTGTTTGTTGTCAGCAGCTGCCAATAGTTTTGCACATTTTAACAGCAAGCTGACATTGTTTCAGAGGTTTCCCATCAAATAATCAAATATGCCTTCAGTGTCTGATGTGTGGCCTGATGTGTGTTGTCATCAGCATGTATGTATCAGCCTGCAGGTGGACTCACAAACCCAGTCTGTTGGCTTGGTTCAGGGGTTGCCAGTGGGCACGATAGTAGGGATGCATCCCCTGCAACATTTCAATAGGGTGGATGCTCTTCTCGGTTGACCCAAAATTTCAGGTAGAAGGGGTTGCCCCCGCCAACCATTCTTCTTCTGAGAAAACTAGACTAAATGGTCTTTCGTATGGTATAATAATCTAAACATATCTTTCTTTCGTTTTGTCACAATGCACGCGTTTGACGGACAGACGGACGGACAGACAGAATTCTCATCGCTAGACCGCGTCTGCATTCAATACAGCGCGGTAAAAACTTAGCCTAAGTTTCGCATTTGAAGCACTGTAGTATTGAAACGAAGCAACGTATCTAAAGTCTAAAAACCACGTTGGAAGCAACATTGATAGTCCTATCTCCTCTCCAAATTTAATGTGGGTCCCTCCCCATCTCTGAGAATTAGGAGGTGAAAATTGCCCACCGCAAAAAAATGGCCGGGGTAAATGTGTTGAATCTTCCAGTCTGCCTAATGGCCACATAGCAAAAGTATGTCAAAGGTCAGTTTTTAGGCAGACCCTGGTACTCAAGTCATGTATTTCGCCCATTTTACAAGGTGAAAAGTGCAAAATGTGGAGCCTCAGTGTTTGATCAGAGTCAAACTTGAAGGTGCTACATATAACAGAAGGTGCACTGGAAGTGCCAAAGATTGTTGATGTAGGTCACTCTCCTGACTCTGAGAAATAGATGGTACAAAAGTGCCCTTTGAAAACCAGTCCATAGGTTGAGTCATCAATACCTCAGCCGCACATTGTCCCACAGTGTTGAAACTTGACAGCTGTTGATTGTTTAATTTTGCTCACATTTTGTACAGAGTGTGATCACATGATATCTGATACACTGCTAGCATTCAATGTCAGGGGGTCACAGGTCAACATCACAGCATGACATAATGTATCAGCAGTAAACTGTAATGTATCAACAGTAAAAAATGCTCTAAGTCAGAGACAGGTTGGCTGACTTCATACTTATTGAAAATCATCATCCCATTGTGGAGCACAAAATGTGACACAGATTCAAGGTGAGTAGGTCCAATAGACCAGAAATGGAGCTGTGGTTGGTTTTTTATCTCTATACAGAAGACAACATGTGAAAACATCATCCGATCGCCAAATTATTGCTCTCTTTCAGGAAATTAGTGTCACTGAATCGAGAAGCGAGAAAATAGCAGTTTCTGTGCATGTGCAGTGGAGATTTGGCCAAAAATAGGCTAGAATGACTGGGTGGTCTTCAAGTGGCAGTGCATCACGTTTTCCACCTTTTGTAGTTGTTATGATTATGTTGTGCTATGTATATGTCGGTGTGTTGTGTTGTAGCAGACTTCACTTGCAGCATTGATGCAGTCACAGCCGTCGCCACATGTCCGTGCTTCAGCGTCATTACCCAGCGCTGCCGTCATTCCAGCTTACAACACATCTACAATGCCTCGTATGCACATGATGCCTACTGCTAGTGCAAACATTGCCAGGCCTCGTGTTCCTCTGAACAGTGGGCAGATGTCTGCACTGACTGACCGAGTCCCCGACAAACTGTACGACGCTTGTAATGCAACTGATGTGCACGCAGGCAAGATGGCATCAATGCGTGCCCAGGTATGGCAGCAAAACAATCAGTTTAGACCACGTCAACAGAACTCACACTTACAACTGCAGCCAGTACCGGCATACATGGCTCAACAGCCGGTATCTGCTCGTGGTCAAGTGCCAGGTTGGTCTAGGTACAGTGGTCAGTTGCCATATCAACAGCCTGAAAGGCTACCTCAGCATCATCATCTGCAGCAGCAGCAGCAGCGACACCTGTTATCTAGCAGTACTATGATTCACCATCAGTTGCCGACATATCAGAATGTCATAGATGAGCGTCTTCATCAAGACATGATGTTAAAGCATACTTGGCAGCAACAGCAGCAGCAGCAGCAGCGACATTTAATGCATTTCCAGTCAGTATCACATCACCATTCCAGCATTGCAGGTGTTGCAAGTGAGCCTTGTGATGTTGGTGGATTTCGTCAAGCTGCAAGCAATAGCTGTATGATATCACTGACTAGTGCATCAGCAGTTAGCAGTACAGTTTGACATCAGTTGACGCTATGTGATAGTTGTTAAGTCTTGAGGCTGCATTAGACACGTGATGATGTGAAGCCGTGAGTTGTCACTAATGTCAGTCTTTAATTTATTTATTGTGTTCTTCTTGTCAGAGTATTTTTGGTGTCATGTCATGATGGTTGTCTTGGCCGGTGAGCGGCAGCAGTTTTCTAATGACAAACTTGTACATATATCGATGCATATGAACAGTGATGTATAGGACAGTGTTGATATGTATTTATGCGATCGAGTTCTTACTTTTATGCAACACAGGAGTCTATGTCAGTTGGCAGTAATGCAATATTAGTCTCGCATCATCAGTGGTGCGATATACTGCTGTCTGTAGACAATAATTTGTAGCTCTGTATTGTACAGTGTGAGTGTTTGATCATGCTTGTAAAACATGGTGAAACGTGCCAATGTGATTTCTGCATCACCATTCTTCACACATTAGTAGTAGCTAGTTGGTCTTACAGCCGTCCTGTTGTGCAGCAAGAAAGAAGCGTTTATGATAATGGTGCAAACAGCGAGTGTTGTGTCATTGTTATTGTTGTATATGATAACGATGACATGTGTGCTGTTACTTGCTTTCAGTTCTTACCGTATTGGGCATAAAGAGGGCAAACATGTTAAAAGTATAGCTGCAGCAGTCTTCTAGAGATATTGGTCTTGGAGAGATATTCATTAGCTGAAGTGACCTTTAAAGCTGGCACAAGGTTGTCAGCAGTGACAGAATGTTAAAACGTTTATGACTTATTGTTAGAGTTCCACAGTAACTGTTATGTCTATCTTATTTGTCAACATTGTTATATTGTGAATTTTTCAAACTGCCTATATTTACATGCCTGTTGAGGGTGACCCTTCAGATATCTGCCATGATGTTTCCTATGCTGTGAGAAAACTAGAATTATGCGGCTGCTTGGTGGTGATACAGTTTGACGATACATATAGTGTGGCCCAAAAAAGTGAGGACAGGAGTGTGATTGTGGACTTAATGATATTGGACTTTTGTTATCTATACTTCTGATGATGTCACATATGTGTCAGAGTTTGTTGTGATTAATCATTCAAATGATTTGTATTTTTGTGATGTAAAATGTTAAAGTGCTGCTCGCAACAGTGCCTAATTATGATTAACAAACGATTATCAAATTCTGATTGCTTATTGGCCCAAAGAAAAATGGGATGAACTGGAATGAGTTTTCAACTTTCCAATTTATCATCTGTGTCTGGCTAGTATCTGTAGATTGCTTAAATACACTGATAATGATGAAATCTGTGAGAGAAAATATAGTAGCAGGCATCGGAGGTCTGTACATACATTTGCCAACATCAAAGTGGACAGCATGCTACATAAAGTCATTGTGAAATGTTTGAAACTTTGTGCAACTTTTTGGACGACTTAGGTTTAGAATAAACATAATGCTGAGTGTTCTTATGGCCCACTCTATATATCTGTTTTTACACAGATCATAGGTCTGACAAACATGGCTGGATGAAGGGACATGCTATCGTAGCTAGCATAGTGTTGGACTGTAAAAACAAATGTGGCCTGATGTCCAGTGCAACATTGAAATATCTTTGTCCTTCAGTTGAGTGTTGAGTAAAAACCTGTCCCCAATATGACCTATAATGTTTTTGGTGGGACGTTAAACCTTACTCAGTCAGTCAGTTGAGTGTTGGTAGTCATGTTTTGCCTTCGTTTTACATTTAAACTTTGGGACCAACATATTCCAGTGTTAAAGTAAATAGCATGCAACATTTGTAGAATGTACGAGTGCAAAGTGTCAAAAAAGTGATCTTGGAAACCAGTGATGCTTATTGTCCTAAACATTGAAGGTGCTTTATGTTTTGTTGTTTTATAGAAAATTAACAGAATCATTCTTTTTATTACAGTGTAATACGGTACTGTTCCATTTGCCAAAATTAACGAGTAATAGTTACCAGACAGTACACCATGTGGTGTTTGTTATGCATGACACATTTTTGCCAAAGTTTTACAGACTGTTGCATACTGTATTGTATTCCTTGTTGTGTTACAAGTGTATAAGATGATCATAAATCTTAATAAATTTTGTGAAATACAGTGTGGGCCAAAAATACATCCCTACAACAATATTAATTATTATTTGTCAACAGAAATAACTGAGAATCTTTGATCCAGTTTAACAGATAGCATTTTTCTACACAAAATGATACATTCCATACATTGGGCCATTTCTTTGTTATCAGCTATTAAAATATTGCTCAAATAAGTGGAAAACCTAAACAAACAAGGTTTGCAACAGTAACTCAAACTCAAATGAAAACTGTTTGTATGTCTGGCACAGTATTTCATTATACAAGTGCCAATGTTAAGTGGCTACATTCACTCCCAACTGCATCATTATGGGCTGCAGTTTATTTATTGCTGATTAATGTCTTCAGTTGGCCATTGTTCTACGGACCTTTGCCACAGATTTTTTTTAACTCCATCCATTTTATTACGAAACGGTGTAATTGCATTTTTGTTTTCATACGAGATCGGTATATTGACAGTTTCACTGACAAACAAACAAACTGTCTTTTGTCCTCTTTGAGAAGTGTTTGTCTCTCAGTCATGTCAGAGTTTGTTGTGATTAATCATTTAAATGATTTGTATTTTTGCGATGTAAAAGGTGTGACCAGATCATAAATTGACAAGTAAAATGTCCTTTTAGTCGGAATTACGAGCATTGTTATTAGAGATGATGGTACATGGCACACTGAATGAGTAGTTTATTGAGGTGTGTCATTTTTAGCCAACCAGGTATTTTAATCATTTTGTTGCTAGTCTGCTGTGTAATATGATGTTTTGTGTTAAACTGAACACCATGTACCTAGCAACTATAGTCCTTTATTTCTGGTGCATGGTGTGCATTCATTTCTGATTTCCTATTTTTATTTCATTGTTTTTGTTTTTGTTCCTTCTTTGACAAAAATAAATTAGTAGACACACAATGTAGTTGGTAATGAGTGGAGTATTATTTGCTTTATGAAAATCACTAACAGGCAGTGGCCTCACTACACTGGCACAGTTTCAACATTTGTTTTGTTAAAGACACCGCAGTTGTTTTCAGATTTCACCAAAATTGCCGTTAGTTTTAGAATAAGAGATCTGGATTTGTAGGACAGTTGGGAGGGGTAGTGGCGAGGGACAAGGGAGGAGGGTGAAAGTGGACATCTAATAAGTCTCCAGTCGATTGAAACTAGTCGCCTTATCCAACTTACTGTCAGTCATTCTGTGCTTCTATTTTCAGTTGAACCCACCATCACTGTACCTTTTTTCAGTATATATCTTAAATATCCACATTTTTGTGTCTCCAAATACTGAACCTGTAGTATTAGGTGGTACTGTATAAATTTTAGTTATTGTGAATATAACACTGGCTATAATTGCATTGAGATAGTAGTGTTTTGTAATGTTGATGGAAGCTTCGTGATCATATGTGTTCATTGCGGAGCTGAGGTTAATGTCATGTCACAGTGGCTAATTTATATCTGATTGATTGATTGGGTGGCTAACTTTGTTCACTCAATTTCTGAAAGTACATTAAATTTAACTAAATTGAAGTTTGAAACATTAGTGGAGTATTACACTGGGTTTATGCCCATGCTATTTGAATTACTTGCAAAGTTTTATTATTTAAATTATTAAAATCTGTGCAAATTTAAACTTTAATTTTGAGCTGAAATAAGTAATTTAAGGACTCAAATTACTATAACGAATGCATAGGAACATAAACGTAATGTATCTGACTGCGTATATTTTCAGCCATTACATTTGATGCATTTTTTTGTTTGCAAACTGCAACTAAAAACATGATGCTTACATGCTTGATAGAGTATCAGACGATATTAATGCCCTTTCAAGTTTTTAGTAATACTTTGAAAATAACTAATGCATCGATGTTACCAGCAGATAACATTGATTTTCTGGTGACCTCAGTTTGTCCTGCCATAGACCACAGCATTTGCATGTAGTATCGCACTGCTGGCCAGTGCCGTGAAACAAATCGTGCATGCTTAGAGTTTTGTTGACTCGACGGCTTCAATGACATTTTCTGTTGCTGTGCTGTCCAGTGTTCCAAGGTTTAGGCTATTACGCTTGGCTGCCAGGAACAACCCACATTTTTCAATAGTTGCTTGCTGCAGTTCATTAGTTTATTTTTTTGTGCTTGGCTCTGCATATTCCTATACTACGTTGAATGGATCATATCGTTTAATCATCACATTGAATAGTGTTGATACATAATCAAAAATATGAAGTCCTGTAAATGGTAACTCTGTCAGTTTATTTTACAGTATTAGATACATTGCTCGTGTAATGTACTGTATGTTCTACAGCCACTAGTTGTATGAAACTGCATAGTTTTTGGTTAAACAGTTCCTTGTAGTTAGCTTGCAATTTGTAGGTGTCTTCCGCATGACCATTTGAACTGTTACTAGTATTTTGCTATGTACAATATGTTTGAGATGCAGTTGTGTTGGCTGCTAGCAGTGGATGCCAGTTTGTTGTCCTGCATTCTGTCACTTGCTCCAAGTGTATCGTGTCATCATATTTTTCTGATCACGAGCTCGTATGCCAGTATCTTGGCATATCGTGTTGCAGTTATGTTACTGAAATCTTGTTTTTATCAGTTCAGTTAGTAGTTTATTTTTGCTTTGCTGTTTGTCTCAAAAGATGTACTCGTAATTTATTGGTTAAAGTGTGTGTTGCATACATTTCACATTGTGTGTAATTAAACACAGAATAATTGAAATGTTTGTCTGTTGACGGACATTTGCTGATCTGTACATACTACGAAATACAGTGTAGTAATGGTAAAACATGTTTTGACTTTGTATTACAAGATAATATGCTCACGCCATTTACGTGAGTGACTCGTGTGCCGGCGACGTGTTCGGGCTTCCACATATGATACTGCAGTTAAATGGTTGCTGCACCTTGTTAACTGAGCCACAAAACCTCAACTCCCACGTCAAAACTACCTGAAAATTATTAATCGTTAGGGTTTCCAAACCTGGGTTTCAGATTTGGACACTGTCAAATTCGGGTTAAGGTTTAGGTTTAGGAACTAAACAGGGAAAGCGGATGGCGTGAAAAAGTAAACTACACAAAAAGTATGTTGCGTTTCTGGTGGTCGGCCTTAGATTAGAAGGCTTAGAAAATTAGTAGACTTTGGTGGCGTCGCGTTTTGCCATCACCGCATCATTAAGTCGCTGGTAGAAAAATAAGTGAATATCGACTGTAAATCAACAAATGCACTCTTTTACGTCATTTACCGATCAAGTTAGTCCAGATAGTACATTTCAATGAAATTTTTGAGCAATGGAGCCCTACACTGCCTGTTATGACATCGCTGGACAAGCACTTCTTGAGATTTCTGTTTAGTTAGAATTTTAACTTGTATTCACAACACTACCTACCACTCTGGTTTATTAGCGAATTGAAAGTTCACGTTCGCTATATGTCAT
>Ga0209562_1000814_pt1 | contig 11244 bp, 7 predicted proteins | sample WorMetvacBELIZE2_FD_187399 | JGI IMG/M metagenome (GOLD analysis project Ga0209562, IMG submission 187399) | Marine gutless worms symbiont microbial communities from Max Planck institute for Marine Microbiology, Germany - Olavius vacuus BELIZE.2... | ecosystem: Host-associated > Annelida >...
CTACAACTTTGTCGCTGACAGTTTTCATACAAAGAAACTTTGTAGCAGACTTTCTTTAAGAGAATTGCGATTATAGAGGGAAAACGGCCGTTTTGCTTTTTTGAGCCCCCCTTTGGGGGACTTAGGGGCAACGTACGATGATCATTTTAGGCTCGTTGGAAAGCGCGTAGGGGGCTTCCTATTAGTGTTAGTTGAACTTTTTTCGCTAGGTCGTACGAGACTTATATCACACATTCGCTAACACACGCTGTTTAGGTTTGGTATAAAATTTTTATTAGTTTGTACAGTGTAATGGTAAAAATGGTGACTTTATTTTGCTAGGTGTTACGGCTGAATGGGGCTGATTAAAGCGCTTCGAGAGAATATCGGTTCAAAATCGGCGAATTCGCTCCAATGGGAGCCGGTTGACCGAAAATATCAGGTAGAAGGGGTCGCCCCCCACCAACCATTCTTCTTCACATAAAAATAGGCTAAATGATCTTTCGTATGGGATAAGAAATCAAGAATATGGACAGTTTTCTTCCGTCTTGTCACAATGCACGCGTTTGACGGTTTGAGACTGAGAGACAGACGAAGACGGACAGACAGACGGACAGAGGGTCATAGGCGTAGCCAGGATTTTGTCTGGGGTGCAATTTTATTTTCTTCCCTGCAAAAGTTGACGACCTTTTTAGCCGTCGCCCTCAAAACCTGCCTAAATAACCTCTCCCACCGCCCAGATCTCCCCAATTTCCTCAAAACTGGACTCTTGATCTGCCTCTGGGGTGCACTCTGTCTAGGAGGTGCACTTTCAACTTTCCACTGTAAATTTGCTCCCCCTCAAAAAATTTTTCTCCGATCTGGGGTGTACGTATACCCCCTGGCTACGCCTATGCAGACGGTCACAATTGTCATTGCTATATAATAGACCGCATCTGCATTCCATGCAGTGCGGTAAAAATTACACATTACTTATAAAAAAACACCGGACAACTTCAATTTTATTAACATTTAAAATACATCTCTTTACTTTTTATCGAGACACAGTGTATAGGAAGATCATTGTACCGTGTGGTGCAAACTTCTGTGAAGCATAGGCTATGTCAATATCACGAACCGTTTAGGCGTGACTCACGAGTATTACGGAGGGACAGACAGACATTCTGAATTCTGATAGCCAAATGCCACGCTTCACTACGGTACGTTGCACTGCCAAAAAGCAGAAACTTTTAGTTACCAAAATGAAATCATACAAACTAACTCAGATCAGTGCCAATCTTATCTGCACAATTCAACAGAGGTACAGGCCTGCTACTCGGTGTGTGTGTGTGTGGGTTGTATCCCTCATCCAGGTAAGAAAGGTCTTGGACTATACGTTCTCCTTAGTGCTTAACGATTTAGGGTGACAGGACGACTAAGTCGCAATTGGCTTCACATGCAGGCACAATATTTTTCTGGGAGCCTTGCCAGGGAAAATGTGTGACGCTGAAGTTATATAGTACAGTATTTGTAAGTAACGTGCCTCGTGTGGCACTTCCAACTTTTGCACATCAACGCACAGCTCAAAATTTTCTAGGCACAACTGCAGTTTCAAAACAAACACCGAAGTCACTGGCAAATATTATCTTATTATAACACTAACGATTACAAAAGTTAAGAGGACAGAAAAATTCACATCACCGTACATCACCACATATAATGCAATGAATGTAAGCTTAACAGCACAGACAATACTATATAACTCAGTTGCGTGAACGCACGTTAACAACGCAGTATTTCGACTGATAACTGCAGGTCAGCAATGCTATCGCTATGCAGTCATTACAGCGTATTCAAGCAAGCAGTGATCTTAACGTGAATAAGAAATCAGTGGCGTAGCCGGGATTTAGAGGCTGCAGGGGAGGGCAATAGCTGATCTATGAGACAGCAAGAAGTCTCCCAACATATGGCATAGAAGAAAAGCATCTAGTTAGGGGCTACAGGTGCTAACATGCACATTTTATGTGCAAATTTCGCCCGTAAAGTTTTGCAGACTGACAGAAGAATTAACGCCAAATTTGCCTCCAAATGGGCCTGCTCTCTTCCTTCCCCCAGAAAAGACAATATCTCGTAAGCCAGCCCAAATGAGTGGCTGCGTGCCAGGCTCCGTAGCTACGCCACTGTACGTGTAAGCATTTATGCAAACACAACACAACATAAGTTGCCGTTTGCGTCACCAAGAAGAGGAAAAAGTGCACAACGAAAGCTCGAACATTTGCGCTATATTCGTCATAGATACACTGCACCAGTGGCGTAGCCAGAAATTTTCGACAGGGCGTGCGTCAGTCAGTAGCATTCATTCCTATCCATCCCTGCTCACTGCTCAGCTGCCTACCAAGCCGACCCTGCAATCAAAATACGTTGTGATATGAACCGCCTGTATGAACCGCTGTACGTCACTGGGCACTGGCCTCAGTAAGTAAGTAAGAAATAAAGTAATGGTAACGCGCACATTGTGTGCAGGATTCGTTTGGATGACTATGAGGGCTCGACTTAGCCTACTTGGTACTTGACAAAAATATCGGTACGTCCGCTAGGTTTTACGCGTATAACACTGAGAAATCACAGATAAAAATGTTATTATTTTAATGACAGGGGGATGCGTACGCACCTTACGCCACTCATATGGCTACGCCACTACACTGCACTATTCACGCTGCTGCCATATGCACGTCGTAACAAAGCGAAATCTTTGTAACAAAGCGAAATCGGTCAACTACATCACATCACATTAGACAATAGAGTCGTGCGCGCTTGCTTCGTCACCAAATCACAGCTCAGTGTCTCACTGCAGTGTACGCCAAAGCCACATTTCTTTTCACTGACGACAAAGCCCACAGTCCCACACAAGTGTACGAAGGACTGACATTAGAGGTTGAAGCTATCAGTCAGCAGCCTAGGCTAATCACTGAAGTACAGGAGTATTTTGACTTAAGTCGAATCGTTGCAGGTGCTCGCTATTTTTACAGAAATAACTGTGATAAACATCAGTTTGGCAGAAACTTCTGATATCATGTTCTGCATTTATGATTTAAAGACAGTGAAATCAGTTAACACTAAAAAATGGCTTTCAAATAAAAGCAATCCGTTAGCTGCGTGCAACCATAGTAAAGTCACCCACATCACCTGAACCGTATGCACTGCTTGGTAAATAGAGAGAAGAAACTACTCTTAGGCTGTGACCTATACACATGTGAAAGTCTATATTGTGCTGTAACTCGGTCACATCTTGACCAATTTCAAAACATGTACTTTTCTCACCGACATCGCTGGAAATGCAGGTTGAAAATAAGGCACACATTTACTTATTTAACAGCGTCTTGCTAATGACGTCATCAAAGCATCATTAAACAAATGGTTGCATCTATAACTTTCAAAGTGTTGTTTTTTTTCATTTTACGAAGTACGGTATTGGGTGCGAACATTTACGGAGTGATGTTGGCAGTTTTACTATGGTCGCACATTCATTCACAATTAAAGAGATACAGAAAGTTTTAAAAAATCAGTTAAGATTAGCCAAATTTACAGTCAAATATAGACTGCCACGTTTTTTGTGGACCACACTGGCTGCATATTTCAGACTCAGTCATTAACGAGATTCATTGAAAAACTACCTCGACAACAAACACTGTATTGCCATTGCCAAGTGACAAGTACTGCAACTGAAATTTAGCCATTTTAGCAGACCGCACCAAAAATGAAAATAAGTAGAAAATACATTTAACACTGATATGTGCGACTGTACTGTATCACTGTGCGACTGTGTCAATTATTAACATATTAAACTTACACGTGCATGAAGCAAACTATGCCGAATAATGTGATAAAGCTGAAAAATATACATTACAGTGTAACAGATATAAACATGAATATTTTTGGAATAGGTCTACATCAGCAGTGTCATATATCAAATTCCCTCAGCCAACATTATGCATTGTCTAAATTTTACACACAGTTTATGGCTCTCAAACTAAATGAATGGGTAGGACTGTTAGTTACTCAACTGACAGTCGACAATCATGCCTGACAAGTGAACAGTGTAATGTGTATGACATAAGTAAGAACATTTACAACTACTTCAATAACAACCACCACCATCAAGAACCTCTGCCACCATAGCATGTGTACTGCGTCTTCTCCAAAATCACTTACTATGTGTTGAATGCAGGACTTTTGCCAGCCAGGGTCGTAAAGTTAGAAGTGGTGTGGAAAACCAGAGAATTTGGCTTTTTGGTGTTGGGATTTTTTTCAGCTGGGTTTAAACCCCGACAACCCAGGCATCAAATCAAGTTCTGGTTGAACAGTACATTAAACTCTAATCACTCACTTGCTCGCTGCATCGTTACGGCACACTTTCACAACTGCTTGAAGCAAAAAGTATTTATTTACACAGTTTGTGTTTTCATTTACCCCTCCAGTTTTTATGCTGTTTGGCTTTGGCAACAAAATACCATACAAACTATTTTTAAAAATTCTAGCTATAGGCAAGGCTTCCATTTACGAGACTTCTTGGGGGACATGGCTAACCAGAAGCAATGATGAAATGTAAGCTGGCAAAAGAAAGCACAGAATAAATAACAAGTAAAGATACACCACTTTGATTAATGCACACAATTCGAGCCTTCAACTGCATCCACAGAAGTTTTCCGTCGTTCAGGGTCAAACTAATCACTTTCTTTCAACACAAGAAATGATTCAATAAGAAATATAATCGACATGGTCAAAGAGAAAATGATGCAAAATAAAAACATACACTGATACACTGTCTTGTTTACAAAATAGCATCGACATAAGCAAAATGAAAGAACAAAGTAAAAAAAATGGAAGAGCAGAATGCGAACAATTTGGCCACATTACCAGTTTGCTACTGCAACCACTATCAAACACCATCTTTCAACTGTCGCATACTTTACAGGACAATAACGAATGCATTGGTTTACGTCAAAAATCACATGCGAACAAATTAGACAACAAAAAACAACGTAATAATAACCATAATAACAACGATCAGAACTGTGACCAGTAACCATTGCTTCCATCCTGCAACACACAGCAAAGAAATGGCAACTTCGTATTAGTTACGGTACTTCTTAACTCAGCAACAATTCATCACCATTGCTTGGCTATTAAATTAGTTGCATTAAGTATTTAATTTATAAACTGTAATTTCAAATTTATACATTATAAATTATGACTCAAACTGAAGCATCAAAACTACCTTCAACGAGTCTGTCACTGTAACTAGTGAAAATCCACCAAAACTAACTCTGTTTACAATGTAAACTGGTGGTCACTTAAGGAGTAAGCGTTGGACAGCTTGTATTATTGAATTATCATCATCATCATCATCATTCATCATCAACATCATCATGAGCAGCAGCATCACTAACTATCATCATCATCTGTCAGCACTGTGCCACTGATGCTGAAAGAATGAGGCACAAAAGTCAACACATGAAACTTTAAATAAACAGTCTATGTAAAAGGGTTAATTTAAATTCTGTGGGTATCATGAACAGCAAGGAAAACCAAGTAACAAATAGACTCTGAAAAATGCCGGAGTATCGAGAAATTAGTCAGCAAGTGTAAGACTGAACAGAGAGTTATGATATATTGGTCATGTTATGAGGCGCAGCTGCTTGGAAGAAAAGATAAAATTACTTGAAACCAAGAAGAAAGTAAAAGTAGCGTGGATAAACAATGCTCCATTCCTACTCTACCTGCTTTTAAGCGTCATCTTAAAACTTACCTTATGTCTGCTGACCATTCTTCCACCTAGGTACACTCATCCCCGCGCCTCTGATTCGCCTTGCGAAATATGGCACGTTACAAATTGTGATTTGTATTGTATTGTATTGTATCACTGCCTGGATTGAAGTGAATTATGAATTACCACTGTTAGCAGCATATAACAAAATGGATAAGGACACTTCATACAGTGGCCAACCTTTGCTGCAAAAGATAAGCCATCTGCTGCTGAGATAAACTACACTGAAGTCATCACATACACACATTGTGAAATTCAGGTTTCACACTTTTGATTATCGAAAGCCAATACACTGGAGTGTGGCCGACAGTTTTGTCAAAATGATTACCGTAAAAATTAGAATATAATACCAACAATTTAAGTCAAACTCGCTAAGTAAAGCAATTTACGTCAGTGAACAAGTCTGTATCGGGTGGCATAGAACAGGTGCGTATTATACAGCTAAACTAACATATTCCCACGATTTTCCCATCAAAGTTTGGGGTGCAAATTACACAAGTGTGCGTATTATAGTCAAATTTTTACAGTAACTAAAACTACAAATTGAAAAGCTATAAACTTTGTTGGCATATGACACTGAAAAAATAAGAAAAAGTATCAGTAAATAACTTGCCAGTTCGGTCGAGATGAAGTGTTTTGATGATGCGACTACAGATGCTGCGAATGCAACTGCCACTCACAACATCGGCAACATGAACCGTGCCATCCAACATCCGTCTGCATCAATCAACATGCAACATACGTACTCTCAAATACACTCAAATACATTTCCTCAGCAGAAGATCTACTAAAGAAGTGAAAAAGCATGCTTCGAACCTTATGACATGACAAAACATGCAGATATTTCATGCACGCTCAAAAACTGATCGGTAAACAGCTCCTAGGCTTGCGTACAAAAACCCACATACAGTGAATCTTGCACAACGCACTACCAAAATTAATTACTCACCGACACCGTAGGCATACATCTCAATGCAGTGGTTAGTCCACACTTCCAGTGTAAGAAAAAGATTTTGCACAGAAAAAAGGTGAAATATGTGGGAGGCTGCTAATTCCCCTTGCAATGCTTTGAGCTGGCAAGGACTGGCAATAGGTTTTAAAGGTAGCTACCTACCTTTTAACTATTTTTAACATAAAATAAATTTCACAGAACGACTGTTCAGACATGTGACCTCTCTAAATATCATCATTAGCAATATCAGCAGCTATTATCATGTGCAGTAGAAATCCACTACAATGACCAACTTGCTCACGCTGTGTGCTCTTCCAGTTTATACTAGTTTCTTTCAGTTTACTCACACTGATGCTATTTTGCAAACAAGACAATGTACGTAGCAGTACAAAAAAGTATCAGACATTTATTTCCTATGCTCTGTCTCATTATCAAACTCCGTTATTATTATTTATTATTATCATACGGTTGTTAACACACGTTAAGTCGTTCACTAAGTAAGTAATCGCAAGTGCGGGGTCCGTCATGGATCAGCAGTGGTATGACCGATTATAGAGTTCTGTTTTCAGCAGTCGCTTGAATGAGGTTAGATTGGAAAGGTCTGAGATGACATGCTGCGGTAGATTGTTCCACACTGTGGGTGCGGCTTGAGAGAATGAGTGATCAGTGAAGCAGAGGTTGGTGCCGTCCTTCTGTAATAAGTTTCTGTTGCAGGAACGTAAATGACGTGACAGAACATGGAACCTGATGACGTCAGTCAGATAGCTCGGTTCTTGCGTTGTCAAAATCTTGTAAACAGTGAGCATTCAACCATCTATTTTAGTATTTTGTTCATTTATTTCCTCCACTTCTGTTTGATTGTATATATATATATCTATTCACCGTTTATGTGTTTATCTTGAATTGTGCTATTTGGTCTTATGACCACAAGATTGAACAAATACTACAACTACTGCTACTAATATACTCTCTAAATTCCTTTGACAGGAATTAAATGTCTTTGGGTGGAGTTACATATATTTTGGTTCAGTTCTGCATATCTGGCTGATAACACATCCACAACTGTGAGTACAAGAGTCAAATGACGGCTGAGTAAATGTAAGACAGTAACAACGTGAGCGGCAACTGACATGGACTGCTCGTTGGTCTGAGCTGGCGGCTGCAGACTGGTTGTGAAGGACACTTCTGACAGGTCGTCGGGAGATGCTGTGATCATCAGCTGTATTGAAACAAAGTTCAACACACACACACATGTTCACTGACTGAAGCAAGGCCGTAACTAGGGTGACTTCTGGGTGTTAAACAACCAAGAACAACATTTTAAACTACATGGTGTTCGACTGCAAACCGTCGATCAGTATGTCTACAGTGAAAAAGTGGATTGTAGTAACATGTTGTCATAGACAACAGTTGACCTTTGAACCAATGACCTTGGAAATGTCATCACTGTCAGGTGGACTTGGCAGTGAGTAACTGAGACAAGTTTAATTAAAATACGTCTGTGTACTCCAAAGACAGGTGCAAAATGCCTTCTAAAGAGCTTGTCTGATCATATGTGATCTCGCTGTGACTTTGTCCTTTGACCTTTTGATCTCAACATTTAATCGGTTCATCTTTGTGCCCAACTGCACCAAAGTTATCAATTTGGTGAAATTTCCAGGAGCGGTTTATAAGATATCCCTGCGAACAAAATTTCAGTGTAGGATCACACATGCTTGCACAGGAACATGAAGTCACGGACAGCCTGAAAACAGAATGCCTCTGGTACCATTCTAATGGCACCAGAGGCATAAAAATCATCACTTAAAATTGAGAAAAAAAACACATATGCTTCAATTTTTGCAGATTCTGTTCAACAGACACAAAAAAATATTTGCAGCAGTCAGAAACATTATCCTGGCTCTAAAGATGTCAAAATGCATTGGTGGCCTCTACAGCAGCACTGCCCCAAACTGGATCTCAAGGGGCCACTTCGCAGGAAAGGGAAATGGGAAGGATACTGATAACTGTGCAGAGCTATCCATCTTGCACAAATATCGATTTACAACTAATTCTTGTGTCAAACAAACTTTGTTAGAAGTCCACTTGCTTAAATGACTATGAATTATTACACTGAATAAATTACCGACAGTTAACAGCAGCGACAGTACCTGTCCATTTTCTATCAATCTTTCCTCGACGCCTTCAGCCTCATCAACCAGCCGAGTGTACTTGTCCTGAGGCTTAGCAGGACCACTGCCTTCATCACAGTGCGCCTACACATACAGCAGTCAATGAACGACTGGTTACAGACCAATAACAAACATATGACAAATGACTACCGCTGCACTACCACTTGAGGCTGTCCCGATCCTGACTGGTTCTTACACACCAATAACAAACATATGACAAATGACTACCGCTGCACTACCACTTGAGGCTGTCCTGATCCTGACTGGTCCTTACACACCAATGACAAACATATGACAAATGACTACCACTGCACTACCACTTGAGGCTTTCCTGATCCTGACTGGTCCGTACACACCAATAACAAACATATGACAAATGACTACCACTGCACTACCACTTGAGGCTGTCCTGATCCTGACTGGTCCTTACACACCAGTAACAAACATATGACAAATGACTACCGCTGCACTGCCACTTGAGGCTGTCCTGATCCTGCCTGGTCCTTACACACCAATAACAAACATATGACAAATGACTACCACTGCACTACCACTTGAGGCTGTCCTGATCCTGCCTGGTCCTTACACACAGTAACAAACATATGACAAATGACTACCGCTGCACTGCCACTTGAGGCTGTCCTGATCCTGACTGGTCCTTACACACCGATGACAAACATATGACAAATAATTACCACTGCACTACCACTTGAGGCTGTCCTGATCCTGCCTCGTTCTCGGGGACGATTGTACCCGGACCATACTGGGCAATTATAAGTTAGTTTTAGATTTCAGATAAATATGGTTTGAAACGATGACAACACAAATGCGATGCAGGTCGAAAAATGCTCGGAAGTTTTGCACCTTTTCACCCCTTGCGAGATGTTAAGCGGCAGATCAATCAAATGTCGAAGTCAGCTTGCGACCCGACCCAACAGCTGATACACTTTTGGTGGAGGTTCTTAGCAAGTTCAACACAACTAAAGATAGGATAACAGCAAAAAACGAAAACATGAGGTCTTCCTGCGGTGGCCTAACTATTACTTAACGCATTGGTTCTCAGACACAACAACTGTGGACACGTTCATGTCCAATGTGACACTTTGTGAAGGTATATCGACTTAATGCTAATTCATTGAACGTGCTTCCGTTTAGTGAATGAATATAAAGTGTCAATAACTGTAAATCATAATCAACTTTATCATAATCCACCAATATTTGACATCGAAAGTGAAGGCAACTCCAGAGAAATTTCAGCATATTGGATGCCAAAAAATGCAGAATAATGGGACAATTATAAGACAAAAACCATCTGATGATATGTTAAGCCATTTGAATCCAGACAGACAAGCACTCACAAAATCTCCATTTTCAGAGCCTACAAGTTCTCAGAGGCACCTGCCATGACTTCACATGCTCAGAGGCAAAAAAGTTCATTAAAGCTCATTTTAAACTACAATTTGCTAATGTTTTCATTCTACAATAGGCGGCCACATCAAGAAAGGACAGATGAAAAGTGGTGAGAAAGTACAGTATGGAAAAAAAACAAAAAGATGGGCAAAGTCAAGAAAAGTTAACTATATTAAATTTTTGGATACGCTGCAAGCAGCAGCACGTGCAAAAAGGAATATGTTTTTTGCGAGGTAACGTGATAATCCACCATTACACTTACAGTACTAAAAATTCCATTTTCTCGAGACTTAGATGACACACTGGAAGTTCGAAGATGTGACTGCATCTCCTGCAAACAACACATTAACTATTCAGCTTGCTACAAGCCAGACAGACACATTCCACATTCACACTCACACACAATAAACACAGAAGCATTTGAGCTGAATCTATAAACAGGCTGTACAAAAAATTCAGCCGAGATTTAGTTTTTAAGTTGTGTAGTCTGCTCGCTGGCACTGTACTGTAAAATGAAAATGCTACACAGGACAGTTTGTTACAGACCAGTGGCTGTGGTCCATTCAGTTACACACCACTGCTACTGCATTAACAAACTCTACGACTTCTGATAATATAAATATTAATACTAATATTAATACTCATACATGGTTCGTGGTGCTGACAGTGCTGTCACTAAGGTAAAGTCATTAGGAGTTACAGTGTTACTGACATCTCGACAGAGGAAAGTTGGCACAATCTTGCACGTTTTTGACACAGCTAGCCGGTCCTCGGTGGCTCAGTGGTCTAGGCTACTGAATGCCACAGTGCCTGACGGGCTGATGGCTCTCGCCGGCCTGGGTTCAAATCTAGGTCTGGAAGGGAGTTTTTCAGCTCGATTGGGCTAGCGGGCATGCTATGAGATTAAATTCTCTGACAGGCACAGA
>Ga0209562_1000815_pt1 | contig 11235 bp, 8 predicted proteins | sample WorMetvacBELIZE2_FD_187399 | JGI IMG/M metagenome (GOLD analysis project Ga0209562, IMG submission 187399) | Marine gutless worms symbiont microbial communities from Max Planck institute for Marine Microbiology, Germany - Olavius vacuus BELIZE.2... | ecosystem: Host-associated > Annelida >...
GGGTTAGGGTTAGGGTTAGGGTTAGTATCAGTTATAGTTACTGGCAGTTATAGTTTGTATCCAGTCCAGTCCACCCTGGACCTTTGCGATAGCGGACCTTTGCGATAGCAGACTGGAATCGTCGGTACACTCGACGAGCTGGAGGCCTGTGACGCATGCGCAGACATGGTCCAGTTATAGTGCAGTGTACCGATTCTGTAGTCTTTCCTTCAAGTCGGTTGCACTTATTTTCAGTGAACTTGGTGAATGTGTGTGTCAGTCGGAAAGTGGAATAAGAAAATAAGATAAGAAAGAACAGAGCATCTGCAGTAACTTGTGAGTGATGTAGTACTGGAGTCCAACAGTGTACTCGAGTCGGTCTCGAGTCCATATTCTTTATGAGTTGGACTCAAGCCATATTCTTATGACTCGGACTTGGATGCAAAGAACTCAGACTCGAACCCCGAGGACTCGGACTCGAGCCGTCAGGACTCAGATTTGGAGTCGGCGCACTATAGACCTGTCACATGCTACTTCTTGCATTGAGATTTGAGACAGTATGTTTACGAAAATTCAGTGAACATTTAACTGTTTTATCTATTTTCTCAACTGCTCACTTGTTTAATGTCCCTGCATTATCAATGTCTGTACTCAGGACTGTGGGTACAGTAAGTAGTTCTGTTGAGGCTACACACATGTCACAAACTGACATTGAAGTCACTGACCGTACCTTCAGGCTTCAACTAGTGCTCTGTACAAGTTAAACACATGTTCAGCAGTGGAGGAACATTCATCTGGCCACACAGGGCCGGACTCTCAGACAAGTTTCATTCTGATTTTCTTTAAGTGCAATGTGAACATGCTATAACATTTTAGCTTGTAACGATAATCAGACCTCAACTTACGAACTTTACAGTTGGTCACTCTTGTACTTTAAGATAAAGAAGTAAGAGAATGTCTCTTAACAGGTCTTCTCATTGCTTCCTAGTACATGCTCAGTTGGACTGTGAATGCTAGACTTCAGCTATACTCGGACTGTGCAGGGCCTTGAAGTGGAAGTCTGTGGACTCGGACGCTAGGGAGTACTCGGAGGTCAGACTTAAAGGACTCCGCTACATCACTGACTATTGTTAAGATTTACACCACAGTCTTGCTGTAAAATCTGTCAAATGCAATGGTTTTTAGTTTGCTGGTTGACATACGGAGATTATTGTTGTTCTTGTTATTTATTTTTGTCGTACTTATGTTGTAGATGGCAACGTTATCAGTACATAGTGAAGGTGGTATAGATATAGAAGACAGTGGGCAGGTTAGTCAGGTTACAGTGTCTTCAGTTCATGACACAGTTAAAATTGACAATTATCTGAATGTTAGAGGTGCAAAAATAATTAATCGTCCATTTAATTAGGCTGCTCAAAGAAAGGCCTTATAGCTTGCTGCTGTGCTATCGTTTTTTATTTGACCTCTAATGTGCAAAGTGTGTCACTTATTCCAGTTTTTACTATAAACATGACAAGCTCTAATAACAGTAGTTATAATTCTCTCTTAGTTTTATTGAGAGACTAGTTTCTATACCAACCATTACTGTTTTAGTCTGTTTCATACATTTTTGTCAGTCTTTTCTGTTACTAATGGCATCGTTCAAGTCTACACAGACTTTCTCGAGACTAAAACTGTCACTTCATGAGTTCACTGTCATTGTCTCGATGTTGGCAAGGCCTGGGCCACGGCTTTTTCTGCAAAAGAAATAAACATTAGCATTTATTGACATCTTTTCTTAATTGTTCCTGAAAGGTTATCAGACTTGACTTAGGCTTGTGCCTTTTCACTGCCAGTTCGTCATAGCCCAGAGAGTGCAGACCATTTGTCTTCATCCAGTCCTCTATCATGCTGCCACCTTGGTCTTTCTGCAGCTGTACCTGAAGCCCCTATCTCATTTCTGGATATTCCTTGTTTGCCATCTTCTCCTGTGGTCATGTGGAGTCGACTGTTATGCTTGCTTGACAATGTTGTCATCATTCCTTATCAGTGTGTGTGTTTGTGTCAGTTATTGCAGCTGTGTTTAATCATTTTAATGTAAGTATATGTTCCGGTGTCAGACAGATGCGTTAGTATTAATGAGTCAGAGAGTTGTTGTGTATTGACAGAAATTAACCATGTGGCAGTTAAGTTTTTTTGTCTGAACATGTTCACAGTAAGAGTGCAGTCAAACCTGAGCTACAGTTTTTATGACTTTTTTAAATTGACTGTCTACATCTTTGTGTGTGCTTTTACAGAATGAGCCAGATAATGCGCTCCCTTCCGTTGATGAGGATGACTACAGTGACTATGATGACGAGAGTGATGGGGACAGTCTGGATGCTGATGGTGGTTATCCTGCTTATGTTTATGGTGATGATGAAGATTACCCATCCTATTATGATGCCGAAGGGAGTGGATCTGGAGGTAATGCTAAAAGCGTGTTTTAACAATTGCCAGTGCTAGGTTGGGAGAGGGAATGGCGTAGTTGTTAGCATTGTTGGGCAGTATTCAAAAGGATGGGGGTTCGAATCTTAGCAGTGCCAGAAGTAAATGAAATGAAATATAAAGTGATGTGTAGTTATGGAATTTTTTAATATTTATGTAAGTTTATTCTATACTACATCCACTAAATGGCTAAATTACATCTGTTAGAGCTGTTTTCAGTTATGAAAAACCAAATAGTTTTAATTACTAATTAATGTCGGTTTTTACAGAAATATATATAGTGTGTATTTGATTATTTCTATTCTGTGAGGGGTAATATTTTGCAGTCTCCCATTGACTTGACCTCTTGCCATTAATGCAGTGCTGTGCTACTGTTCCATGTGTGATATGTGACAGAAATTTATAGAAGTTTAATAATTTACAGCTTGATACTTGATAGCACTTATATATTCTTTGTGAACATCTGCATGACAGTTTTATTTGTTTTAAAAGGAAATAGTATTCTCAGTTATTTCACTAACTCACTAGTTTAAGAGCACAATTTTGGTTAGTGTTAAACAGTAACTTAGCTTGATATGTGACAGACAAGCAAGGAAATGCCATCTTGAAATATATAACGGTACTAGTAAAACGGGATCAGAGCATTTTAATTTATCAAATAATCAAATGTTAAAATCTGCTATCTTGATGCAAGTACGTACTACATTGCATTGCATGATCAAACACTTGAAAAGATTACTGGTACCACAAATGCTTTAGAGCAGATAACCACTTGCCGTAAATTGCATGCAGCAGAATAAGTAACTGAGTGCATGTCAGGGTAATTATATGCTGTCGGAATTAGCATATTCATTATTTGTATTATTTTAGCATCGGAAGTTGAGGACATTGAGCGATCTTCGCCATCCCAACGTCTATACGAAGTGCAGCCTGCTCACTCCAGACCAGCTGATCTGGCACGACCTGCAGTAGACATTAATGGTCAGTTTGGACCCTATCATACATGTGCTGATGTTTGGCATAACTTTTTCCTATTTGTAGTTCCATCCGATACTGTTAAAAGTAAAAGCCCACCTGACACTAAAGAATCGTATGATGTCAGTATTAGCTATACTTGAAATATTGATCTTGAGCAAAGATGTTGAAATGCTACAGAAGTCAGATTAATTTTTTTTCGGCTGCACAGCATAGTTAACCACAGCATTTGCTACGAGAATGTCTGTCCATCCATCTGTCTCTTTGTCATGCTGGTGGGTCATGCCTCAGTATTTTACATTATTTCATGCAAAGCAATAGATTTCGGAGCCAACTACATTAAACTAACTCTAGCTAGACCCATATTGTCTACGACAGAAATGTAGCTGAAAGAATCTTCTTTTTGGCATATTCTTATGATTTTTGACGGAGGACATGTGCTCCTCTCCCATTTTTTTCAGAAAAATAACCCACCCCATCTTTCCACTATTTGATCTGTGCAACACTGTGCAGCCATCTCGGCAACAGCTGAGCTCGTTTGTTTTGTCTTCGTTCATTACACTGAGCTCATACATCAGTTTGTGTGAAAACACGTGGCTAAACCAATATTGTAATTCAGAAACTAGCTGAGTCTGAGTTACATAATACACATTGCACGGTGAAAGATGTGACAGTTTTGCTTTTCACTCTGTGTGTGTTTTTATGTCTTGATTTTCAGATGAACTGAGACCCGTGCCCAGTTTTGCTTCTTTTGAACAACATTCGAATCTTGTTTTATCTAATACTGCTTTCAATGTCAACTCTATGTTGCACCATGGTTCTTAATTTTTGTTGCAGTTGGTGCATTATAAATGTCACGTGATGATGATGATGACGACAATGACGATGATTATTGTTTAATTATAATAATTATTATTATTGTTATTATTTCAGGTACTGATCCTCGGCCTCGTATTCTTCCATCCATACATCACCAGCCTTCCAAAGAGCACCAGTCTTCCACAGAGCACCAGTCTGCCAGCTCTGTGAGCCGTATCATGTTGGCGTGTAAGTGTTCTCTGTCTTTCCTCTCTGCAGTGTTGTTCTTTGCACTCGAGTTAGTAACTGGAAGTCAGTTATGAGACTGCAGCTGATTAGAGACAGAAAATGTGGCTCACAGTTGCAAAGTCAACACTTTCTCATGTTAGCTTTAGGTAGTCTCGAGTAAGTTATTAATCTCCAGCAGGCTTAGACATCTGTTTGTTTATCACATCTTGGAATACAGCAGTGACAGTGCAGCTGGTTGTGTCCTGATGTATTTCAGTGGATTGGAGCCCCGTGTGGGGCCGGGGCACCCCTCTTCCCTCCTTGTCCATTTACTTCCTCATCTTTTCCCCATTTTACTTTTCCCTTTCTTTCATTGGCTTTACCTATTTTCTTCTTTTGTCCATCCCTTCCCTTTCTACCAGAATAGTCCCACTCGTTTCCAGGCCGGAGGTCATAGGAGGCGACCGAACCTGGGTTAGTTTGTGTTTTTGTGTGTGTTTTACTTGTGTTATCTGTATTCCTTAGTTAAGATGCATTGTGGTGTTTTGTTTTATTTGGTTTTTAGTTTTGTGTGTTCCTTGAGTGCTTTGACACTGTTGGTTGGGTCATTTGACCTGTAAAAACCCGTCCCGATATGACCTATAATGTGTGGGACGTTAAGCCTTACTCAATCAATCAATCAATCAATCGGTGGATTGGATTGCTGATTGTGTATAGGACAAGACATCTGCCTCCACAGTATTACAGTGCAAAATTTGCAGATTGTTTCCACAGTTTTATAGTCACCCCTGCAAATACAGTGGAAAATACAGAAACAAGTCATTCTAGATGACCTTGAACAGCCTCAGTGATCATCGTGGCCCATGAATGCCTTCTTAGCTCTGAGTGGTTTATTTCTGGGTGGTCCCTTGGTGGATGATGGATAGGGCATTGGCATTGGACTAAAGGTTGTGAATTCAGCTCTCTCAGCTATTCCACTTATACGCATGACTCGGGGCAAATTGTACACACACACGTGCACCTGTCACTAAGCAGTATTACTTGATACTGTGCAAAGAGTGACAATGCTCTGTGGCTGTCAAGGTGACTGCAGGCATTGAGGAAAGTAACAACAGCCTACCGTCAGGTTTATGAGTCTCAGCTGTGGGTCTGCTGCCAGTAAACCATATAGCCTCACAGCTCACGTTGAGAATACCCTTGAGATTACCCTTGGTCACTTGGACAGGTCACCATAACTGACAGACTGTTAACTGATGGCTTTATTGCAGTTTCTGTGCTTCGGGTCATAATAATGAATTTGTATTACTGCGATGTTACCTGTAGCACAAATGATGGTGTGTTTGTAGGTGTCATCAGCGGCGCCGTACTGTTTGTCCTCGTCATTATTGTTATCATATTGCTGGTCGTCTACCGCTGTCATGGTGACAGCGGCCCACAGAAGAACTCCCGTCCCATATACCGGCATAGCTACATGCGTGCCGTAAACAATGAATTTGTGTGAAGTCTTCCATTTTGTGTTTTTGTAATATTGATGATACGTTAATAATCACTTGAATTTTGCGGATTGATTGTTGGCTGCCAGTGGAATTTTTTTTGGACAGTTTTGCTATACTCACAGTGTGCTTCATTTTATCGGTGCTGTTGTGTATTTGAAATTTACTCATTTTCGTAACTTTGTTGCTTTTACAAATATATTGTTGTATTTATTGTGTTACTGTTACTGTGGCTATTGTGTGGATTTAGACTTAACATTTGCAGCAAGTGCATGTTGATATTATATGGAGAGGAGATTTTTATGCTGCTGTAATTTTTTATGCATTATATTGTCGTCAATGATGGTATGCTTAACTGCGTGTGTCACACAATTCAGTCGTTCCTTCAGTGCTTTGACACTGTTGGTTGGGTCATTTGACCCGTAATAACCCGTCCCCATATGACCTATATTGTGTTGGTGGGACGTTAAGCCTTAATCAATCAATCACACAATTCAGTGAATGCAGCATGCTTTGTCTCACAGCTCGCGGAATGCCGCTGTGTACGAATGAAGTACATTTGAATCTAAAAGTTGGAAATTTTGTGGCACAAAGTGAGAATATTAAACGAGCACTGTCACTGTGTGTTGACTCTGACCTTGCAGCATCTGTAACATATTCATTTCCGCTAGCGGTGGGCAGATTAACTATTAATCACAAGATTAATCATTGAAAAATTTAACGATTACAAAATTTCAAAAGGCTAAATGAGAAACATACTAGTTGTGTCTTGTTGCAAGAGCTGTTAAGTTTTATTGGCCATTCTGTACTGCTTCGTTTTTAGTCAGAAGTACTTAACTGTTAATTGATAATTTTTGACATGCTAACTATTAAATTTGTTTTAAAATCAACAACAGCCCTAACTTCTGCACAACATGTGACATTGTAACTGGTGATGATGATGATGGTGATGATGATATTTGCAATATTTTTTATCAGTAACCGTAGCGTTTTGTATGACTTGCTTGAATTGTCTTTCAATTATGTGAATTTTACACCGTGCAGGGTGAGCTAAAAAGATACACCACCTAAATAAGTCACCATAAGCCAGTGCACATTCAAGTTTGCTATGGGGTGTAATTTTTGGCTCACTCTGTACTTACTACATAAGCTGGCACCACTTGACAGCTTTTGCCAACTGAGTCAAAGGCTGGGATTGATTATTAAATCATTGTACTGCAAAGTGATAGGTTGAGATAGTATGGCCGCATTTTAAGAAATGCCTAGGTGTCAGTATGCTGCTGGGTATTATCAGTTTTATGATTTCTGCTGTTTTCAGTGTGTAACTGTGCGAATCTGCAGCAAAAGAAACACTGCTGCTTTCTAAATATACCTTGTGGTAAAAATTAGAACTAACACAAAGTGTGGTAATAAAACAGCAAAATATAACTGTGCAAAAAAAACTGCAGCTTATTCGCATGAATCTGAAAAAAAGCTGTATGGATATAAAATGCCATGTGTGAAACCAGGAGACAGACTAAGTATATTGTGGGAGAAAGTTATAACACATGGATGATGCAGTGTACTGATAGTGGTGGCAGCCGATGTTTGATTTCTGTGAAGAATGTGGTGAAACCAGCTCGCCTTAGGTTCTACTGGACCGAGGACCAGAAAACGAGTTGGTTGTCTTGTCGTTGTTTATGTGTTTACGTTATAGGCAGCTGTGGCTCTGTTGAAATGCGTCCTTTAAGGTAGCATTTGGCAGCTTCGTTTGTTTTTGTGTGTGTGTTGAAGATGTATTTGTTGTTAGTGGAGACCACTAAGTGGTTCATATTTTTTTCTGTTACATCACGTTGTTGCATATTTGTGTAGTTGTATTACGGTGTTATCACATTATCAATCAATCAATTTATTGTTATAGTATGACGATAAAGATTGTTGTTAAGCCATTGTGTAAAAACAATGCCTTTTCTTGCATTTCGTCTCTTTGAGAACCCAAATATTTGCACACTGCAAACTGGGACTTTTCTGGCACCTGTTTGATGTCACCAGTGATGTGTAAAGGCTTCAGCAGAAATCAGAGCTCAATAAGAAGAAGTCTGTGTTTAAATTGTGTCGTACAAGACAGACTAATTGTTGAATCTGTCAGCATTAATTATGACTGTTCTTAAGAACAATCAGAGTTTGTGGAAAATGAAAATCGGCTGTTAATTAGAGAAACAAATGGTAATAAATTCCCTTACAGTGATTACACATGTGAGTTAGCATGTACCCACTGTTAGACAAAGTACAATGATTTCTTTATCCAGATTATCCCGAAAATGTAATTGTTTGTCTCTCGCCCCAAGGTTTCATGAAAATTTATCCATAACTGATTTAGTAATCCTGTGTATAGGAGAGGCCAAGAAACAATTGAAACAAACTGAGGTACTATCACAGCTTCTGTGGCAGTGGTAATCACAATAGGTACAAAATACTGGCAATGGTGATGTTTTGATGTTGTGTATTATACAGTATTTATTTATATCTTAGGACGTGGCTAATACACGGAATTGGCATATTCATGTATGTATCGTGTAAATTATAATACAGTATTGTTTGTCTTCCTTTTGCGTGTTTTATTCTAGATATTGCATTAATGGGACAGAGCAGCTACGTTACTGCGTTTGTACGAGTTTAGTGTCTTTCAACTGTTAGTCTTGAATGCATATTGTTTAAAGTGGTTTGAAATACACTACCTCATGGGAATAGTAGAATAGCATGAACTGAACTTAGTGAGTAGTCTGTGTTTACCGTTTTAAATTTGTTATTGCTGTTATTAAGTACATTTGTTTTTGAGAGCTGACATGTTGATGAAAATCATGTGAATTATAGGCCCGGAGTTATGATAGTTAGGAGCTTGTTTAGGAGAAGTCAGCAGATGTATCATGTCATGCAGATAACGTGTTCTATCAATTGTGGAATTGGTCTGTTGTTGTCATTGCTGTAATTCTGATGATTGAATGGTTTTATGTAGGAAGCTGTTGTGCAGGTTTTTTTAAATTTACGTAAACTGGATGCAGCGATGTTTACTGATAGTACTAGTGGACAGTGTATAGAAAAAATGATGTTTAGTGACAGAAAGTATGTAAGAAAACACAAGAAGACAGACACATCATAAGTTTATGCCCGTTCGGTAAATTTACTTGAACGTGGTGTTTACTGGGTACATTTGCAACAGTCTTGTTGTCGCTCAGACTGACTCTGCTATGATGCGTGTGAGTAATGCGTGATTTCCAGTAGTGTAACCAGGTGAGAAAATTACCGGCAGAGCAAACCGGGTGAAGAGGACCAAGCGAAGGTATCGTGAACGAAACGTCAGAGACATGAAGCTATGGGAATGGGTAGGGTTACTCCCACTACGCAGTCGATTAGAGGGTCTGTACTCTATAGGATCGCCCGTGTCCCGGATGAATTGCAGTTTAGCCGGGAATTCGTAGCAGCGCAGACAGTTTTTCAGAGGAATGTGTCGTTTAAATACGGCATTCATCCCAGTTGTTTTACGCGCTGAAATTCATTGCGAACTGTTGCCGAAAGCATGAATCAGCCGTTTGAACGAGACACCGCAACAAGCGAGTTCCACAAGAGATCATCAGCACGCAAGATAGTCAGCTCCTGAGTCGGATTGAGTATAGAACAGTACAGAACACAGAGACAGAGGCGTCATTACGTTACGATGTTACGTAACTTCAACCATTGGCCCAGTGGTCAATGACATTTCACACACACAGAAATGCCGCGTGCAGCTGACTAGCTGAGACAGACGTAATGGACGGCGGTGTTTTGAAAAATACAAATTGGTTAGTGGCAAATTACAGTGACGTAGCCTATATCATACACGGTAATTAGAAATCCCCGACGACGACGACACTACGCCTTTGACCTTTACGCTTCGATACTGAGCGCGAACGTCGCGGAAAGTGCATGGCGTGTCGAGTGGGACGTAAAGCGCTGCGTGGTGTAACTCAGCATGAGTCAACTCAAGCGCGTTAAGCTGCGCAGCGGAACAAGTCGCTCGTGAAATTTCGACTAACAGGCCGCCCAAGCGGGGTTTTCCACTTCTGTGTTGTTCGCTGGACGAAAATGAAAGAATGGTAGACGAAGGAACACCTCACCGAAAATGTTAAGATTTCTGATGTGATAAACAGTATGCCTCACACCGAAAATCGGCACCTGACCGTTTGAAAATAATTTGATGCTTAGCACGAGCGTGTTTGTCATTAGGCTATGCGACGAACAGCTTCGGTTTCATCTAAACCTATTTTATAAAACAGACCTACTACGCCTCTAGGCAGAATCAGCAATCATTCGTCGACGGAACGAAAGTGCTGCGTGAGAACGTCTGTAGGCTATGTCAGATTGAGAATGCACATGTCAGAGTTGTCATCACTTCGTCACGTGCGAGAACGAAAGAGTATTTTTACAACTACAAGAGTTTAGGCCTATACTATGATTGAATAACTAGTGGGCTAAAATTATCAAATTATACAATCTACGAGATCGACTTAAGAGGCTCACACAATGTGAGTAATAAATTGTAGCTGCTATAGACTGGGACCACGTGTTCGATATGCAGTATGTGTGTGGGCTGTGAGATGGCCTACAGCACGTCCAGAAGTGGTAAGTAGTACGTGACGTGATAGTGATACAGTGCGGCGATCAAGAAATTCATCAGCGTTTCGCTTCGTGTCTGCAGCCGTAACAAATTACAGCTGCGATGGATGGAACGGTAGGCCTAGCTGGCTGATAGAGCGCGCGTAAAGCACGTTGTGACAAATAGCGCCACATAGTGTTAACATCTCACCTAGCATGTGACGATCGATTCTAGCGATAAGACGATGATGGGTGGTTAAGCTCGTTGATGTTCAGGAATTGTTACACTTTTATGTATGATGTGATAGGCCTACCGTACGAGAACGAGAAATGGCTCAGTAGGCCATGAGTTCAAATGTTACCTGGCTTATCTTGCCATCTCTTATCTAAAACGTTTCTGAATATATCGGCGTTAGATACGGCAGCCATCCGTCGACGAAAGTGCTGCGTGAGAATCGTCTGTATGTCAGAATAGGAATGTAGATGTCAAAGTTGATAGCGTCACTTCACTACGTGCAATTTGCCATAGAGAATCACTGTGCTCATAGAATGGCCAGAATCCAGATGTGCCATCATTCGCAAATTTTCACCTGCACGCACTTCCCCATTCTCAGATCGGCTGTATAGCCTACCTTTTAAAAATGGCGAGCATATGTAATACACATGTATCAAACATTATTTTAGG
>Ga0209562_1000816_pt1 | contig 11230 bp, 4 predicted proteins | sample WorMetvacBELIZE2_FD_187399 | JGI IMG/M metagenome (GOLD analysis project Ga0209562, IMG submission 187399) | Marine gutless worms symbiont microbial communities from Max Planck institute for Marine Microbiology, Germany - Olavius vacuus BELIZE.2... | ecosystem: Host-associated > Annelida >...
GAGACATACAGAGAGTCTGTCGGACAGCAAGTCACGAACAATTGACATGTCAGAAAAAATTCCCAGTCCATATCTCAAATTTCTTGACTTTTCCAGGTTTACAAAATTCCCCGACAATTCCAGGTTTGTGGGAACCGTGTGATGTGTAAACCTTAGTCACAGGTGTTGTGTGATCATTTGTTGGTGAAGATTGTAGAAATGCTTAGTGTTATGCTTAGGCTGCTTACTGTTGTTCAGTGATCTCTGTCGGTGGAATGTCATGTCATTCATGTCATGAATGTCTTTACATTATTGTGTGTTAAGTGTGATGCTAAGTTGACTGCACTGAATCTTATGCGACAACACTGGAGTTTCCTCAGGCTATCACTAACTAATCATTTCTGATTTCTCACATTTCATCAATATTCTTGTTGCTCAGGTTATCAAGTTTCATTTTAGTTGACTACACAGTCTATACCTATTACTTGGTGAGTCTGTGAGCCAGTCTTAACATAATGCTTTCACAGTAGGCATAACATCTATGCAGCTTTTTACAATAATGTTCATTAGTGTGTGCACATTTTGTCGCCATTATTGTGAATGTACTTTTCACAAGTGAGTGTGTTGCATAATGCTGTGACCTGATTAAGTGAGCTTTCCCCCGTGTGGGGCCCCTCTTTCCCTCCTTGTCCATTTACTTCCTTATCTTTTCCCCTCTTTACTTTTCTTTTTCTTTCATTGGCTTTACTTATTTTCTTCTTTTGTCCATCCCTTTCCTTTCTACCAGAATAGTCCAACTCCATTTCCAGGCTGGAGGTCGTGAGAGGCGACCGAACCTGGGTTTAGTTTGTGTTTTGTTTTGTAATTTGTGTTATCTGTATTCCTTAGTTAAGGTGGATTCTGGTGTTTTGTTCTATTTGGTTTAGTTTAGTCTTGTGTGTTCCTTCATTGCTTTGACACTGTTGGTTGGGTCACTTGACCCGTAAAAAGCCGTCCCCGATATGACCTATAATGTGTTTGGTGGGCGTTAAGCCTTACTCAATCAATCAATCATTAAGTGAGCTTTTAAATGAGGAAATGCTGCTAATCTGCTAATATTGACTTTTTACAGTATGTTGCATCGCGATCTGCAATTAAATGCACCTTCAGCAGGCATGTCTAATAAAACAAGCATAAACATTGCGGAGAGTATATCCATTTATTGAACAGCTTGATATAATAGAAATAGCACAATGTTGTGTAATCTGTTCTGAATCTGTCAGCACTTTTCATCTGCTAGTTATTTCAGTCTCAACACAGCATTTATCATCATTGCACAAATTTTAATGTCAGTATCTACACTGTGAGGCAAAAAAAACTGCACAATTTTATTTCTGCAATAACTGTCAAATCTTTGTATAATATAGTAATTGTTGGTGTACATATACCCTAATAAATTTGGAACAAAACAATATCGAAATTATCAATCTCCTTTGAAGGATGTCTTTATACTGCCTTGTGAAATGCAGCATATGTGTTATGACCAATGTTGATTTTGTCACGTAAGGTTAAACGTCATCATCATTTCGAACATTTAAATGAAATATCATATAAAGTGTGATAATGTATGTACCAACAATGCAGTGCAATAGTAAAACATATTGCAGCTGTATGCTTATGTCCCTAACTTATGTCCTCAGCCAAAATCATCACTGATCATTCGTTTGATCAATGACCGTCTGCTGGATGCTTGGCAAACCGTCATTAAGACGTTGCCTCACCTCACCAGTTAGGTGCCATAATTGAAGTCCACCATCTCACAACAAGGTTGCACGATGGTTGTGCGCTGGCCTGCTGACTGATGTACTTTTATAACTTAAGCTGGTTCCCCATCTCTGATTATGTAAAGAATATGGAATACACGGGTGACAGGAAATTTACTTAAGTATACATGTGCCAAAAATGTCATAATAGTTTGACAACAATATTGCAAAAATGAAAGTGCAGTCTTTTTTGCCTCACATGTTAAATGAATATCGCACACATGCGCTGTTGCTATATAATGAAAGTTGCAATAATGAAAACTGTGCAGTTGTTTGATGCCATTTTTTGTGTACAGGCATTGTCTTGCATGTGCTCGATTGTTATACAGAAAATGCAGTTTGACAGATTTGTTACGAGTGGTGATCTGGTGTACTTTTATGTATTAGTTACATGTATGTTGTTACTTCTGTAATTAGTTATTTGTTGACATTGTGTCAGGCTAACGCTAACAGCACAATACGACATGGTCAAAATTAAGTCTTGCACAGCAATTTTTGACTGCAGAATTTATAGTAACTGACAAATGGATGTTTCTTTCAGTTGCAGTCACTGTAATTTAGTTCATTTGATTCAATGTCCATTTGTGTTTTATATATTGTATAAATTAATCTTTTTAAATTGTGTTAATGGGTGCATTAATATTTTAAAGCACATGTTAATGCATTATTAAAGTACATTATGTCTGTGTACATCAGGTAGGTGTCACCTAACAACTGTATGGCAGAGCATGATGTTGCTGAACACGGGGTTTGAGTGCTCGTGCCGCTGGGAAATTTCACCAAGTTGAGTGTAACAGTTGACGTTAAATAAATGTTCATTTATCAGTTACTATAATTTCTGCAGCCATAAAATTGCAGTGCAGAGACTTAAACTAATTGTGATTCGTATAAATATATTTGTTTTATGGCTTTTGAATGTGAACCTAATGTTGGGTCATTTTTGTACATGAAAATATGTTACACTGCGATGGTCACTGTTGTGCTAATGACAATACAGTTACAAATGATGTAGCAAGTTTCATTGCATATACCACACATATATCAACATCACCGACATTAAACGGTACTAGGATTATGATAAGTAGCAGAGAATCTAAAAATGTAAAGCTTAAAGTTGTCATTATATCACCCAGTATTAAGCAACTAGTTTCCCAACTGTAAGGTACAGAGCCACAGCTATGATCAGTTCTGTACTAAACATGATTGTGTAAGAGTTTTAGCATATGTCAAGTCTGCACGACCACTACATACACATCTGACACTCATATAACGAGCTGCACTTTCCAAGTTCATGACGGGTTCATCAACCGAGCATCAGCAGTTCCTATTAAACTGACTCTCCAGGAGGCAGGCAATACTGACAGCACATTCTGTGCATCATCACCAGTACACCTGAGATGTGATCAATCACTAGACCTCTAAGCTAATACCTTCTAAATACCTAAGGGAAACTAGTTTACAAAAGATTAATCCTCTACGCTTAACTAACAGTATTTACAATATACAATGGCATCTTTTAGACATTACAGAGATTGCATATTACAGACAGAACAGCGGCAGAGAAAAAGTTGTACAACAACAGCAAACTGAAACAAAACAAAGAGCCGATAAATGCACTATGAGGCTGCAACTGACGACTGCAGCTGGCTGTGCTGACAGGTGGTGAGCAGACAGACAGACAAGTTGCAGGATATTGGCACAACAGAGAAACAATGAATCACTGAGTGAGTGATAAATGTAAAATGTAAAAGCTCATGAATGGCTGGTCATCTGATAACAGTGGTCACTGGGTGTACCATGACTGCATAATTCTCTCTAATGTCAGTATAATTAACTGCATCATTAATTCCATGGCTAGCAGCGACTGATTTCAACATTCAGTTACTTAGAATCACATTCATAAATAAACAGAACAAATTCCAGACAAAAAGCACAAACCCAACAAAAACCACTAAGCAGAAAAGTACCAGGCGCTAATTCACTTGTAGCAATTTCTCCGTTTTATGCAGAACTGGTGACTGATCATCTTTCTCCATTTTCTGTACACGAATTTGGCAGCCAGCTGGTATATCAGGTGTTACAGAGCTTGACTGTCATATCTCAAGGCACAAAAACAACAAATGGACAAGCCACACACTGAAAGCAGACCACCAAAAAATTAAATCTTCAGAGTCAAATGAAACAGACAGAAGTTCCGAGTAACATACAGCCGAAAGTTACGACACCACCATCAACGTCAGTTAATTAACAATAATACAATTAACATTCAGATACAGAGCAAAGTCGTCAGTGGCTACAGTTCATGTAGATGACAGTACAGTGACTTCAGCTTATCAGCAACTGTGCAGCTGACAAAATGCTTCCTAAATAACCTATCAATCATTTCATTTCTCTAGCCGACATAATGGATTTGTGTACACCTTGTGAAGATTGATCTTTGGACCAAACAGATCACGTATGTTATGAATTCCATACTTTATCATCGTCGGTCTGAAACAACAGCAATGTACAACCACAATATGCATACATCTTCAATGTGACTTGATAATGCACAGGTAATGTCCGTGTTATGTTACCGTTTGAAGTTAAGAACAAAAATAATTGAAATCCAAGTCTTCATAAACATCCCATTGACATTGTTAATAAAAATACCATTGTTAACAGTGATTGAAAATAATTTGCTGACAAAAACAGTTTGGACTGATGTACTCTATTAAATATTAAGTTTTTCGTCAACTGTTGTGTATTGACACATAAACCGCACTATTTAGCTACATAGTGCCACGTTACTCACCAAATTTATCACTATCTAGAACAACACAGCTAGGAACTGCTTACCTCTCCAGTGACAGACCCCATGCGATGACAGAGACATCAGGCGGCAGGCCCATAGGTAACAGCATTTCTGGCCGGAAGACACCAGAGTTTCCCACCTCAACCCATTTATTCAGGCCTGCATATTAACAGCACCAAAACAGACAAGTAATGATGTACATAGTAATAAGACTATATTACAGCATCAAAAGACATTCACATTCGTATAAAAATGTGACTGCTAAACTGTTCATTTAAAATTCCAGTTATTTTGTCAATTACAATAAAAAACAAGACTGCCGACAAACCTTCATGATAGCTGAAAATCTCCATGCTTGGCTCTGTGTATGGATTGTATGCAGGCTTGAAACACAACTTCTTGATACCTACATCACATAAGAACTCTTCATGAAACAATAGGCTGAAGACATTCATCAAAATGGGGATGGTGGGCAGGAATGACAGTGAAGTTGTGTAAATGGGCACATCAGGGGGCATCCCCTCGAATTAAATAAGATTTTCTGAATAATTTACTCTGCGGACATAATATAAGCACCATCCATCACTCTATTCAACTTATAGAATTTTGCCAACTTAGAACAATAAATAACTTATAAATGATACAAGTACAAAGAAGAACAAAATATGCAAGTAAGCTGCGGCTTTAGAATATACAGAAACATGAGAACAGGATCGTAAACTAGCAACATTGCCAATAAATGACACTAAACTATCTGAATGCCAAATCAGTTAAAATGAATTTAAAAATACAAATCTGTTTATTAATATTATTACAGCTGCAACTGGGACACAAACCACATTTGCTGAAGAACTGTTCAATGATGCCCATCAAGTTGCCAAGTGTCAGGCCGTAATCAGCGACAAGACCTTCAATCTGATGAAACTCGGCTAGATGAGTTGCGTCCAATGCTTCATTCCGAAACACGCGGTCTATCGAAAAATACTTAGCAGGGTGAAACTTCTCCTGCATGCACAGTATGTGTAACAGTTAACTCACCAGATTAGTACACAACTACATACTGCTCCAACTACAGGCATTTCTTGCAGTTCCTACTCATCAAACTGCTGTATACTACAATATTCCACTACGATCACAAAAGACTGATTGTGCCCACGTGTTCAAATGCACACAGTAACTGGATACACAAGCTGCATGTACTGGGTACTGGATGCTATCAAACAAAGAGAATGCAGAGACAGTGACTGTGCAACAAGCACCTGCTGTGCGAGCTGATAGAGCATCCTTGCCGACACTCCAGTCGTGTGAGTTCTCATAATGTTCTTTGCTGCTTCTGTCAGCTTCCAGTCATACTTGTACCTGACAATGCCAGTAGCTGCAGCTGCACAAACTACTCAATCTGTCTGTTTACACTCGAAACTAACAGTGTTTCATTATACACTGTGGTCTATAAAAAATATTACCGTTTCTATTTTCAAATAACTCCGCCAAGAAAATCTACCAATTTTGATACTTATTTGTGTTCACGGACTTTCAGCTACAGCTGTTGTTTCAATCACAATCTGAGTGATTATCTTGCTGCCACCTTGACAGTTTTGCAATGTCTCGTCTCTACCTAATGCAAGACTGCTGCCTTTATGAAGCCAAGAGCTGCTTAGATATCAATACATTAAGAAAACAATGTAACAGCCATTCATCTCTTTCACTGCTAATGTCAGTCTACTACAACACATTCGGTATAGTTGTTAGTTACCCCTGTGAGCCATATCCACCAACAGAATGGACAGTCTTCACTTTCTCCAAGTAATCCATTGGAAACTCCTGAGCTTCAGCAGGATCTGCATCATCAACATAAAGAGACCATAAAACACACAACAGGACCATCTGAACTGTTCACTTAACAATGGGACTGACAGTAATTTTATTTCTTATATCAACTGTCCAAACATACACAAAGACAAAGATAAAGAAGAAAAAACACAACAAGTGCACAATCAACAAAAACATGACAATGTCGCGCACGAACAGTGAAATGTAATTCTTGTGCAAATGGCTTAACACAATATTATGTTCCACAACTATCAATCATTTTAACATCAATATGCATAACTGTTAATCTTACACTGTTTAGACACTGTAGCCCAGTAAAAGCTAATAGGGACATCACATGACAATGTTAGTTACACAAGAAGTGAATGCAATTGCAGCTGCAGAATGCAATACTCACAGCTGTTCAAATGTGATCACACAATCATCACCGTACTGAATGCCATTTTCCAAGTTACATTAAGTTAGCAAATTGCTCCCTAATTGTGTAATGTTCTGACTATCAACACATATTTGTACCTTTATATGCTCTAAAAACTTGAAATTCAATCGTCTTAAACCAGCTGACACAAAGAATGACAACAAATCAATGAATTCTGACCAGAGACAAAGAAAGTGTCGTGTGCATCACGTGCTGGATGCTGCTGAGGCTGAAACAGTGCATCAAAGTTCCAGAAGCTGCTCTCAACAAAGTTGTTAGTCGGCATTTCAGTGAAACTGTTAACAATCACACAAATAACATCTAAACAGAAACTACGTTTCTAACATTTCAACTGCCAACTAAGGCAATAAACAATAAATTGCAAAAAGCAAAGAAATGGAAATTAAAAACAAAAACAGGTTTGTTTCATACAATGCTACCATAATGTACAGTACACAAAGAGAATGACAACATTTATTGATACACACAAAAGATGCTTTTGCAAAAGCTACAACAAAAAGCTCAGCTGCTGCAAAGAAACGTGTGATACTTCACATTACTTAAGACCCAAAAACCACCAAAGTGAGCAAATTGGCATTTACACAACACTAAACCTTCTGTATCTTGAGTGAAAATAACTCAAAGTAAACTCAGTCTCAATGATGCTATATGTATTTATATTACACTTAAAGAGATATTATCACTTGAGTATGATATTAACAGCATGTGACAGTAACCACAAACAGTCCTTAAATTTGCTGTATCAGTAAAAATGATAGGCTCAATGTCTGCTTTCCAATTTATTACTGATTGCACCTAAAGTAATAAATGATAATACTATTTGTTCTGACATATGTGAGCAAAGACTGCAATTACTATAACGACCTTATCTGGTAAGAAAAAAGAATAATTAAGGATGTTTATTCATTTCAACAACAGATGATACAGTACAAGAATGTGAAAGACAAACAGCAAGATAAGCAGATGAAACAGCCACAGCAAATAGTGCACTGGCATAGCACTGCATAGTAAAAACTTAACAATAATCACATAAACCATGTCATCAAAAGCTCAATCATCAATGCACTACTAACCCCATTTCCAGGAAAATCTGCCGGAACTGAGTACGGACTTTCAACAGTGGATGCAAGTGTCCACCATCAGGCATCTTGCCACACGAATCAAAATTCAATGCTTTGAACTGTTTTTGTCGCCACGATCCACTACCGTCAAAATACACAGTCAGTCAGTCAGTACACGGTGACAACAATTAAGAGAATTAATGCAAGGACAGTAAGTAGTAATTAGTACAATGTCTGCTTACATGCCCAGAAAAACAGCAATCACACAAAATTCACAACTATCACTGACAAATACTAAATGTAAAGTGTTTTAACGAACCTGCTTATCATATCCACAGTCAAATCAGTCTCTGGTTTTTCTATATTTGTGGTGAAATTTGATCCCTTCTTTACATTGTAGTACGTAACTTCTCTACAACAAACAACACATTTGTGAGTGAGTCTGGAACGAGCACATTTTCAGAATCATGGACACTGGATTCTACCAACTGAGCTAAAAAACACGCATGTGAAAATGAAGAATGCATGTAGCTTTGGAGACTGCTACAAATGTGTTTAAAAATAATGAGTTTAAAAATAACACACTGATCAAGAAATCTGACAAAAAAGAAAGATGATGCAGCTCAGTACCTGGTAATATAACTGAAATCTGCATCTGAAACTGACCCAATCCGACACTCAGTCAGTAGAAACCACACTGCTTATGCATTATAACAGCTGTGCTCTATGTATGGCAAGAAAATTCTGTAAAAATTAAGATAAAAGTTCTAAATATGCATAAAGTAAGACACTGCATTATATCGGTGCAACCATATTGTGTACAAATGCCAGAAGCAATACACTGCAGAAACAGCAGCTTCTGGAACAGGTTGACTAGTGTGCATAAATGCATTTATGTTTCAGTGGAGATGGACCATCTATGATGAGATGAAAATGTGTTTAAGACACTAACTCTTCCTTGATGAGATTTCGTTTTTTACACTCTTTCTTCTGGTCATCGGAGACTGCGCCAAAGTTCAAACTGCGAATCTCTTGACAAATGTTCTGCACGACGTCATCAATGACCCCAACCTGACAACAAAAACTATTTATACAAACTAATGAAATACAAACAGAACAGCAGCAATTAAAATGTCATATCATTTGTCAACATTTATTTATTTGCAATCTCTACACCTTTGAACATTTCCTCAGCATTGCTATTCTTCTGCCATATATCACAGATCTGTATCTGCTGTCTCCATTCTGCCATCAGCCAGTTCCTTTTGTGTAACAGCAATACACTTCACAATATATTACTTAAGGTAGAATTCACAGTCAACTGCCACTAAGAAGACATTCATGCAGACGATATTGATAACCAATCAATCAGAAAAAAATTACACTAACACTGTTCTTGAACACAAACCAGACACTAATATCACTTTAACTGAGAAAATGAAATGGACCAACCTTTCTTGCAACTTTTTGTACACCATTGTCACATTTTACCAGCTCCACCCAACCACGTGCTTTTGCTTTACCAAATCCTATCTTCGCATTGGCAATCTTCGCCTGCAAAATATTATTAATGATGTAAATATTTTTATACTACAGCATTATCACTCTATCTACAGCAAGTTTTCAAAAGCAAAAAAATACCTTTGCCTGACAAGCAACATACTGAAATCACTATGTGCACAATAACAATGTAGAAGATACTAATATACTGCTATCTTTTACTGTCAGTAGTATCAACTATGGAATATGCTGCTTTTCAATTAACTTACATAACTGTCAATTAGCTGTCATGTACATACATGAGAGCTTTCAGTTAGAGAACGATTAATAAAAAAGATATCTACAAAGAATACCAAAATCTCACTTTTTAAAAACTTTCAGCAAGATCTTGTAAACAGATCAAAATGATGTTACAGCTGATATTACTCACATGCATCAAAGCTGAATACTGTTATTTGCATTCCAGACTGTGTGGCATTATGCAGCAGCTTTTTGCACTCTGTTTGATATCTCAGTATTTTTTCAAGACTTTGGAAAGAATATTTTGTAGCTAAGTGAAAACCACAGTAGATATTACATGCTACTAAGGTGACAATAACGATGAGACCAGCTTACAAAATTTTCACGCAAACATTCAAAGGACACTGGGCATTATTGACGGGAGGTCTTTCCCATCAATACCTAAAACATCCTAGGTATGAACATGAACCACAGGTCCTGCATGCATCATACAGCAGATAACACATGAAGGTCACCTGCTTCTCTGACAGGAAACATAATAAACATTCAACAATGCAATGCTTGTCCTTATTTTGTGAAATATAACCATAAGTGAGCACTGCTTCCATATTACTACACTGTTATCTGATAGCAATAATCAACTTAGTATTGACTGGATGAACATGCACAAGTAATTCCAGTAGTCATACCTGTGGAGTACAAATAACTGTTTTGGCACGTAGTGCAACCTGGAGGGCAAACAGGTAGGTCATTCTGACAGGAACTTAAGAATGTCAGTAACATGAGTCAAACAAAAATACAAAATTACTATAAATAATCTTTTATGATTCCACATTTCATCCGACACTCAAGTTTTGTATTCTTTATATTTGTCTGGACTCATTTTCATTTGATGCCTACTTCTTCAGCAGTCTGTCTGCCATTTTAATACTGGAGAAGATGGTTAAAACGGTTGCACTCCACTCAACATTAACCAACCAATAAGCACAAAGCATCAAAAGTGATAAATTTCATGATAAAGTTATTTAATATCAACTGCACCTTTCCTACCATGAGCTCTTCTAGAGCAATTCCTTCACCGGGAATGCTGTTGAAAACGGCTGCTTCATGACTACCATTGTCTGCAATTTGGTTTCCTTCGTCAGTCAACAGCCATCGCTTACACTTGGCTTCAGTGCACTCAATCAACTGCAAAATGTCACAGAAGTGTTAAATGAATACCAGTGTTGTCAAGTAACGAAGTAGATCTACTTCATTACTCTACTTACCGTAAAAATTTGAATATAATACGCACAATTTTTACCAAAAATAGAGGTATGGTAGCAGGGGTGTGTATAATACATGTAAACTAAAAAACGCATAGTTTTGTTGTCGGTTTTTCTCATCAAATAGTCATTAAATTGCATCATGCGTGGCGGCCAACATGCCGTACGTTGGGCAAACGATGTAGAAGTGAGATCGTGATCTCAAGGACAGTCATTTGAACAGATGTGGCGCCGTCGTTGGTGGTCCTGAAGCTCCGTTCACACTGCGTACGGTGCCGTACGTCGACGCATTCTGCATGCACGAACGTGGACGTAAGGCG
>Ga0209562_1000817_pt1 | contig 11212 bp, 8 predicted proteins | sample WorMetvacBELIZE2_FD_187399 | JGI IMG/M metagenome (GOLD analysis project Ga0209562, IMG submission 187399) | Marine gutless worms symbiont microbial communities from Max Planck institute for Marine Microbiology, Germany - Olavius vacuus BELIZE.2... | ecosystem: Host-associated > Annelida >...
AAACACAAATAAATCTATGCACAGTGAAATGGGCCCAGTGTGACAAAACCCAATCCAGAGAACTGTAAGAACTGCTCATCTAAGTGTGCTTATGACTGCACAGTTTCAGTACACAATATAACACAGAACAGTTCTGATGAGCTCCCCTCTTACCTCCAGACAAACAGCACAGCTCAGACAGTGGTTAAAGTGTAATGGTACGCAAGGGAACGCCATTACCCCAGCTCCAATCTATCGGTCAAAGCATTCCCCCACCTGAGATTGTTACAATGATAGAAAAAGTCACACGACCACAGTCAGGGGGCCAAACCCGAATGTACCGTTCCCCACCTCAAATTTTGCACTTTAACCACTGAGCTCGGATGTTGTCTGTCGGAGGAGAGGAGGCAATAAAGTTGCCGTAACAAATGACACTGCGAGGCAGCTCATCATCTTGGCAGCCTTTGAACACTTGAGAGTTAAAACACAATTAAGCTAGCACGTTCCATGTCAGCTGGTTCAGCTAACAGCCAGCACTTTAACCCAACTACATCAGTATGCCTGCAGTCCTGGTCCAGGGCCTACCGTAATGCAAAACTTGCCATTTCTGCCTCAGCAGTGGTCATGATCATCGCCTGTACTCTTTTGCTTATCCACGGAGGGTTGGCCGGGCTGAGTTGGCCTGGTGGTTGATTAAATTAAATAACAAATGCATGCTTTGCCAACGAAACCCAGCACAGTTAAATTACAACCTCAATTAGTCAGTCACTCTGAACCATCTTACAGTTAATGACAGCTTGCGGTTAGACACAAACGGCAGAATACGGAGTACAAAACCGATGAGAACTGACTGTTGAAATACACACGTTAAATATTGCACACTTCGACACTTTCCAAGAAGAACTGTATCTTCCAAGTGGCTGACGGACCTACAGTAAGTGGAATGCATCGCGTACATTGACACACACGTACAACAGATACTATACAACATCCGAAACTGTTGATAACAGCAATAACAACAACACTTGTACAGTGGAATGAGGACGCTGCTGCCAGTGTCTGAATTGCCGGGGTTGGGGAATTGACACCCAGCTAGTCTGTCAACCCTCCCAGCTGATTGTTATAAGTGATAGGGGACAGACAAACCCTCATCACTTCAGGTGTTCCATCATATCTCCCAATGCTGACATAGACAGTTTGACAGCATACACATATAAAGCTCAATGTACTCTGCACTGCATGTTTTCGCTGCCCCGACATTTTGCAAATCAATAAGGAATGACCAAAACTTCAACCCTTCCCCTCAGTTAATTTTTGGCAATTCAAACACTGGCTGCCACTACCAGCTGGGAACATAATGCCATGTGATATTACATTCGTCATTAACAGCCTCAATCTGCATCATTACCATCAAATCATCATCATCATCATCATCTGCAGCAGCAGCTACAGCAAACTCTATGTGATGTTCAAACAGTAAGTAAGTAAGTAAACATAGATTTTTAGAGTGGCCTAAGTGACGAACATTACTACAAGGACCACCGTAACAGTGCCAGTAAAACGGTCAAAAAATCAGGTGAGGGTACGAAAGCTGAAAAAGATGAGTTTTTAATTGACAACGCAAAGTCTGCAATGATGACGATGAGACGACGGCCTCTGGCAGACCGTTCCAGACTGCAGCAACCAGAAAGGCACGGCTGCCAACAGTAGACAGTTTGATGGGTGGCACGACTTGCTGACCGCAGAGCTCACAGTCAGCAAGAGACACGATACACATATACTAGTCACCTGGACGTTTTGTTTCCTACTTGGGTTCAAGTTAACAGGTAAACGGCGGCTGTAAAATGCTGCATCTTCTGTACACATCTGCGTTGTAATAAATGCACAGCCCGAGTGCAGAGCTACGCCAACGCCAAAACAGTGACTCAACTATAATCCACAGATCATGCACGGCACTCTTGTCACTTACGCAAGCTCATTATAGCACAGTTACAACAGTTTTAAATTCACAAGCTCATCACATATCTTGGCCATAGAAACGTGCACCAGAGTACCCGTGTTTACAGCCCACACGGAATGTGGGCTGTAAACACCCGAATATCTAGGCAATAGTCGTCACCATAACAACAGCCAACAGATACAGTCATGCAGTGGCATCAGCAGACCTGTACAACTACACCATCGTGGACGATTCAGATATGGTTTTTGTAACCAGACAGCAGAATCATAACTGCCAGACGTGTAAACAATAAAAAAACAATAAAACTAGGCGCTGTTTCAGCTCCCTCATACAACTGTGTCAGGAAATAGATCTGGATTATTCTACACAGCATATAAAACAACAAACGTGGGCAAACTTTTCCAGCCGACAGCCTCATAGAAAATCATCTTGCAAGATGCATTAAATGGACAAATAATTTACTGAATAACAAGTTATTTGCTCACAAAAAATAATACATATTCGTACACCATATTACTTAGTACACAAAGAGTCACAATACAGCCGCCAAATTTCACTGTAGTTTCGTTCAGTGCATTATTCTATAAAAGTAAATAATTTTCACTGGAGCATTCTGTGCACCATACAAATTGATGGAGACATATAAAAGTGCTTGCAGGACACATAAACAGACCTCATTGGCCGGATGCGGCCTACTGGCCATACCACCATACTTTGCTCACTTCCTTCCACTCCTGATCTGAAACCCGACAGAACGAGGTGGTACAGTCGACCAGTACCAAGGGAAAACCACACGGTACTGTAAAAACCGTTAACATCTGCCACAGCAAACTGCTCATAAGCAGATACAGTGTACGCTCGACAACCAAATCGACAACAGTCAGTTCAACGGACAAATATAAAGAGCACGATATGGCAAGACTAGATGCAGCTGACACGCGTACTTGACGACTAGACAGTGTTAGCTGTTTGTCAGAGACAACAATGAGCAACGACTCTCGTCAACAACACAAGATGACTGCAAGCATTGACTGTAGCAATGCAGCATTTGACTAACATTCACGAGCTAACAACAGCAACGCACAAACACACACGTGTGTGGTCGGTCATGTAAAAAACAGAGAATAGTGTACGGTATGTAATACATCAACAACACAATCCATGACACCAACGGGCGAGAGAAATGACGATGACAGTGCGTAGTCGTAATCATACTGGATTACGGACAATGTAAATGACGACGATGGAAAGATCATAGCAGCACAGTACGCAGCTGCTGTGAATTTGAGGAAGATGAATCACCACATTACGTGGCAATGACGAACGACAACATTGCCGATGTATTTGCCATTTGTATTTGTAGTCATCACACAAGTTAATGACAATGACAGACAATCGTTAATGAACAGTCATACACACTGTGTCTCAAAAACGGCTCGGTTTTTAATTGGCTCTGACTCTGTTATTCATTCATCACTTTGATAAATGTTTGAAATTTGGAACACTAAGAGGTGTAGATACTGACTGCATATACAATTATTTGTCCGGTTATACTTGTGTGTCCATGAACGTAATGTAATGACACGATATGGCAAGACTAGATGCAGCTGACACGCGTACTTGACGACTAGACAGTGTTAGCTGTTTGTCAGAGACAACAATGAGCAACGACTCAACGACTCGACCAATGCTGCAAAGTGACTGCAAAATTAAGCATGCAAGTGAAGTGGAATTTTCGCATGCAGTCAATAGCTGAAAGACTGCCAATGATATGTTGAAACAAGCAGCCCACGGTCCACGAAGTTCAGCTGGCAGCACAGCTATGATGACCTATGAACCTAGTAAATTCGGTCAGACTGAACTAGTTTTTGGTTTGTGATCAGAGCTGAGTAGTAGGTCTATGCATGCTTTTACTTTCACAGATAGACTCCATTTTTGACCGGTTATAGTCTCAGCTCTGCTGGCCACATGAGCTAAGAAGTACTTAAAATGATCGTAATTCGTCTGTGCTAAAGACGAATACATTTCAGCCCTTCTGAGACACAGTGCTAAAAGTAGTCGTAGTCGTAGTCAACAATGAAATACAGGCAAGTTAAAATGACGATGACGATGACTGAGGATGACGAGGATTACATACACACAACACCTGTGGTCATTACTCCAACAGACACTGATATACACTGTTTAAAAACGTGGTGAACTTTTTGCAATAACTGCGTCGACTGTTAACCGATTTTGCAAATTCTTTCACTGTTGGAAACAGCAATGGATTGACTGCAGAATAAATATATTTTTCACTGCCTCTTAAAAACCTTGCTGTACTACCATGTGAAACACAAGTTTTAAAATGTTGCACTCCACCATTTTTTTTAAATTCTTAAAACATTTAAGGAAACATCTTACTTTACTTACTTATTTACTGCCTTGTCCAGCAGCATGTGTACCGATCACAAGTTCACAAAGTTGAGAAACTGTTGGACATTTGGTATAGCCTTCAACAGAGTGCAAAGGACATTTTGCGCTCTCATAATATGCCAATTGCGTAAGCCATCAATGAAGCAATGAAGTAATGTTCCAAATTCGTAAAATGTTTTTTTTCAAATCAATTCACAAAGTTATCATAGAAATTTGGCACCGCTTTGTCATCAAGAATTGGTAGAGCAGTTGCAACATTTTTAAACTACTACGTTTCACATGGTAGTGCAACAAGGTTTTTAAGAAGTGGCAAGAAATATTAATTTATTTTGTAGACAATTCATTGCTGTTTCCAACAGCGAAAGAATTTTCAAAATTGATTAACAGTTAATGAAGTTATTGCAAAAAGTTCGACACCACGTTTTTTTAAAACAAGTGTAGTTATAACTGTAGTTTGTGAATACTATTACATGCAATAATGATGGAAGATCACTGGGTTTGGCAGCAAAAACGTAACATTTTATGGTCACGAACAGAGTCAAAAATTGTAAATGTGTATAAGTAAGTAAGTAAATGTTGATTTATAGAGTAAAATTACTAAACACCTCAACATAACTGAGTATAACAGAGCAAGAATTGCCTTTAACAATTTTGGTAAAATCCACTGCCGACTTTCAAAGTATTCAATATACATAAACAGTAATACTTTTATATCGTCAAAAACAAACAATAAACAAAAATAATACACAAAAAATATCTTCTACCTCATAACACTTGTGCTAAATCTACGTTCAATGACAATGTTCTCCGTGGCACACAGGTAGTCTAGCTTTCCATGTCTGATTAGAGGTGACTTGATTACCGGTAAATTGATTGCAGGTGAATTAATTACAGGTGAGTTAGAGGTGAGACAGATGAAGATTCACTGGCGACTGTAGATGCATGGATGATGTCGTCATTGCACGCTGCAGTGATTCTTGCTATGAAATTTCTCCCTTAGTCGCTGTTCAACCTGCTCATCTTCTTCAATGCTACAGACACACATACATACAGACATACAAGCACATATATGCACAGACATACATGCACACATACAGACAGACAGACATTCAGGCACACATACACAAAGACATGTGCACACATACAAACACACACGTACTAAGGTCAAGGAAAGCATCACTCATTCATAGCTCTATGACACACGATTTCATTTCCTGGTCTTGAGTCAGCAGCAGGTATACTCCCAACAGTTAACGCTACACTGCTGCAGGTAATAAAAATAATATTAAAAGCGAGTACAATTAGTGTGTCCAACAATCACAGTGTCACTTCTCAGGCACAATAAAAGATGAACAAAGTCTCAGCAAGCAACGGCTAAAGAGATGCGTCTTGAGGCGACTGAGAAAGATGGCCAACGATGGTGCAGATGTGACGTGCTATTGTACAGCATTCCACATGCAAACTGCAGTGATCAGAAAAGCTCCGTTGCCAATAGTTGACAGCTGCATGAAATGGACAATCGGTGACAGTGACGAGGCAATGCTAATCTGTGCCGACACTTACAGATGTTGGACCACATCTCTTCCACAACCTGCCATTACCTTCCAGATTACACTGCTTGACCACAGAGGCACAGAGTGTCAACAACTTGCCCAATGTTGTAACCAGACAGTGCTGAGGTCACAAATTGAACAGACGACCTGTGCAATGCCAGTCCAATGCCCTAAAGCCGTGCCACTAAGCCAGGAGTGTCACCAATACACCACTTTTGCCAACCGCTAAATCCCTAAAAACCGGGATATCCAAATTTTGGCCGAGAACAGAATGAACTTGCTACAGCAAAGTTTGGACTTTATAACAAGTCAAAACTTGAAACACAGCATAGCTGATGTCCGTTCACTACTGCAGTGCAAACGTTAATGTCAAATAATGAACTGGTTAACAATGACTGAGTTCTCGCAAGCAGTGAAACGTGACAAACCCTTTCTCCTCGTAGTCGCGTTGCTGCACGAGTTCATCACGTTTGTTGACAATGGACACGAGCTCCTCTAGTAGCATCTGCTCCTTCTTCTTCTGTGCTTCGGTCTTATCACAATCTACACACACACACACACACACAACTCACAGTCACTGCACAGTGATGTCACGACACACAACAACTACAACAACAACAAATTCACTTGTGGCCACTATTACACAAGCCAAGTCAGCTAATGCCAGACTCATCACAGAAATCAACCATTCACTGCTTTCCCATTACTACTACCTACTCCAAGACATTTTTCACTCAACAACTTCGTTGTCTTGCGTGTTTTTGAATGTTAATAAAAAATTTGTAAACAGCAACTAAAAAGCAAAATGTCATCGTGTGTCACAGCCTCATACGAGCAAATATGCCTTCAACAGACGACTAAAGCCTGTATAACTGTCCACCAAATGCTATAATGCTAGCAGCGTGTTCCACAACCGAGGACGGCAATGATGTACAGCCTGTCACCCAGACGAGTCTATGTGGTCTACGTGAAGGTGTCACATGACTGTATTTCAAGTTGACCCACACGCCGATTATATAACTGATGGATTCACATCTCATTATCACTGACGACATGTGAATCTCAGCAACTACGATGCCGCATCACTGCTGAAACTGTGCACCATGTGAGTGTCACATTAATATTTTGCCATTTTTATTCTGTCACTACTGTTATTATCATCAGCTGCCTTAACTGTCACTAACAACCACCAACTCTAAAGTTATGACCTGAAAGTGGGAAATAAATTTGCAAATCATCATCATCATCATCATCATCATCATCATTACCATCACTGTATGTTAATTTCATCATCCAACAACAATGTAAGCTGTGCAGTGCATGTCGATGCCGACCTTCGATAGAGAGACAGTTACGCAGCTCATGATTCAACAGCTTGAATCTTCTCTCGAGGTCATCCTCTTTCTCTCTAGAAATCACACCATGCACACTCAACATCGCCTGCATGCTAACTCACACAGTTATGCTCTGACGACTGACAGCTGCTGCTACTGAGAAGTCTTTTGATATCAAGCTTACTGGATGTCACTGTAGTTATACCGACATTTGACACTACATCATTGCACACACAACATTCAACGTTAATGTCAGCATTCCATCGTCAAAATCAAGCATCATCAAAATTAGCACTAATTAACAAATGCCCACAGTTGTCCGACTGGCGGGTTGACAACTGTTTTTTTACAACAAAATTTGCTCAGTTTGCTCGGCATGAGCGCATGGGCAGAGTTTAGCAGCACATTTGACACTTAACTGCCGAGAACACACACTTACAATATGTTGAGATGCATCTGACGACGAATCAGTGCGTTCTTCTTGTTGACCAAATTGAACCATTCTTGTAGCAGCATCTCTTCCTCGTTACTCTTGCCTGCAAGCAATGTCACACTCTCTAATGCCTTACATGTCGCTTCATACGCGATATGCAGGACAGCTTCTAATTAACAGGAAGGCAAATTAATCACTAATCACGTCATTAATAACTGAAAAAATTCTTTGCCAAATTTCGATCTGAGGTCACACCGTTAAGAAAACACTATAAACTGAGTGCCTCTTCAGGTTAGCTGAACATCAACAAAAGATCATTCCTTTCTGCAGAGACTGTCAACGGATGACAATGACAATGAACGTACCAGACTTCATGACGGCACGGAGTTGAGTTTCGAGCTGCGAGGCGAGTCTGTCGGTCTCGGCTTGCTCCTGTTCCAATGCAGCCATCTCACTGTCCACATAACGCCATCCAGCTTCTTCACGTTGCAACAGGCACTAACACACACCACGTCAGCAGTACCAGTTGTACTACTGATAGACTGATTACGGTTCAATGTCAAGTCGACACATAAAGGGTCGTTTCAGAGACGTGTCTACTCACAACCACAAGAAAGTACACAAAAAGCTAAAAAAAACTGACACTATAACAAACTAAAACTAATTTTTAAAAGCCTGAGGCTAAATGAACAGGCGTTAGGTCACTTGTAAGAACTGTTCATGTGAGCATGCTTATGACTGTGCACCACACAACTCTTTCTTTATTATGAATCTGGGTTATGTTGCAGAAGAAGACCTGACATTGCAGTGGCTCTGAGCCGTCGAGAAACATAGGGTTAGGGTTAGGATAAAGGTTAAGATTGGGGTTCAAATCAGGGGTTAAGGTCAGTGCTAGTGCTGGAGCAGCCCATGAATAACACTGCAACACCGGGACCCTTGTTCTGCAACATTGCCAAACTCTGCACATCAGAGAAAAATAAGTAAGTGAATAAGTAAGACATACATCGAAGCTTGTGAGGGTCGGCACCGGGGAACGTTGACTGGACGGCGACCGACAGTCACGCTGCAGCTGAGCTATATCAGTGACCTGTGTCAGTCACAGCACAATGTAACGTAAATATGAGAGCATAACATACGGATGAGAGCATTTATGTGTGTTTAAAAGTAGACTCTAGTCCAGCGCAAGGCATTAATGGAAACGAAGAATTAATTATACACACTAATGCCAACTAAACAGTAACACATTTCTACAGCACAGATTAACAATACAAACTAAACTACTATTATCATAACCTTCAAATCAGTGAGTTGCAGTAGTCTAGTGGTAACATGCCTGACTAGGGTGTGAGAGATCCCACGATCGCATCCCACTGTGGATAGTTTGTGTGACTATTGCAAAATATACACTGCGACACAGCACTGACCACAGCCTCTACATCCTAACTGCAGTGTTTACAGCAACTCAGCCTCCTACCTATGCTGGACTGTAGAATGAGCATCAGATGTTGGGCAGGTTGGAGTAGATCATAGCAGCCTACAGATGGGTCAAGTCGAGCTGAGTGGTCAAGTCGAGTGGAGTAAGGTTTAACGTCGCACCAAACACATTACAGGTCATAACGGCGACGGGTTTTTACGGGTCAAATGACCCAACCAACAGTGTCAAAGCACTAAAGGAAAATAGGTTCCTAAAGATTAGGCTTTAATCACATCAGGTCCACCCCAACTACAGACAGACTCAAAGCCTATGTCAGTAGGCTTGGTCTCAAACTGTTCTACATTCATCAAAAAACCAGGTGAACTCTCGTGATCATCATCATCATCATCATCATCATCATCATCATCATGGAAACTTATAAGGCGCCCCTTACGAGGGCTCAGCGGCGCCGTACAGTACATGCATAAAAGAGTAACATACTAAAAAACCGATAAATGTTAAAACGAGGTCGAGCTAAACAAGTGTGTCTCAAGCTTCTTTCGGAAGCCGCTACGCGATGACGTATGTTTGATGATCTCTTTGTCATGATGACAGCACTAAAAACAGTGTCTACAGCATTACTGTTAATAGTTGGCCAAGGTAAGAATCAACTGCCTTTGACTTACAGCCACAGCAGCTGCCAACTGGACAACAACAACATATATGTAAGTCAAATGAGACATACATGGTGTGGGTCTGTTGGTGAGCTGGGATTGGAAGCCATCTGTAGTGACGTCGGTCGGTTGAGCACCACAGTCTTCAGCTGAATGTCAATCACTTTATGTTCACCAGAACCATCGTCGTCTGCCAATGGACACACACAATCATTTCCAAATCAAATCAACGTATCAACGGCAATAACAAAATATAAACAGTCAGTTTATGCACTGAAAATGCACACAATAAAAAGCTAAAAAACGAACCTAGTTCATCCATTTCACACATCATGTGGTAAGGTTATAGACTGGGTTTGTAATACGGTTGCGTGCACTCAGTCACCAACGAGCTAGCCCACAGTATGTAATTGTAGTACAGTAGCAGTTGTCATACGTATGACCATAATGACGACAAATGGAACAAAAAATAATCAGTCCATATTTTACTACACGAGGCCGACAATACTCTCAGAGTCAGCTGGCTTTGGCATAGAGAGGGCGAGAGGCCCTATGCAAATATGTCACTGAATACCAAAACAGGCATTTACAAGTTATAAACCATACGAATAAAAGAATGCACAAAGCACGTCTGCAATGCATTGCAAGGTTTATTTATTTATAAGCTCATTTAACCCCTGCAGCAGCACTAGTAAATATTTCAGATACATCAGCATCATCACTGGACCTAACACTGATGCCCAGTCTCCCGAGCCGAGACTAGACCTATTGTCCACAGAATCTCCATCACTTCACCATCTATGAAGTTACAACATAACGGAGGAATAAAAATGCATATACCATTATTACTTTTACTGGTAAAAGTATAAACACAGATAACATAAATATATACAAAATGTTAGTGATTAGTAGGACGAAGTAAAGCTATGGCAATGCATGTCAGCAGCAACTGCATCTTGTAAGTCAGTGAGCTTTACATTAGCAAACAGCTCTTGAAGCACATAGAGAGACATTCAACCACATTCATTATCGTTAATAACATCTAATGATAGTTCAAACTGCAAACTTCACACTCTTCAACCGAGGATCATGTGTAGGCCGGTGTGAAGAGATAATTCATGAACCTGTCCATAAATTGTCCACAACCAATGAAATGAAAGCCGAATGGTTTTTAATAGCTATGCAGCCTTCGAAACTGAAGTAGACTCACAGCAGGATAGTGCCACTGCACATTCGTTCATAACTTTGACAAATGTTGGCCGATTTTCAAAATTCTTTCACTGCTGTATTCTCCGAGAAATTTGAAACAAAACCCATGCCATATTTCCCGCCACACCTTAGACGTGTCTATAAACTGTCCACAGCTAATGAAGGTGGAATGGTTGAACGTCCATGCAGCCTTGGAGACTGAAGTTACGACTCTTAACAGCAGGATAGAAATGTGCACTCT
>Ga0209562_1000818_pt1 | contig 11199 bp, 3 predicted proteins | sample WorMetvacBELIZE2_FD_187399 | JGI IMG/M metagenome (GOLD analysis project Ga0209562, IMG submission 187399) | Marine gutless worms symbiont microbial communities from Max Planck institute for Marine Microbiology, Germany - Olavius vacuus BELIZE.2... | ecosystem: Host-associated > Annelida >...
GGTGTGGGCGAGATTACCGGAACTTGTGTATTGATGTTTACTGGTGTAATCTGCCAGAAGGTACAGGATTAGATTATTGTGGGCTCTGTTCAGGACTATTTCCCTTTGAGAGTGTCATATGATTCGACTAGAAGACCTTCAACCTAGTGTCTCAGTTCGCGGAGTGCTCTCAGACGCACTTATAAACGTAGTTAGCGTGAAATGGTACGGCTCATCGGCGCTTGAGCTTACATATAAAACGCCTGAAGGTAACCTGGGGAGTGAGATTCTCTATAGAGAAAAAGATGAGCCGCGACTTGAGCTAGTTAAGGCGGGTCGACCCTGGAGTTTCGACGCAGATGGATCGCTTTTCCGGCTCGTTTCGGAAGCCCGTCGTATTCAATTGGCATATCTATTCGATCCTGTTCTGGCAGTTCATACCTCCCTCGTTGAACCGCTTCCTCACCAGATTACGGCTGTTTATGAATCGATGCTGCAACGACAGCCGCTACGCTTCCTACTGGCCGATGATCCTGGTGCCGGAAAAACGATCATGGCTGGACTGCTGATTAAAGAACTGATTGCCAGAGGCGATCTTAAACGGTGCATGGTTGTTTGTCCTGGGAGCCTTGCCGAACAGTGGCAAGACGAACTATCTCGGAAATTCAACCTCGCATTCGAGATTCTCACCAACGACAAGCTGAAAACCGCCCACACAGGAAACTGGTTTTTGGAAACAGATCTGGTGATATCTCGACTGGACAAGCTTTCCCGAGACGAAAGCGTACAGGAAAAACTCAAACACTCTGAATGTCAGTGGGATCTGGTCGTATTTGACGAGGCGCATAAGCTATCGGCGTCATACTTTGGTAGTGAGATTAAGTACACAAAGCGTTATCGATTGGCCCAGATGATGTCTCCGCTGACTCGGCACTTCCTGCTAATGACGGCAACTCCGCACAATGGTAAGGAACAGGATTTTCAGCTGTTCATGGCTCTGCTTGATAGTGACCGTTTCGAAGGCGGTTCCCGTGACGATGTCCATACAGTGGATGTGTCTGATTTGATGCGTCGAATGGTGAAGGAAAAACTACTGAAATTCGATGGCAAGCCTCTTTTCCCAGTACGCAAAGCATACACAGTACCATATCGTCTCTCTGACATAGAAGCCCAACTTTATGAAGATGTTACGAATTACGTTCAACAGGAGTTCAACCGGGCAGAGAAGCTTAAGAACAAACGGGTCGGCGGAACCATCGGATTCGCTCTTACAATCCTTCAGAGACGATTGGCATCGTCGCCAGAGGCAATTCTCCAATCCCTCAAGCGCCGCAGGAAGCGTCTTGAAGACCGTCTGCTGGAGATGAATCAGAAACAGCGGAGCGGAAAGAAAGCGCTGGAAGATATCGGACTAGACGAAGAGGAAATTGAAGACCTTGAAGATACAACAGAGGAAGACTTCGCCGTAGCCGAAGAAAATATCCTCGACCAAGCAACTGCCGCGAGGAACGCCATTGAACTCAAGGCTGAGATAGCCACACTCAAGCATCTTGAGGAACTCGCGAATACTGTTCATCGGTCTGGCCAGGACACTAAATGGCGTGAGCTATCGAATCTGGTCAACGAGGTGTTTGCGCCAGTGCATGATACGAACATTGCTCAAAGAACGACTTCTCAACACCACAAGCCGGATAAATACCAAGCACCGCGAAGTGACAAGCTTGTTATCTTTACAGAGCACCGCGACACCCTTAGCTATCTTTGTCGCTCAGTTGAGACAGTCCTGGGGAGGCCTGAAGCAGTTGTGTCGATACATGGGGGCATGGGACGCGAGGATCGTCTGAAGACTCAAGAAGCGTTCAGACACAATCCTCAGGTGAAAGTTCTCATCGCAACCGACGCGGCTGGCGAGGGCATCAATTTGCAGCGAGCTCATCTCATGGTCAATTACGATTTACCATGGAATCCGAATCGGCTGGAGCAGCGATTCGGTCGTATTCACCGCATCGGCCAGAATCAGGTCTGCCACCTTTGGAATCTTGTGGCGGAAGACACTCGTGAGGGTGATGTGTACCGGAGGCTGCTTGATAAACTCGATCAGGCACGAAGATCACTTGGCGGTCAGGTATTCGATGTTCTCGGCAAGTTACAGTTCGAAGGCAAGCCGCTGCGGGACCTGTTAATCGAGGCAATCCGCTATGGTGAAAGCTCTGATGTGAGAGGTCGACTTGAACAGACCATCGCCGACGCGGTGGACATACAGCACTTGCGCAGTCTACTGGATGAGCAGGGTCTGGCTAGAGAGACAATGAACACGGACCGGGTGTTCAGCGTGCGCAAAGAGTTGGAACGCGCTGAAGCGCGCCGGCTCCAACCTCATTACATCGAAGCTTTCTTCAAAGAAGCATTCAAGCGCCTTGGCGGAGCATTATGGGAGCGCGAATCAAATCGGTTTGAGGTTAGCCGTGTTCCCCTGGAAGTTCGAAATCGAGGAAAGATGATTGGATTTGGCGTGCCGGTTCTTTCCCAATACGAAAGAGTGGCTTTTGACAAGAAGTACCTTACCGCTGTCGGGAAAGCGGTGGCGGCGTTTATCTGTCCCGGACACCCACTTCTCGACGCGACTGTAAACCTGATTTTAGAGAAAAACCGTGACATACTCCGCAGAGGCGCAGTCCTAGTGGATGAACAAGACTACAGCCTGCGGCCGCGCTTGCTCTTCTTCCTCGAACACGCAGTAAAGAATGAAAGCAATACGCAATCTGGCGAGTATCGCGTAATCTCAAAGCGGTTCCTTTATGTGGAAGTTGATTCGAAGGGAAACGCGCGGCACTCACACTACGCTCCGTATCTGGACTACCGCCCTTTGCTCAAGGACGATGAGCTCACTGTAGCAGCGATCTTAAAAGACAAGCATTGTTCAGCAATTACGGAAAACCTTGAAAAGCGGGCGATGGAATATGCGGTCGAAAAGGTAGTACCTGAGCATACAGAGGAGGTTCGCGCGCGCGCACTCGCGCTCATTGAGAAGACCGAAGCGGCAGTTACAGAGCGTTTGGCAAAGGTAATCAACTACTGGGATCGCTGTGCGGTTAAGCTGAAGGAGCTAGAAAATGCGGGAAAGACTAAGAAGGGTCAGAGTTCTGCTGAGGCACAGAGGCGGGCGAATGATATGCAAGAACGGCTTGAAAAGCGTCTCAGTCAACTCGATCGCGAAAAGCAGATTGCCCCGCTGTCTCCAATTATTGTAGGCGGGGTATTGGTGGTCCCTCTTGGCCTTATTCGTTCCATGAAGGGCATGAAGCCGTCCCCCACACCGCATGTGGATCGATTGGGCCTAGCTGCTCGGGCGCGTGAGATTGTAATGGAAAAAGAACGGGATTTAGGGTACGAACCAGTTGATCGCGAGTTGGATAAGATTGGCTATGATATTGAAAGCCTGGTCCCTGGAACCGGCCAGGTCCGCATGATCGAAGTAAAAGGCAGGGTGGCCGGAGCGGATACGATCACTGTCACGAAGAATGAGATACTCACTAGCCTTAACAAACCCGACAACTACATTCTGGCCGTTGTCGAGTTCTTTGAAGACAAGTCACATAAGCTTTACTACATCCGGCATCCCTTCATGGAACGCGGACTCACGGTCGATTTTAACGGAGCGAGCGTAAACTTTCCCGTAACAGATCTGCTGGCACGGGCGGAGCCGCCACGATAGATGGACCAAAGGAGCACTGCATTGGGCGCGAGCAATAGCATAAAACCTGCGGGGTCAACAAGGTGAAAATTCGAAAAAAACTCATCGAAGTAGCGCTGCCGCTTGATGCCATTAACAAAGCGTCCATTCGCGAGAAGTCGATTCGACACGGGCATCCGAGCACACTGCATCTTTGGTGGGCCCGCCGTCCACTCGCGGCGGCGCGGGCTGTCATCTTCGCGCAGATGGTGGACGACCCGTCGGACTTACGCGATCTCTTCCCGACGAAGAAGGCGCAGGACGAAGAGCGCAAGCGCCTCTTTAAAATTATCGAGGAGTTGGTGCTGTGGGAGAGCACAACCAGCGAGGAAGTTCTTGAAAGCGCTCGCGAAGAGATCAGAAAGAGCTGGAAACGTGCCTGCGCGGACAATGCCGATCACCCAGAGGCTGATAGTCTTTTCAATCCCAATATACTGCCGGCATTCCACGACCCATTCGTTGGAGGCGGCGCGTTGCCGCTGGAGGCACAGCGGCTGGGATTGGAGGCGTATGGGAGTGATCTCAATCCGGTCGCGGTTTTGATTACTATGGCAATGCTTGAAATTCCTCCGAAGTTCGCGGACAGACCGCCAGTGAATCCGGAATCTCAGAAGAGCAGCGATCTTATCAATCGCGACTGGAAGGGGGCACAGGGTCTCGCTGAGGATGTGCGATACTACGGGAATTGGATACGCGACGAGGCGGAGAAGCGCATCGGCCATCTCTACCCGAAGATTGATGTAACCCCGAAGATGGTGAAAGAGCGTCCCGATCTCATACCCTACGCCGAAAGATCGTTGACAGTAATCGCGTGGCTGTGGGCACGGACCGTGAAAAGCCCGAATCCGGCCTTCTCGCATGTGGAGGTGCCGCTGATTTCCACGTTCATGCTTTCAACGAGGGCGGGCAAGGAGGCCTATGTCGAGCCGATTATCGAGGATGGCGGCTACAGATTCATCGTAAAGGCTGGAAAGCCGAAAGATATCAAAAAAGCGGCGGCGGGAACGAAAATATCGCGAGGCGCCAACTTTCGCTGTCTGATGTCAGGCGCCACGATTGCCGGCGACTACATAAAGGCTGAAGGCAGGACTGGCCGAATGGGAGCGCGGCTGATGGCCATTGTCGCCGAGGGCGACCGAAAGCGGGTATATCTTGAACCGACGCCCGCCCATGAGACAGCTACCCAAAATGCAAAGCCTGACTGGAGACCCGAAGTTACAATCTCAGGGAGTACGCAGTATCTTGGCGTAAAGCCTTATGGTATGAATCGCTTCGATCAGCTATTCACAAATCGTCAGCTGACAGCGCTCAATCTGTTCAGCAATCTGGTGAAAAGGGCGATGAACCGCGTGAAAAACGATGCCTCCGCTTTGGGCAAAGCGGACGATGAGAAACCGCTTCGAAAAGGCGGGGCGGGCCCTTTGGCCTATGCCGAGGCGCTCGGGCTGTACTTGAGTTTTGGGGTCGATAAATGCATCGATTACTGGTCAGAAATCTGCAGTTGGGACATCACTCGCGAGGCGATGAGGCAGACCTTTGGGAGGCAAGCCATTTCAATGGTCTGGAGTTATGCTGAAGCTAATCCGCTGAGTTTTTCCACGGGCAATTGGATATCGATGATTGGATGGGTATGGAAAGCTCTTGAAACGCTTCCAGCGCGCGCGGCGGGAATGGCTGTTCAGTTGGACGCGCAGATTCAATCACTGAGTAAGGGAAAGATCGTGTCGACAGATCCCCCCTACTACGATAACGTGCCCTATGCCGATCTTTCAGATTTCTTCTACATCTGGCTTCGCCGCTCGCTGCGTTCTGTTTTCCCCGATCTCTTTGCCACACTCACCGTCGCCAAGTCTGAAGAACTGGTCGCGTTCGCCTACCGGCACAAGGGCAAAAAAGAAGCGAAAGAGTTCTTTATAGACGGCATGACAGAGGCGATGCGCCGGCTGATGGAGCAGTGCCGCCCGGACTTTCCTATAACCATCTATTACGCGTTCAAGCAGGCGGAGAGCGATGTCGATGGAGGCACCGTCAGCACGGGTTGGGAGACATTTCTTGAAGCTGTTATCCGTGCCGGATTAACCACAAGCGGCACCTGGCCGATGCGGACGGAAATGAGCAATCGAATGCGAGGGAGAGACTCAAACGCCCTTACCTCAAGCATTATCATTGTCTGCCGCAGTCGCGCCGCGGACGCGCCTGCAGTCTCTCGCCGTGAGTTCATCGCGGCGCTCAAAGCGGAGCTGCCAAAAGCACTTGAACATCTCCAGCGCGGCAACATCGCGCCCGTCGATTTGGCCCAGGCAGCCATTGGCCCGGGCATGGCCATCTACACTCGCTACTCCCAGGTTCTCGACGCCAGTGGAAATTCGCTGACCGTGCATGACGCACTCGCTCTTATCAACCAAATTCTCGATGAGGTGCTTGCCGAGCAGGAGAGCGATTTCGACTCCGAGACCCGCTGGGCGCTTGCCTGGTTCGAACAGAGTGGTTTCAAAGACGGGGAGTACGGCGTGGCCGAGGTGCTCTCGAAGGCCAAGGCCACCTCTGTGAATGGATTGGTCGATGCTGGCATTGTAAACTCCAAGAGCGGCAAGGTACGGCTGCTCGCACCGGTTGAGTTGCCTAACGACTGGAAACCCGATGACAACAATCGCCCTACATCCTGGGGAACGACACACCATCTGATTCGGGTGCTCGAATCCAGCGGCGAGAGCGCCGCGGCCGATCTTGTCTCCAAGATTGGGAGCAATATAGAATTCACCCGTGAACTTGCCTACCGACTTTATGCTCTATGCGAGCGAAAAAAACGCGCTCCGGAAGCCCTTTCTTACAATGGACTTGTGCAAAGTTTGCCGGAGATAATACGAATTGCTGGCGAGACACGCCTAGCGCAAACAGTACAGCCGACCTTATTCGAGGAGGATTAGCAGATGGCCATCACCAATAGCGGGCGAGTAGGAAAAGCCCTCAATCTCTTGCAGTCGGGATTGGGCCCTTTCGTTGAACGGGAGTATGCCAACGTTCACGGAGCTTTATATCTGAAGAAGGCCGAGTCATTCATGGATGAAAACCAAATGATAAGTGGCAAGACCATCTCCGAATGGGACGCCGCAGCCATCCTGAAGCTCATGTGGAATAGCTGGAACGAGGTATTTCGAAAAACACTTGGTTTCAATGAGCGTTCGCTGGTGAGCGAGCTTCGAGGAGTCCGGAACAATTGGGCACATCAAAAAAAGTTCTCAAGCGACGATGCGGACCGTGCGCTTGATTCAACCGAGCGACTCCTTTCGGCGGTGTCGGCTGTGGAAGCCGAAGAAGTTCGGAAGATGAAGATGGAGCTTCGCCGAATTATCTTCGACGAGCAGACAAGAAGCGAAAAGCGTAAGTCCGCGGCGAATGCGGTTGAAAGTCAGGCAACTGGGAACCTGATCGCGTGGCGCGATGTGGTTGCGCCCCATGAGGATGTCGCATCCGGTCGCTACCAACAGGCCGAATTTGCTGCCGATCTATGGCAGGTGCACTGCGGCGAAGGCAGTTCCGAGTATCGCAACCCTGAGGAGTTTTTTAGACGAACCTATCTTACAGACAGCCTGAAGCGGTTGTTGGAAAATGCGATTCGGCGTCTTGGATCGGACAGCGGCGATCCGGTTGTGCAATTGCAGACCAACTTTGGCGGGGGCAAAACCCACTCCATGCTCGCGTTGTACCACCTCTTTTCTGGTGCGGAGCCATCGAAGCTTCAAGGCATCGAAGATGTCCTTTCAGCCGCGGAGACTGATTCGATTCCGACAGCGCGCAAAGTTGTGCTTGTGGGAAACCGTATCTCCCCTGGCAATCCGGTAAAGAAGGATGGCGGCGCCATAGTGCGAACGTTGTGGGGAGAAATTGCCTGGCAATTGGGGGGCAGAAAAGCTTTCGCGCGTGTAAACGCTGATGATGAAAACGCGACGAATCCCGGCGACACTCTCCGCGAGTTGTTCAATGATTATGGGCCATGTCTAATTCTTATTGACGAATGGGTCGCCTACGCCCGACAGCTTCATGAGCAGAGCGATCTACCCGCTGGCAGTTTTGAGACTCAGTTCACCTTTGCGCAAGCGCTTACGGAGTCGGCGAAACTGGCAAAGAACTGTCTTCTCATCGTATCGCTTCCGGCTTCCAACGATGCGGCTTCACCCCACGCACTGGTTAACGACTCAGAAGTCGGTGGGCAGCGGGGACGAGAAGCCCTGGACCGCCTGCGCAATGTGATTGGGCGCGTGGAATCATCTTGGCGCCCTGCTAGCGCCGAAGAGGGCTTTGAAATTGTAAGACGGCGGCTCTTCAAACCAATGGTCAACCAAGAAAAGTTCAAGGCACGGGACCTGGTCGCTAAGAACTTCTACGATTTGTATCGGACTCAGGAAAAGGAGTTTCCCATTGAGTGCCGTGAGAGTGAATACGAGAAACGGATTAAAGCAGCTTATCCAATCCATCCTGAGGTTTTCGACCGGCTCTATGGAGACTGGTCCACACTTGTCAAATTCCAACGGACTCGCGGGGTATTGCGTCTTATGGCTACCGTGATTCACAGCCTGTGGGAAAAAGGTGATCGAAATCCCCTCATACAGCCGGCGAACATCCCTATTGATGATCCACGGGTGCAGTTTGAACTTACCCGCTATCTCACGGATAACTGGGTTCCTGTTCTTGAACGCGACGTGGATGGACCCAATTCGCGTTCGCTTCGAATCGACTCGGAAGTGTCGAACCTGGGCAAGTATGCTGCTACTCGCCGCGTTGCCCGTACAATCTACCTCGGCTCCGCGCCCACATCAACGGCGGCAAACAGAGGAATCGAGGAGCGTAGGGTGAAACTCGGATCCGTTATGCCTAACGAGAATCCCTCCATCTTTATGGATGCCCTGCGCAGACTCGCGTCAACGGCAACCTATCTCTATCAAGATGGCGCCCGATACTGGTATTCAACCCAGCCGACGGTGACCAAAGTGGCAGAGGATAGAGCCTTTGAGATGTCTCAGGATACTGGCAAGGTCATTAAGGAAATCGAAAGCCGTCTTCGTGCCGATCTGGGCAGATCCGGTGATTTTGCTCGAATCCATACTCTCCCTCGGTCTGGTCAGGATATTCCTGACAATCGTGAAACATGTCTGGTGGTTCTCAGTCCCGACCAACCCTATACCAAGGGCGATTCGTGCCCCGCCCAACTGTTTGCTCAAAATGTACTTGAGATGCGCGGGAACACTGGACGAATATACCAGAACGCGCTTATCTTCCTCGCCTTTGACCAGAATCGCCGTCAGGATCTTTATAATGCGACAGGGCGATACTTTGCATGGCAGTCTGTTGTCAATGATAGCGAGCAGCTCAACCTCACGGATCACCAGAAGAAACAGGCGCAGAATCAATTGGTCTCAGCTGAGCAAGCCATGCTCGCCCAAATTCCTGAAGCCTACCAATGGCTCCTTGTACCGACTCAATCCAAGCCATCCGATTCAATCCAATGGCAAAAAATCCGCGTTTCGGGATCAGATCCTCTTGCTGTTCGTGCTGGAAAGCGGCTGCGGAACGACGAACTCCTGATCGACAAATTTGCTGCCTCACGTCTGCGTATGGAATTGGATAGGATACCGCTGTGGCGTGGAGACCACATAACAATTCACCAACTCATCGACGACTTTGCTACTTACCTCTATCTCCCACGCCTTAAAGGACCATCTATTCTTCTTGATACCATACGCACCGCTGTTTCGCTCCTCAATTGGCAGGAAGACGGGTTTGCTTACGCTGAGAGCTATAGTGATGCTGAGAAGCGATACAGGGGACTTCAATACGAACAACTCATCACGGTTAGCGAAGATGACAAGGGGCTGCTGGTGAAGCCGAAGGTCGCCACTGCGCAAATTGATTCTGAATCCTCCGGGGATAAAGATTCGAACGGTAAGTCCGAGGAAGGAACCAGTAAGTTCAAGTTTGCGAACGAAACAACTGGCGGCACAGTGGTCGCGGAAAAGGTGGAATCCAGGAAATCCCGCTATTATGGAACTGCCACGCTAGATCCAATGCGGGTTAGCCGGGATGCAAGTCTGATTGCTGAAGAGGTTATCACACACCTGGTGGGGCTTGTGGGCGCCGATGTGCGGGTGACACTCGAAATTCAAGCGAAAATCCCCGACGGTGCTCCTGAAAACGTTGTGCGGATCGTCACTGAAAATGGCAGAACGTTGAAATTTGTCAATCAAGGGTTTGAGGAAGAGTAACGGCACTGGCAGCGAACTTGCTGACAGCACCGGAGGACATAAAAATCCCCACCTTCGCTATTTCACAGGGCTGGAATTAATCTGGGCGATACTGGACTCGAACCAGTGACTTCTACCGTGTGAAGGTAGCACTCTAGCCGCTGAGTTAATCGCCCGATGGCTGATGAATATAATCGATGGCGTTGAATTAGGCAACCCGGGAGCGCTAAATGTAGTGTACCACTTTTTGTGTCGAAGGGAAAATGAGGCATTCTGTGCTGCGCCATTTGTCAAACAGCAATCCTGAATTCCTAAGGTGGAACTCCGCGCCGTCAGGTTGCCCTGCTCAACCTCCTTTCTGAGTGATTCATACATCTCATCGGGAGCCGGTAGTCCAGACTCTGATGATATCGCCTGCTGTTGTAGAAACGGAAACACCGGGAAAGGGCAAATTTCAATTCCCGAAGTGATTCATAAGCCCTGAGGTAAATCTCCTCGTGCTTCCAGTTTCTCCAGAATCGTTTTCCACATATCTGTTTGCGAGTGACTCAAGCTCTTCTATCATACTCATATCTCCCGTCTGAAGGTAGCATCCTCCCACACCCTTTTGACTTTTTTCCTGCCATCATGGACACAGTGCCGCTTACAACAAAGAGGAATTGGGTTATGACTGTGATAAACGCGGCCTGAAGCTTGGCTGACGATGAAGGGGCTAGCGAGGAGATATTTCCGATTAGGAATAATCTTGAACACGCGTGGCGAAGGTGAGCTGTTTTGGAAGCCACTGGCCACCGCACGTGAAATTTGAGGATAACAAAAATAGACCGGCATAATGCCGGTCTTTCGCCCAGGGTAATAATTCGCCTGGACCGGTTATTTCGGCTTATAAGCCGGAAAAAAAGTTGTTGCGAAACTGTATGGTTTATCGATAGGCGCCTCCTTGTCCCGGACTAAATCCATTCGTTTGCCGGCACTTACCGGCCGAAATCAACAGGCGGTCCCATGGTTTAACCCCCTCCACACTTATTTTCAGTATAAATCACCTACAAAGAAAAATCAATGGAATTCTTCCTTTTTTTAATGGAAATTCACTGAAATCACCCACCGTTTCAGGCTCTTTTGGTAGTGTAAATACTTTTGTGTCATGAGGGCTGAGGCATCCTCTGATGACGTTCGTTGTAATCATATGCGAGTGCGTAGTAGAAGCGCTCGCAACTTTTTTGATCAGCGAAGCGGAACTGGCGCGAT
>Ga0209562_1000819_pt1 | contig 11196 bp, 6 predicted proteins | sample WorMetvacBELIZE2_FD_187399 | JGI IMG/M metagenome (GOLD analysis project Ga0209562, IMG submission 187399) | Marine gutless worms symbiont microbial communities from Max Planck institute for Marine Microbiology, Germany - Olavius vacuus BELIZE.2... | ecosystem: Host-associated > Annelida >...
GGTAAGCCCGCTCTTTTAAGTACCTTCAAGAAGTGAAGCCTCTTAGTGGCCTTTGCGATGTGCTCAACATGTTTTGTCCAAGACAAAGTTGAGTCGACATATACTCCCAACAATTTGAAGTCGTGGACACGCTCGACTATGTGAAAATTTGGCGGAAACTGAGCTACCGCCTTAAGTAATGCTGATTTCCTATCAGTATTCGCTCACAGTTCCTCAGCTGTAACACCTAGCGAGAAAAATAATATTAACACGAATAGGAAGTCCACTACAATCTTTCCAACGAGCCTAAGATGAACAGTGTACATTGCCCCTAAGCTCTTTAAGAGGGGTGGCTCAAAAATGCAAAGTGATCATAATTTGAACAATAATCTACAATAACTTTGAAACGGTACCAGATAGTATGTCAGTTACTATTACTCACTAATAGGAAGTCACATACTGGCTTTCAATTGGTACTGACATCAGTGACCTTGAATGGTGAAATAGCCCTTATTGTGCGTTATTGCAATGAATTTGATAGCTTTGGAGGCCGATTACATCACAGTGGTTGAAGATGGACCTGTAATGTCCGCAAAATATCGTCTTCCAGTTATATTTGGCTAAAACTGACCTCTCTTTGTGACAGCTGAGCTTCTTGGTTTTTCTACACCTGTGTGTCAAAAAAGCCCCATGCAGGTCCTGAGAGCTGTAGAATAGGCCTCATGCATTTCCTGGCTGGATGGCATATGAGACCTCTTTATAGACCTGGCTTTAGTTTCATCAGATTTAGTTGTTTGCATATGTTAGTAGTCATTTGTAACTGTTGTATATGTTTCTTTTGTGTTGTAAGTTGGTTGCAAATAGATTTGGTTTCTAGTACCAGCTAGACGATTGGTTGAAAAGAATGGCTTTTTGCACCAGTCAAGTGATTAGCTATGAAGATTAGCAGCTTGTTAAACTAACTTCTCACAGCATTTGCTGTTGGCTGACAACTGTGATGTGACCCATTGCCACAGATGACATGCAGCAGTGTAAACCTTACGACCTAAATATTGCTGCCACAACACAGATGTGTCACCAGTACTGGCACCAGTCGAATAGTTCGCTCCTCCCTTTAACACATCTTTCTCATTAATCTCTGAGAATATTACCATAAGTCATATATTACCAAAAAGTGGATTATTCGGGCTACATTTCTGACACAGGCAGCAATCTAACTTTAACCATTTTGATGTAGTTGGCCCCAGAGCTACCATTTTTGTGAGATACTGCAAAGTAATGGCCAGTACGCCATACAAGGTCATTCATGGTCACTGATTTTTGTATCAGTGTGAAGCCTGCATTGCAGCTTTCTGATAGTGAATAATAGTAACTTACATCCTGTCTCGCACTGTCTCAAAGATATAGTGGAGTATTGGTCAAATTTTCGCTGCAATAGGGGTGCCTCTCTCATGAACACAGTGATTCAGGTGAACCCCTAAAATTTGTAAATTCATGTCCGCAATATTTGGTGCCATGAAACTAGAAACATCGCTCCATCATAAGATGCAGAAACTATTATGATATCTTGAACTGTTTAGGCAAGACACATGGTGTGACAGACGGATGGTCAGAAAGACAGAATTGTCATAGAAAATGTCACGCTTAACTATGTTGCATGCCCAAAAATCAGTAAAAAATAAAAGTTGCTTTTGTTGGCCACTTTTAATATACTCCATTTGAAGTTGTCTGAGGTTTGACCCTAGGTTAGTTGGTAGCTACTGTTGGAGCAACAAAATTAACAGCTAAGTTAACTAAGGGTTAAATACCACTGACTTGAATGCAATCCACCATCTTACTACTCATCACTGTTATGTGTTTTAGCAGAGAGAACAGTAAACTTGCAACAACGAGCTGTTATGTGTGTTTAGACGGTGAGGAGGCAGACGTGTAGTGATGAGATGTCATCAGAATTGTACAACAAGAAGCAGGTGAGTAGCCGCATGTTCACACCGTGTGAGCCAAGCTCAGACTCGGATGAGGAAGACTAGACTAGTCTGATGTCGGCTGCTGATGATGCTGAGTTACTGTCTTCAAATCTTGGATTACAGAAACAATGTCAGCTGAACGTCGTTGTTGTTAAAGTTTGTATTTTCCTGTGTCGAAGACTCGGAGTGCCCACGTTGCTGTGTGGCTGTTTCTTGTCTTGTTGCCGGTTATTTTTGTATTCTTTTGTAGTTGTTGATATTCAAGAATTTTGTTGTTGACAGTGTTATTTCACTTCCTGCGGAGTTTTGTCAGAGTAGTGCGTTGTCCGTTTCATGACTTCAACATTGACTGACCAAAACACTGATTGTGATACAGCTTATTAGCAGCAGTAGAATGCAGTAGTATTGTGACTGAGAATATACATTATGAGTCAAGAAAAGCCTCCCTCCAAGAAAAACTTTTTGCAATATTTTCAATCATGGTGACCTATTAAATGAAAATTTTCTAAGTTGTTGCGCAAAAATATGTGTATATCAATCAATTTTGGTCCATTGATCTGAATACTTTATGAATTGTATCACTTTTACTAGTAAGACGCCTCCATTTTTTGACAGTTCAGTTAAATTTATCACCAAATTCACAAACATTTTCGTTAAAATACACATTGCGTTATGTGACTGTAAACCAAATGTATCAGTCAGTATCTGCTATGTAAATTATCTTGTCTTTTTGTTCAAAATGTCCACCGTTGGCTGACACATGTGCCTGCAATTGCACGTGAAGTCCTTTCTCCAGTAGCATGGACCAAATCAGCTGCAGTAATCTTTCAACTCAGGAATTTGATTTTGGCTTTAGTTGCTTGCAGTAAGACTCCAGCAGTGCCCCCAAATATGATAAACTAGTGGATTGTGGTCGGGTGAATTGGAGGCCACTCAGTAGATGGCAGTGACATCACAGCAGTTCAACTTTGTGAACTCGTAACCTGAAATGGTAAAAACGATAAGTACTCGTCAAACAGTTAATGCCATTTTAATAAAATTAAGATAAGTCTATCAAAGCTGGTAAATTGTGTGTGGATATAAGTCTGCATCAACTGGGTAAAATTTCATGGGAATACACTTATCCTAACAGAAGATATTGCAAAAGGTTTTTTGAGGGGGGACTACTTTTTTTACTCGCCTGGTAGGCCAGAGAAGAGCCTGCTGGGTCAGAAGATTGGAGAACTTGATAAATGGAGAATATGACGAAATCGTGTTTACCGAATTGGACGTCTTTTTGGCCATTTGTACATAGCCAGTTGAAATTTTTAGGGCAGTTTGATGTTTTCTTTCTGTACAGAAACATCTTAGCTGATCATTCGCCAGTTTACTCAGCACATCTGGCTATATCATGTAAATGTAATACTAATTAATACCACTACTGGTTCTTATAGAGTTGGATAGCAATGACAATGGTAAACGACCACAGATATCCTGCAGAAATGGGAATGTAATTCCTGTGACAATGTTAACAGTATTGATTTCTGCAGTAGTGTGTGGAAATCTGATCATTTTTTGTGGGACATAACTCTAGCATGCAGTACATGTTTTAAGGCTGTAAGTTTCAGTGATTAGTTAACTACTTACACCGTGTCCTTAAAAAAAGGTGCCACTTTATTTATTGCCATAACATTGCCAAATCCTAACCGATCTTCAAAATTCTTTTACCTCCACACTCAGCAGTAAGTTTACAATAAAGAAAGCATTAAATATCGTACCATCATTCACCAGCGTCGCTACACTACCTTGTAAAACTGTTGTGCTCAAAAATCGTAAATTACATTGTAGGCTTATATTACAAACGTTCACTGACAATGAACAGTTACACAATAAAATCATTTGCAGTGTTAATTCGCACATTTTAGTGTCAAATTAGTCAACAAGTCTGCATATTGACAATGCCTGACTAAAAATGATGTTCAAAATGTCCACCGCCAGCCTGCACACAAGCTGACAAACGATGACGCCACTGACGAATCACTGCTGTGACGTCACAATGATGTCATCATTGGGCACAGCATTTCCAAGTAAGCAAGAAAAATATTTAATAACCCACCTGCATGCTTGGTCCATTGCGATGGAGCATGCCAAAAATTACATAATCAGATGTGAAATTAATTGAAATATACACCGTGTCCGAGAAAAAAAAGGTGCCACTTAATTTTTGTCTGTAACTCTGCGAAATGCTAACTGATTTTCACAATTATTTTACTATCACACTCTGCAGTAAATTTGCAGTAAAGGAGTCAATAAATATCCTACCATAATTTACACACGTTGCTACACTACCTTGTAAAACGTTTGTGCTCCAAAATCGTATATTACATTGCCCGGAAAAAAGGTGTCACTCGTTTTGTTCATATATTTCAGACAATTTTGCATCTGATTTCGTAATGTACCAAGCATACAGATTGGTAATTAAATATTTTTCTTGCTTACCTGGCAATGCTGTGTTGAGTGGTCCAACCTGGATCACGCAGTCGTCACAGCAGCGATTCGTCAGGGACGTCGTCGTTCGTCAGCTTGTTTGCAGGCTGGCGGTGGACATTTTAAGCATCATTTTTAGTCATGTGTTGTCCATATGCAGACATGTTGACTAATTTGACGCTAAAATGTGCGAATTAACACTACAAATGATTTTATTGTGTAATTGTTCATTATCATTAAATGTTTGTAATATAAGCCTACAGTGTAATATACGATTTTTGAGCGCAACAGTTTGGCAAGGTAGTGCAGCAACGCAGGTAAATGTTGGTAGGATATTTAATGATTTCTTTATTGCAAATTTACTGCTGAGTGTGATGGTAAAAGAATTTTGAAGATCGGTTAGCATTTGGCAAAGTTATGGCAAAAAATAAAGTGGCACCTTTTTTTCCCGGACACAGTGTACAAACAAAACGAGTGGCACCTTTTTCCGGGCAATGTAATTTACGACTTTGAACAGTTTTACAAGGTAGTGTAGAGACGTGTGTAAATTGTGGTAGGATATTTATTGACTCCTTTACTGCAAATTTACTGCTGAGTGTGATGGTAAAAGAATTTTGAAAATTGGTTAGCATTTCGCAAAGTTACAGTCAAAATTAAAGTGGCACCTTTTTTCCGGACATGGTGTATTTGTAATAACTACAGGTGCAGTGTGCGTTGTTAGAAGTTTTTCATTTACTTTTTAAGCTTCACTGTTGTCTGAAATGTTGATGCTGCATTTCTGTCTGTGTACCATATTCATATTTTTGTTGGTTAAATTTATATGGTATGGAAGTTGTTTAGCCCTACAGCAGAGTATACTGTGTAGTATAGCAGTGAGATATGAAACTGGTTGTAAGTCATGTGAACTTTAAATTGAAGTGATTATAATTTTTATATAATAAAAGTACTAATAATTTTGTGTGACCCAGATGGCAGTGGCTATAGAGAACTTATCAGTTTACAGGAACAAGGTGGATACAGGTGAATGTATGGGGGGAAGTAGTATACTGCCGCTAGTTCTCTGTTATGTACCTCGGTAACATTTGGTCATCTTTTCTGCAGCGCAGTAACTGAGAGCTTTATATTACATTATTTGATGTGGGTCAGTTTTGATACCATTTTGCTGCTGGTGCCAGGTGAAATATTTAAGTTTATACCAGATTTGCTAGTTAGCGAACGTGAACTCGCGTTAGCGAACGTGAACTCACGTTCGCTATATGTCCTCGTCCGTCCATCTGTCGTCTGTCTGTAACATTCGTGCACCCTACTCGGGCAATTGAAATTTTTGGCAATGTTTCTACGCCATTTGGTACGTTGGCCATCTGTTGACATCCAGGTAAAATTTTGCGGAGATGTCCCGGAGGAACCCCTCCGTCGGGGGAGTTAAACACAGGAGGGGTAGCTGAATACAGCGATTTTGGACCTATCGAATGCTATATCTCGGAAACGATGCGAGGTAGGAGTTGAGTTACTATTAATTTCTAATAGAAAGTCGCATGTGAGTTTTCGATTGGTACCAAACTCGGTGACCTTGGATGACCTTGAACGGCTTAACAGCCCTAACTGCCGCATAATTTCGCCGAATTCACTAGTTTTTTGGGCGGATTACGTAAAAGTGGTTGAAGATACACCAATACTTTCTGCAGCAAAAATGTAGGCCAAAGAATCTAGTTTTCAGCAATATAATCATTTATGGCGATATTGGCAGGGGATCACCCCCAGTGAGAGCGTTAAATTGAAGTACTCCCTGTCCCTAGTGAAAATTTTACTAATCAGCCATAACTTGGAAACGATTGAAGATAGGAGGTAAATTAGTATTAATCACTAATAGGAAGTCGTATATGAGCTTTCGATTGGTACTAAAATCAGTGATCTTGAATGACCTTGAACGGCGTAATGGCCGTTATATTGCGTTATTTCACTGAATTTGGTAAACGTGTGTTCCAATACATAACTGTGTCGATCTGTGGAGGAATTTATGCACGATTCTATTGTATTTTTTACTGCGTGTACGATGTCATCGTAAGAAGTTCACGTTCGCTATTTCATCTTTTGATGAGTTTCTCGTGTGAATAAAGCATTACCTACGGACATATATTATTTATAAATACGGATTTACATGCTGTTGATCTGTTGTGTTGTGTGGATGACTGTTATGCCTCTGCTAGCTATTAGCCACTGGAGGCATTCTTTTTACAGGTTTTCTCTGCATATCCATCAGTTTGTGATCATATTTGTTAGCACTATATCTTACAAACCAGTTGCAGGAATTTCACCAAATTTACAATTTTGCACAAACATGAACCAGTTACATTTTGAGGTCAAAAGGTCACTGCGAGACCAAATGCACTTTTCCAGTGGACGCATACCGATCGGTGGTTTGCTATTGACTACCATCTGGTTTGTCGTTTAACACTTCATTTCTGTTGTGTGTAAAGGTGACTGTATATTGTAACTGTATACAACTCCACTGTCCGTGAATTGATAATTGCTTTGATAAGTCAAACACAACATATCTGCAGTAATCTCTTGCACTGCTCTATCAAGAGTAGTGAGTAATCGACTGCTTCAGTTTGTTGTCAGTTGTGTTTGCTTCCAGTACAGTGGTGCGTTTTGATTGTGTACGTTTTTTCCATGAAACACCGATCAGTGATTAGTATTTTCACATTCTTTTTTGTGCTAATTTCATTTTTGACAGTGTCACGATGGCCGACATGCTGTGGTGCAGAAAATGTCAGCAAAGCTTGAATTTAAATGTATACATTTCTACTTTATTACCACTTCTAATTAAACCGGAACATAATTCAGCAGCGTACGTTGTCTGACATATGGGTGCAGCACTCCTGTCTTTAGCTGGCAGTGAGCTGTGAAGTTATGAATGGCAGAACACACCTGTTCATCATTGCTGTTACCTTCCCAGTTTTTACACTGGTAGATAAACAACGATAATAGGGAAATGCATTAATACAGTGTATCAGACATCTGTTACCAAAGATTCCATTGTTGCTAACAAGGCCAGCATGCCCAGTGGCTGGCGTTTAAGTACTGACCAGTGTTTTCCTGTCTTTCCTGTTTTATCACTGTTCTTTGCTATGACTTTATCACTGTACTTTGTGTATGATTTTCATAATAAATAAATAACTCGCACAAAAATAGTTACTTCTAAATGTCAAGTGCCATCAGGTGCCGAAGCTTATTAAATTACTTAAGGCATCGGAAACGGTGCATTAATACGTTGCACAGCGATATTGTGAACAAATGATCAACATTTCATACTTTTACGATCCATTGGACCTGATGGGATTGAAGCCTAATCCTTTGGACCCGTGTTCCTTCAGTGCTTTGACGCTGATAGTTGGGTCATTTGACCCGTAAAAACCAGTCCCCAATATGTCCTATAATGTGTTTGGTGGGACGTTAAACCCCACTCAATCAATCATATCTGAAGCAACACTACACCAACTGTAATGAACGTGTCCAGCTTGGATGTTCCAGTAACAGGACAATTGCCAGTGCCAATCCAGGAACATGATACCAGTAGCACTTAATATGGTGACGATTGCACGCATCTGTCAATGCACATGTTGGACTGAGGCCACTCCATTTAATGGCTGTTTTGAGAAGACGTTCTTTACATTGCTGTACCTTACTCACTTCTTACTGTTATTCCTGTCGTCCACCACTTCATTTTCACACCTAGTCCGCAGATAAACCTTACCAGTATCCACATCAGTAATAACAAAGAAGCTTATGCACTACCGAATTACCATAAACAACAGCACAACTCCGTGATAATCAACCTCTGTAATTATACTAACAATATGGTAGTTATTAATATACATAATCCAGTACTCACTGTACAATCAGACAGCATAAGTTAGAAAACACCAGCTAGCAGATAACATTAAATCAATTTGAAATGCATGCGAACTGCGCTGTCTAGCGTTAGTCGCATTATGCTCAAATAACTTACGGTACACGCAAGAAGTTCAACAAAGGCCAGCACATCACACATTATACACACAAAATCAATTACAACAATGCTGGAAATAAAATACACGGCAATGACATGCAGTGCAGCATGAATTTTGTGAGCAAATGTTTGTGACTAGACTTGGACATGGTCTGAAAAGACTCGTCTTGTGTAGGAAATGACCGACATATGTCGAGTATTCAATCAACAGGAGGCAATGCATTCAACATCAATTTGGCACTGGTTTTCTAACAAAAACATTTCAGACAAAAATGAATTATCTGTTACGAATTAATGCACATAGTCATTAATGACTGCATGTGCTGGTGGATATAATGAACCAACTATACTTGGCTGTATCAGTTCAACCCAATGTACATACCACTATCTTGCTGTACATCTGGCTGATATTACCTCGCTAGCATGCCAAACAGGCAGCAAAAGCATCTGAAAATGGTGCGCTGGAAACCTCCTTTTCTTTGGGAATATTTTTGTTGGAAATTACATACCTACTACACGAGTTTCAAGTGGCCTGGTTGGTGTACGTATGTGCAAAGTCAAGTTCTCACAAGTCATGACCAATGATATTAAGCAACATTAGGAAATGGTAGAAATTAAAGACACTGGTGGATAAAAGTAATAGTGAACCTACTGAAACTGTGCTTACCAGTATTCACCATCAGTCTCAAGTCTATGCTCAGTGCCGTCAGCTACAGTGACACAGCAGCAAGGCGGCTTCATTGCATCGTGACTGTCACTAACTGACCAGCTGCCGTTTGCGGCAAAAACTGCAGATATGTCGGCAATATATATCTTCAGTGCCAGGTCTTAAATTCCTGCGGCCTAGTGACAGGACCTAGCGACAGCATTTAACAAACACATCTTATCTCTATAAATGGGGGCATGTAAACTTACGACAAATGCATATCGGTGCATGGATGAGAACATAACAAATTGGCAAAATTAAGTAGTAGTAGTAGTAGTCGTAGTAGCAGCATATATAACAACAACAATAAACTTAACGTTATATATGTACACATCGATCAAAAATACAATCATATTTCACAACTGCTGCACAGCTGTCTGTGTGAAGCTTGGTATGAATTGTGCAATAACAGGACAGCATGTTTAACTGATATCAACGAACTAAGGTTTCAACCGAAGAATACAGTACCACAAAACACAAAAGTCCCACAAAACCTCAAAAAACATCATTAGCAGCATATACTCTACATCTGCGTGAGTGGTGAAAAAGTTTTCATTCCACAAGTACTTACATGACAAAAGATGTCTACATAAAACTCTAGCAATGGACTGGGCCATAGCTATATAAACTGCAGAAAAAGGACACAATGGGTTAACTTACGGTACTTCCAGCTCTGTGGAGACCAATTTAGTTGAAATATTTACTGCTGCCACTTTTCATCAACATTAAGCAGTTATTACCTAGTAAAGTCATGCCAATCGGGAATCGGTATCTATTAAATTTCTTTAAACTGCAAAAATACGTAATTTTCAGAATTATAGAGTACCAGCAACATAGTCCCATGTTTGCCATTATACAACCCACATTTGGCACATAGGCATCTTTGTCAAGCCTATTCATATGTGTTACTTGCGAGATAACCTAAACTCCACAACTAATACGTGTGTGTGGTATGTTATTTGTACGAGACACCTCGGTGCAATACGTGCTGATTTCTGTCATGGCAAGACGCAAGTGGTGCCAAGTTTCACATGCATGTTGGTGTACATGTTGCTATACATGCATGAATGTCTCTGCAAGTACGTGTGATAATTTCACTACATCTACATCTACTGCATCTTCACCGATATAACTTCGGCCGTGGCAGTGTACGTCACATTCAGCTTAGTCTGTATAATGCCTGACTGACTCTCTGTTATGAGCTCAGACATTGTCAGCCATGTTTCATTTTGTTCAGCAGGCAGAGGTTCAGTGTCAGTCATCCTATCACCACTTTCACCATGAACCTCATCATCCGACAATCTGCCGTCAACTTCTGTGTCACTGTTATCACTATCAGTATGTGGTGTGTCTACCCATGGAGCCACTGACTGCTGGTGCTTGGCTGATCGAGAGAAGCCACCAGTCAGCCAGCTCAGCAGTGCATTCTGGTAGCCACATGAAGATGACGTGTCCGACGTCGGTCCATCTGGGTCGTCGGGAAATGAAAACAGAGTCCGCGACTTCACTGTCAAAAACAACCAGCATCATAATGCCTCAACACTGCACTGCCCTGTCATGTCAAATGTTATTAATTATCAGATCATTTAACTACAGGTCATCCATAAGGAACGGCCGCATAAAATTCACAAAAAGAAATCCACCAAAATGCAGAGTGAAGACAACAGAGAATGCAGCCAAAAACAGATAACAGTTTTGCCTGCTTCTGTATACACTGTGCTTTCCTCCCCTTCCCTTGTGTGAATATAATTAATGGATGACCCATTAGTTCAGTTTCTAAACCTCTTTTAGCTCTTGCATCCATGAAGTTGATGCGTAAAACTCTCACACTTCTGTCTCAACAATGTGTCAACGAATGACAGTAACATACATCAAGTGACCAACAGTGCTGAATGTAGCTAAATGCTACTTGCACTTCCAATCCAAAACTGTTTAACAGGTCCATACTGCTTCATAATTTAATCAGAAAAAAAACTTTTCCCAATATACTGACTTCGAAAGTTACAATGAACTGCCTTATTATGAACTTTTTACTCCATTTGATGTCTTCCTGACCCCTGTGGTCG
>Ga0209562_1000820_pt1 | contig 11190 bp, 5 predicted proteins | sample WorMetvacBELIZE2_FD_187399 | JGI IMG/M metagenome (GOLD analysis project Ga0209562, IMG submission 187399) | Marine gutless worms symbiont microbial communities from Max Planck institute for Marine Microbiology, Germany - Olavius vacuus BELIZE.2... | ecosystem: Host-associated > Annelida >...
CAGACCTGACTTGCCCCGGGGGGGGGTCGGCGACCTGAATTGCCTGATTTCTGGTATTACGATATAGGGAGAGGGGTAAGGCCGTTGCGGCCGATGCACTAAATGTTTCAGTGTACCTAATGTTCAAACTGAATGTATACTACCCTATAGTAATGGAAATCTATTCTAACTTGAACTATGAGGGAAGGTAAGTATCGTGACGCCGGTAGGCGTGGTCAGTGTTCACCATCTTTCACTACCCCCTTGCAATTTTTAGCTGGTTCCATCCAGCTTGTACATGGAGGGGTTTGCTAAGAGGAGGTGTGAAATTTTGGGCGTGTGAATACAAGCTGTAATAGAAGCTTGCTGTATGTGTGTCTGCAATATATAAGAATATAGAACAGAACAACGTGTATGTCTGAATGTGTGTAAGTGCAATCATTTCTCATATAGCAAACGAAATTCATAATAGCGACAAACTATGCAATGTGATAACGCACAAAAACATATGTTTGGCAACATAAAATTCGAGGCACAGCACATGATATGTGTACAATTAGCATCATATGCATGTACGTCTGTAATATCTGTGATCAGCTTATTCGCATCGAAGTATTCGCATCACGACTGTTCGGTAAAAAAAACGTGAGCATGATATGTCATACACTGTGGATATGTCATACATTGTTAGCACTGATACACTGATAGCAATTGCTGATACAATACTTGAGCATTCAGGCGCGCAACAAAACGAGTGTGTAGACATGAAACATATAGTAGTAAGCAGAACAATACACTGATACGATATAATGTTCACGTCGCAATCGCAAAGGTCAGTGTGGCTACTACGATAACAATCGCCAGAGTTCAAGGTTGACTAGCCGACACTCGCACTAGAAATACACACATAGATGTCCAACATACATACTAGTTGGTAACCTGCGAGTATGGGTGTGTGCCCTCAGTCATGATCTCCCAAATGTTGGAAACTCATTATTTATAACGAAAATGTGAAAAAGAGTTATTCCATAGTGAAAATAGTGGAAGCTAATTATTATGTTATTATTGAGAATCTAATTATCACCAGTATAGTTAAAATATAGTCCCAAGTTAGAAGGAGGGGGCGCGACGGAGTATACTATCGTATTCATGTTTAAGTCGTAGCAAAACAACGGGCAGATCGGCATCTGCCGGCAAATTATGAGGCCACAACGAAGAGCGAACAATGTCTTCTCTTTCCAGTTGGTCAAATGCACGGACGGCGGGGCTGACGTCAGGGTGTTCTGACAGCGCTGCTGTCAGTAGGCGTATTAACCAATTTAGGTGTTGGATCAAGCATGGCACCTGTGAAGCACCTGCTTGCTGTATCATCGGTGGTCGAAGGGAAGGTCTTATGGGTGTGGACTGGATGACTCGCGGTTGAAAACAAATGACAGATGAACGGGAACTGAGCGGGGGTGGGGGCATCTGAAATGGAGCCTGAAACGTGAAGGGTCTTGGAGCAAGAGGGGTAGATATGATTGAAGTGACTGGAATCTGTGTGGGGCACGTGGGTAATGCCTGATATGGTTGGTTAGGTGAACTAGTTGTCACGGTTTCCGTTGAAATGGCTGCGGTGGCTGTAACGACTGGTGTGGGAGAATTTGGAGGGGTAGAAGTGGCAAACGTGTGAATGAGGGGTGGGGGTGATATTTGTTGTTCTTCATATGGTGCGGACGTGTTCATCATCGCTGAACTGGTTGTAACCTGCGGTGAAGTGTCTGGAGGGGGGACAGAAATGGTATGGCTAGCTGTTGGTTCCTTTGTCTGTGAAAGACTGAAAAAAGTATGAGCATCAGGCATGTGGAAAACGGTGAAAGTGGAAGTAGTGGGAACTGTGGCGGGAACGGTGCTGGTAAGGTATGGTGAGGCGCCTAGAATGGGTGTAGAGTTGAGAGATATGATGTCGCCCATTGGGGATAGTTGGTCAGGCAGGGGCTGTGACGGTACTGTCTCTGGTTTGGCGTGAGTAGCCTGGGCAGATGGAAGTGGTGGGACCTCGTCTGGTTCCACAGTATCGGCCCAGGCTATGTCATCGTCCGTGAGAGGAACTTTAGGCGTTTTCAACTCATGTATAACTGAAATGTGATGACGTGGAGTGTTGGTGAGTGGAATTTTTGGGAGTGGAAGTCCAGGAATACTATGAAAGGAATAGAGGTGACGCAAGGTGGGAAACTGGGGCGACGCCTGAAACTCTAAGGGATGTAACGAACTTTGAATGCCGAGCTCACAACGTGCCTGAAGTGCTGGGTAAGAGTAATGAGTATCAAAAGCAGGGACAATTTCGTCTTGTATGGAGTGCGGCTGGGAAATTTCAGCGGCTTTTCGTTTTCGTTCCGCTGCTGCCGCTTTCTTCTTACTCTCCGTGGATGTTGTTCTCCGCTGTTTAGTGGATTTGGGTAGCTCAACGGGAGGGGTTGGGGGTAGCATTTCTTTTATTCCGTTGTGGTCCACAATGGAATAAGGTTTTGAGGGGTCAAATTTGTTCATCTCGTAATGCCGAATTTTTGACCTTCGAACTTTAAAACCCTTATTGTTGACATGGTTCGTTAGCTCTCGCATGTCTGAATACACACCACCACACTCGCCGCAAATCATGCAGATTTTTCGTTTATCGTGCTTTTGTTGGTGTATATGTAGGCTGACATCTTCCAAACTTCGCAGTCTAGCCCCATCATGCTGACAATGGATGTAAAATGTCTCGAATGACATGACATTTCGCAATGCTTCTTCCATGTTGCTACAAATAAACATTTCTGGTAAGAACAGAAGAAAGTAAAGTAAATTAAAAATTCTACCGGGGGGGGGGTCGGAAGATAATATTATACTTTCCCTATACGTTAGCCAACAAGGGCTAGCGGAATTAAAATACCCATCCAGATAGTAAGACAGGCATTAATTGACTAACGGGGTTAGGTGGGCTTGACTGTAGGAGCTAACGGATGAATGTCTTATTCTGGAAGTATTACAGTTTATATTAATTACTGGAGCGGCATTCTATCCTAATTAAATGGTGGTGATAAAACTTATTACGTAATTAACTTTATCGACGTTATTAAAATAACACACGTCGAGATACAACAATAGTGTGAAACACCAGCTGCATCGCTGCACGACACCATCGGTATTGGTATTTCTTTGTTTACGCTAATGCGCAGTTTGTTTCGGTTTCCTTTTAATGTAAAAGCAAGCTACCAAAACAAAAGTAATTTTATACCTTTCACCCTGAAACAGCACAACTTCAGAGAACGTTATAGAAGTCTTGAACAAATGTCGTCGTCTATAGAATTTTCCACTATACTATAATGTCAATTTGTGCTGCCCAAGTTTACTCTGTTATTGTTTATAGCATCCACAGAGGTCCTATATATATATAGAATCTCTGGCAGCCACTCATGAGAATATTCGTGCATGACAAACTTTTTAGTGATGGGCGAATCCTGATCTGCGTGTATACGGTATCGGGAACCGCGAAGGTGTCGTGCAAACCATTTTGCATTTCGTACAATAGTTATTGCGCTTTTTGTTTGTCAAAACAAAAATGTTATAATTTGAGCGGTAAGTTGGTCATTGCCGAAATGAAAATATGTCGTCTCATGCGACATACAATTTTGTATATGTCGGCTCCAGCGACAGTTCTGTATGTCGACGTATGCGACACTACAAATAATTCATGCGCACATAACTCTAAGCCTAGTTATACGATACAATATCGCGAATGCGAACGACGCAATGTTCAGTCATATATAAACGATAGACAGGAAGAAATGAGCATATTTCACCGTCATGCACAAGATATGCAGTTTTAACTGTTCGATATGTAATCAGTCAAGTAAATGCATGCAATTGTTATGACGTCCCGTCACGAGTGGCGTGTTGTGAGTCTTATCTCACGGAAGCTCGAACTGGCATCAGATGAGGCGAATTTACCAGGGTCTACCGTCAGAGACAATGGGCTATTTTACCAGGGATACCGTCAGAGACTGGGTATGCGTGTATCAGCGGAGAAACGACATTGATCTGCCGCTTCAGCTGATGCGAATCCGGAAAGAAATCGATGTCAGCGCGTCGTGAAGATGTTCCCTTTACAGCCGCGTCATCTGACGTAGCGCAGCCATGTTCGAAAGATGAATATGCGTAGCAGTTCTGTTGCAGCGATGAAAGGTGGAGACGTCGAAAGTTGTAGTGGTCGCGACGTGTCATCAGCGACTGTCAACATGTACACACGACGGGTGCAGCATTCGTAGTTCATGGAAGGGGAGGGACGGAATTTTTGCCCAAATTTTGGTATCCCGTTTTCTTCCTTCTGTGTGAGAAGTACGTCAATCTTTCATTTTGGCCATTATGTAGAAAGACACAGCTATCATGAATATGAAAAGTATAGAGGCTGAAGCTATTGCAAAGACTGCCATATAGGTTGCAAGCTTATATCGACGCAAGAACTGCTCATCATTGAATGGCAATACCCGAGTTGTCGGTGTATTAGGCCACTGCATGGCATTGTTACGAATGGTAGGAAGTGATTGGAATCTTTCTGACTGTCGTCTGATGGGCTGGCTGGCACGTGTAGGTAACCTGGGTATGTGACGAGCAGCGTGCAATGAAGGACGTCTGCCTGAATGACGTCCTAAGTGACCTGGACGTGGGGGCATTTCTGATTCGCTAATCACTACAGTGCTGGCGTTCATCCAACGATTACTTCGTTGCAAGCTACTAGGAATGGGCCTGCTTGGTAGATGATCGTCCATTTCCGACATTTCCATTTGTTCCGTATTCCCATATGAAGCCATCATTCTACACAAAAATATAAGGGGCATATTAAGTAACAGGTATTATTTTCATCCATGCTATATTAGCATGAAGTGTGACTTAAAGGGGACCCATAACCCTTTAATTTATATAGGCCTAGTAATGTAGTTATAATATCTATACTATAATTGCTTTAGAGGACACAGAGGTAGTGAGCAAAATGGGTTTCACCATTGTACTGTGTGACGAGCCGAAGCCTCTATTTATACACCCTATAAAGTACTACTACATGAATAAAATCTTGTGAGAGTTGGTCAACATATCCTGGTCGGTACTCGAGACGGATACAGTGTCTCTTCTTTCAGACTCTGACCTTCTCCCGACAGTTTAAAGGTGAAGACCCTAGTCTCACAAGGTACTAGTACAAAAAATATGCTGTGGCTTGCTGTACACTTGAGGCCGTAACTCGTCGCATAAGTACAACAAAAATCGCGTGGTTATAGTCATCCACGCCATTTAACAGTCACGTAGTGTTTTCTCACACACTACGTTCATGCTGTCATAATACAAGTAAGTAAGGAGAAAGTATTTATTAGTTAGTTCCAAATTCATGGTTTATTTACTTCCGTCATGCTTGGTAAGCTGAAAAATATGTATTAGCTACCAAATAAGAAAGCTACTGTTAATACGCATCTCTTTATACTGCATTACTTAGCAACTTCTGCTAAAGAAACCGGAGTACCTTATGCCTGTTATATTTCCTGCGCAACAGTTTCTGCACAACCTTCCAGGTCCAGTATTCTAGCTAAGTTAGCGAAGAAGCTTTATACTTTAAAATGTCTATCCTGACAAACTAGAAGTAGTGATATTATTAATTTTAGTTACATTCTATACGGTTCGGTACAAATAGTCTCTCCCTAATGCTGTGTAGACTTCCGGGGAGGAGGGGTCGTCAATATCCCTCTCGTCGATATGTCGACGCCAGTACTCGTGTTATTGTGTCACCTATATACGGGTATATTAAGCGATACACAAAGAGCTGATATAAGCTGTTACATTAATATACAAATGACTCATTTAATCTCTGTAGCGAGCCGGTTTTCGCCTATGACGTAATGACTGTCTCGTCGGCGGCGGCACGCACGGCGGAGTTATCGGTGCGGTCTGATGTTCATCACTCACTAATCTACCGTTCGCAAGGGCTGTGGGTCGCGACGGCGACGCTGTTGATGATGATAATGACGGGCCTGGACGTGGCTCATCAATGACGTCTGACACAGTGTTACAGGGAATCAGCCTGTCAACATGCACGATCTGAGTTTTTCCAGATCTGATATGCTCTATCTGAACAACAACGTCAGACTTGAAGCATTTTAATCGGTAAGGTCCAATCCAGAGTCGGGTCAGTTTTCGTTTCTGCCTTCTTAACAAAGGTTTAGGCCAATATAGCCAAACCAATTGGTTAAGACGCAGTGAAACGGCTTTCACTCTCGCATCGAAGTGCGATTTTTGAGTTTTAGCAGCGCGACGGGTGAATCTTCTGACCTTCTCGTGGGCCTCTCGCATGGTGTCCCTCAATTTAATATTGTAGGGGACCGTCAGCTGAACTGGTTCTTCAGGTGGAGCTGCAATTAGCGTGGCTGGGGACCTCGTACTTCGTCCTAACATTGCTTCGTTGGGAGTAACCCCAGTTGTGCTATGCACTGTCATACGGTACGCACTCATTATTACTGGGAGTTTTTCTGGCCAATCTTCGGGGTGGTCGTAGGCTGTGGCTCTTAGCATGGCCAAAATTGTTCTATTCATACGCTCCGTCTGGCCATCTGACCTTGGATGAAATGGAGTCGTGCGTGTACGTCTTATCCCCGTAAGTTTAACCAGCTCCTGCACCAATTTGCTTTCAAAATTTCGCCCCTGATCGCTATGGAGCTGCGTTGGCAATCCAAAACGTGAGAAAAATCCGTTATACAATGCAGTCATGCAAGTATGTGCTTCCTCGTTGGGGAGGGCAAATGCCTCTGCCCATTTTGACATATAGTCCACTGCTACTAGTATGCAAGTGGACCCATCTGACGCGGTCGGTAAGCCAGATAATATATCAATAGCAACCATGTCCATTGGTGCTGCAGCTATTACTTTCTGCATTGGCGCGTGTGCTCTTGGTGGCGGACCATGGGAGCAAGCACAAATATCGCATGCCTGACACCAATTTTTGATGTCTTTCGACATTCCTGGCCAAAAATAATATGGCTTTAACTGCGCAAGTGTACGCTCAGGACCTAAATGTGCTGCTAGCGGTCCAGCATGGGCGCTATCAAACAGTCTGCGTCTCAAAGTGTCTGGCACCATTAATTGATTTTCATTTTCACACTTACGCACCAGAACATCATTCAGTATCGTCAAAGAACTGCGTTGAGACCAAAGTTTCCTACCCTCGGGTGGAATTTGTCTGAGGTCATCTACCGTCGGTTCATGGTCATTTTCAAGCCAATACCGTATTGGTCCTATGGCCAAATCATCAGTCTGCATGTCTTTGACTGTCTCGTCTGGTAATTCTGGCAGTAATTGCAACGCATGTAAGCCTAGGGGACCTGTACATTCATTGGCCCTTTCCAATTCGTCTACCCAGGGCTCTTTTGAGGTTTTCCCCCAACATTGCTTGCAATTTTGCCGTGACAGGCCATCGGCATTGGAGTGAACTCGGCCGGGCCTGTGTTCGACCGTTATGTCAAATTCAGACAAGGTTTCCATCCATCTGGCTAATATTCCTTCGGGTCGTTTAAAGGTTTTTAGCCATTTCAAGCTGTGGTGATCTGTGCGAAGTATTACTGGCACGTTTAGCAAGTAGTGCCGGAAATGCTGCAGAGACGCGATGACGGCCAAAAGTTCTCTTTTCGTTGCACAATAATTTTGCTGTGCAGTGGACATAACCCGAGAAAAAAATGCAATAGGCCTCTCCTGGCCATCCACAATTTGACTCATCACGCTACCGTAGGCTACATCAGAACTATCGGTATCAACGATGCATGGTCTATCTGGGTATGGAAAAGCTAGAGTTGGTACCTCCAACATGCATTGTTTTAGCTTATTAAAAGCTGTGTCTGCCTCCTCTGTCCACGCAAATTTTGTGCCTTTTCGGGTGAGCCTCGTTAACGGTTCAGCAATAGTAGCAAATCCTGCCACAAATTTCCTGTAATACCCTACCAAGCCATAAAAGGCACGCGCGTCGCGCAAGCAACGTGGTGTAGGCCAATCTTTGATTGCCTGGACCTTGTCAGGGAGTGGTTGCACTCCTGAGGCCGTTACAAGATGACCCAGAAATTGAATTTCTGTACGAAACAGAACACATTTAGATGGCTTGATTTTGAGACCGTACTGACTCAATCTCGTGAAAATTTGGTCCAAACGCTCCAGCAGCTCATGCTGAGTTTTCGCAAAAACAATGACATCATCCAAGTAGCATAGACAAAGTACGCCGACGTAGTCTCCAAGGACAATTGACATTAAGCGGCAAAATGTAGCTGGGGCACCACTTAATCCGAAGGGCATCCTACAAAACTGAAAGAGCCCTCGCCTAGTACAGAAGGCAGAGCGTTCTCTGGCTCTCTCTGTCATCCCTAGCTGCCAGTAGCCGGAGAGGAGGTCCAACGTGGCAAACCAGCGGGCGCCCCTTAGGCTATCTAAGGCGTCCTGGATGTCCGGAATTGGAAATCCGTCCTTACGGCTGACCGCATTTACGCGTCTGTAATCAATACAGAATCTGTACGAGCCGTCGGGCTTCTTAACAAGACAAACTGGTGAAGCCCATTCTGAAGTAGATGGTTCAATTACTCCTGCCGCTAGCATTTCATTAATTATCTCTGTTTCGGCATCGCCAGCCGAAAGTGGTGGTCGTCTGGGCGACTGCTTAATAGGTGGGCTGTCGCCAGTGTCAATATCATGTTCAAGCAATGAACAAAAGCCTAAGTCATTCGAATCAGTCGCAAAAGTGTTTGCATGCTTTGCGAGAATTTCCTTCAACTGCTGGTCAACGTCAGCTGCTAATCTAGTGTTAGCTATTGTTGTTTCATACAACAAGTTCATATGTGCGGGTAGATCAGTATCTTCCCCGACCTTAGTGACGTTCTGAATGTCAGTCAACACAGGGTTGAAAGCAACTGCCTCTGGGTTCAGAGGTTTCGTATGATTCATCGAATCATTTTTCGAGTCTGTACTCGAATTTGGGGGGTCTGCCCCCAACACAAAAGTAGTAGGTGCATCTGTCCTACTATATTTCTCAGAAGAATTCTGCCATGGCACGTACTCTGACGCCGACGGGTGCGTCGAGAAAACCTCCCTCTTATGGGGGTTAATGACCAGCATTGCCGCACATAATAAATCGTTTCCGCCAATTATCGGCGTGTCAGCGTCCTGGTAATAAAATGGGTGCACTATGTCTAAACCACAAATATGCACGCGCAAATAAACCGGACCTTCCAATGCAATTTCCTGTCCGCCGAAAGCTCTCACAGTTTTTCTTGGTTCATCAGCGTGGCATGTAGCATCTATATCTGCTGGAACGAGTGATTTTGGTATGACTGAAATATGAGCACCGGTATCTAAAAGCATGACGACAATTTTGTCATGAATCATTACTTTCAACATGGGATCCTTTCCGCATAACGGGTAAACTAAATGTGTCATTGCAACTGGCAATAACAAAGAATCGTCAATTATTGTTTCTTCATCATCGACCTCTGGTGTATTGATGTCTACAAAGGTAGGCATCAATTCAATGTCGCTGTCTGCTACTGTGAATTTGGTCGGGCAGGCTGTTGGCTCGGGCCCCGGTTGCCCGTCTGCCGAGTCCCGTTGTCGTTTCCCATTGCATTTTGGGACATCAATGGAGGGGCATTAGAAACCCTCTGTCCGTCATTATTGTCATGAAATCTGGCTCTGCAGCCAATGTTTCCACAGACCCAACAGTTGCCTCTTCCCATTTGTGCATTGGCAAATGGCTGTGGTGGCTTGCCATTCCAATTTTGGGTAGCAGGGGGTGTCTGTGGGCCATTGTCGTTCCTCCATCCCGTACTGTTCCAATGTGGACGGGGTGGCGGTGTTCGTGAACGACTATCATTCTGCCAAGCATTATTTTGCCAATCCGTCTGCGGGCGTGACCTGTGATTACTCGAATGGCACCCTCTATTTCCACAAACATAGCATCCCGGTTTATCATTAAAGTGTGGGCCTGCATTACGTGGGGGCCCAAACTGTCTGTTTCCATACCCTTGAGAAGGGTAAGGTCGTTGGTCCTGCGGTGTGGACCGTCCATTGTTGGCGAAATTTGGCCTCGTAGGTGTCCACTGTCTAAAGCCGTTCTGATTATTTGGCCTACTTTCAACCGGTCGAGCATACTGTTTGCGCGCATTCTGCTGCTGACGCGGCCAGCTCGGTGAACGGTTGTTATTCCTGTCATTTGAGGGCGATCGCTCCCCCTTAGACTGTTTTGGTGGGGGCGGCTTCTGCGGCTTTGCCCCCAAATTTACACCTTTAACTGAAGAGTCTTTATGAGACTGTTCAGTTTTAGACGAAGGAACTTGCATAGAACGTATCATATCCTCCAGCTTGTCAATTTTATTATGCAGTGACGAATCAGTCTGCAACAACTGAATTTGATCATGAGAGGGCGGAGGTGTCGAAATTCGGACCGATTTGCGTGGCCTCAATGGCAACTCAGTGGTTGACGCAAATCGTCGTGCTTTTTGAACCGTTGCCGCGAAATCGTCTGTGGAGGCGTGCAGTCTAAGGTATTGTTGCATGTCAAAATTATGCAGACCCTCCTCAAAACGGGCTTTGAGAGCAACATTTTTCTGCTCTTCCGTTGCTTTGGGCCAAGCCACGCGATAAAGTGCGCGTAAAGCTTGCTCAAATTCAACAACAGACTCTCCGTCATGTTGTTTTCGGTTCTCAAATTTTGTCATTGCCGAGCGAGCTTCATCAACCTCGCCAAAACGTCGTTTCAAAAGATCCCAAATTTCCTGATATAATTGGGGACTGTCATCCCTGAGTTCACGAAGACATTCCGCAGCAGCGCCCTCAAGGCTTAGCTGAAGGTGTTGAGCTTTTATTTCATTTGTCTCCCATTTATTGACCTTTGCCACGCGCTCAAAGTGGTCTTTAAAACTGGACCACGACGTATTTCCAGAGTACGGACGGACTGCCTGTGGTGTAATTACTACAATGGGCACCGATGATGATGATGATACGGGTGGCCCGGTGGGCGCAACCGAAGTGGTAGCAACCACCGTTGCCGGCGCCGTTATGTTATTCGCACTGTCAGCAGTTGTCACAACAGGCGTAGCCTGTAATTCTGATTTCACTCCATTTGCTTGTGGGGGCGGGCTGGGTGGTGGGGACGGTTTGGGTGGTTCAGGTGGCCTGGGT
>Ga0209562_1000821_pt1 | contig 11177 bp, 11 predicted proteins | sample WorMetvacBELIZE2_FD_187399 | JGI IMG/M metagenome (GOLD analysis project Ga0209562, IMG submission 187399) | Marine gutless worms symbiont microbial communities from Max Planck institute for Marine Microbiology, Germany - Olavius vacuus BELIZE.2... | ecosystem: Host-associated > Annelida >...
CTCAATGACCTTGGATGACCTTGAACGGCGTAATAGCCCTTATTTTGCCGATTTTGATTTCTTTGCTGGCCAAATACGTCGCAGTGGTTGAATATAGACCTATATTGTCTGTAAATATTGTCTCCCAGTTCCAGTCTTCCACTTTTGGCCATAACTAACCCACCCTGCAGGGCGGTCTCTCTGCAATAGCTGATCTACTTGTTGTTGTTTTTTGTAGAATGTGACAGTGTTATATGTTGTGACTGTTATCAATTATACATCACCAAACTACTAAAACACTAATATTTAAAGAAAGAAACACGGCGTATGTTGGGATATCTTGTTGTAGTTATTGCAGCGACCACCACTTGATAAGTCAAATGAAAGTCAAGCATCAACCATACATATCAAAAGACACGGTTTTTGAAAAAATACTTTCAGCAATACAACATTTCTAGCATAGATTTGATTGTTACGTGATAGATTGGCATGCATAGAATTAACAAATAATAACGGGAGCAAAAACCAGAAATATTGGCATACCTGCTTCTTGCATGGAACCCTTCAACTGGCAAACTACATTGTTTATTGAACTTTCAGGTAAAAGTAACTAGGGGTCAGTTAACTGACAAATTTAACTGGTGGTGGTGCAGCTGGACCTAAATGTGTGACATTTGCTACAGTTACTTAGTGATTTGGTGCTTATTATTTTGTTGTAGAACTTTTTCGCATATGACTATACAGGTCATTACAATGAAAATGGATGGATGGTATATGATCAAGCACTGGAGTATAAACGTCAGGTATTTTAATTTCTGTATCACTTGCATGTAAGCCTGTAATTTCTTTTAATTGCAGTAAATCCATTACGTATTGTATAGTTATGAAAAACAGTTGTTTGCTAATGTGCCTTTAGAACAAGTTGCACCAAAGCCTGTTAACTCATAGGTGTTAGCAAACAGTTAACTTTAACATCCAGTAAACCTCCGGTAACTTTAGCCATATGTCATTCTTCAGTTAAGGGGTCATTCAGTAATAATGTCAATTTTATCTGCAATTTCTGCCTCCCCCTCTGACACAGTGTCACACATGTCTACCCTCTCCTTATTTATGTCACAGATGATGACTCCTTCAACCCCCACACAAGCACAGCATGGGATTGCAATCATCACGTAGCTTTACAGTTGCACGCTGCTATTAATGTTAGCAACACTCCCATAAAAGTAGGTTGACAGACACATGTCAAAATGTTTACAACAAAATCAGCTACACAAAACTACTGTGTTTAGTCCATGGAGATGCTCATCAGTGTCATACAGGGCTCGGCAATTGGCTCGGCATCGTATGTTGTCCACGCGTAAAATGTGAAGACAGTGATACCTGGCAACTCTCTGTGCAGACATGCAGATGACACATCATCATACTGGTGAGTAATGTCGACTCCCGTGTAAATGAAGTTCATCACATTTAGAGCTGGGCTAGAAAGGAGTCATTCAACCATGAGGCAATGACACACATAAAAAATGTGTAGAAATTGTTTACATGGACAGGATAAGTTGAAGTCTAACCCACGGCTAGTTCTTGAAGACATTAGTCATGTGACGTCTGTTAAAAGCATCAAGTGACCATTACCAACAAATGATCAGTTAGCGATCATGTTTGCCACGTTATTGCCTCATGTGTCAATGCTTCATGCACTGAGAGTACTGCGTGGTCATAGCATAAATCGCATTGCCTTGAGAACTGTTTACCAGGCCATAGTCATTTCAAGATTATTGTATGCTGCCAGTGCCTGGTGGAGGTTCACCATAGTAGCTGACCATCAACACATAGATGCTTTCATCTGTTGCGGAATTTGTGCTGGGTTTTGTGATAAGACATGCCTGCTATGTCTGATCTTGTTGAGGACACTGACGAGGCACTTTGAACCTTGAATGACGCTTAATGGCCCTTATTTTGCGTTTTTTTGCAGGGAATTCAATAGATGTGCAGGCTGATTAAGTCACAGTGGGTCTTTCTGCGATAGCTGATCATCTTGTTTAAATTTCGGACAGTGAGTTTTAGAGCGTCAGTGGCCTTGAATGACCTTGAATGGCGTGATAGCCCTTAGTCTGCTTTATTTCAACGAATCTGATAGCTTTGTGGGCCTATTTATGTCACAGTGGTTGACGATAGACTTAACCTGTCTGCAGATTATCATCTTCCACTTTTGGCCAAAACTGACCCACCCTGCAACGCGGTCTCTCTCCAAAAAATATTGTTCATTATCATCATAAGGTTCATACATAATGCTCAAATTTCCAGGTCTTCATGTTCCACCTTTGATGTTCGTAGTACACTGTCATATAACAACTGCTGAAGATATCAGGAACTGTGGTACGACTCTCGTGTTGTGGAATCCACATCATGGACACGAGTAACCTGGGCAGCTTCTGCACATTGTCATTTGGATACTGAACTGACAGTTGTTTGACAGCGATGCAGAAGAGAATGTTGATGATGATTGTGGTGTATGTGTGTGTGTGTGGTATGTGTGGTCTGTAGGTCTAGTAGTGGTTAGTACTCTGATTGTGTATGTGTGCGTGTGTATGTGTGTTTGTGCATATTGATATAGGGAGTTCCTAATGACAGCTGGCGTCTCACCAAGATTAACGACAAGTTTGAGATGTGTGATACATACCCTGCACTTGTGAGCTGTTTTCATTTATGTATGTCTTTCAGAAAAAAATCAATGTAAGAAACTTCTCAGTTTATAACCTGAGAGTCACTTAGGTTTGCGTTCAAGACTTGACTTGGCACCAAAACGACTTCAAAGTCGACTAAGTCACCACCTCATAACTCGACTTGAACTTTTCATGACTTAAGTTGGCGACTTGCACCTTGACCATGATCATGGTATAGGCCTATGGCATACATCCACTTTGATCCTTGGTCATTTCGTTCCTCGGTCATTTCGTACTTTGGTCCTATAGGGCTACTGCCTACCTGTATCGCATAATTTTAGTGTCGTTTTGATGTGAACTCTTATATTAACTAGTTTAACCGGTATATAACTACGTGATGCATGCTGTCTATTGCAAGTTCACACTGTATTTTGACTGTAAGTCATGACCTTTATCCTAAAATTTGGCGGCCACTTGATTGGAAAATTTTGGCGGTGACTTGGAACTGAAACGACTTGACTTGCATTGGCCAAGTTGACTAAGTCGACTGAACAGTGGCGACTCTCAGGTCTAACTCGGATTATGGAATGTGTGCTGTGTAACTAAGTAACAATCCTAGAGGTGATTGACTACAGAGCAGTCTACTAATAGGCTGTTGGTTGGTTCTAGACACAGAGAGGCTGATTGAACTATACACATTGGCATGACGTGCAATTTTTCACTGAAAATCCAGTGATTTGCCTTGCAAAGACAGTCACAGATATACCATTAGTTTGGTCATTCAGTTGTGCTATGTTGCTGCTGTAGTTGGCCGTGCCAGTGACAGCTAGTGATGATGATCTGCGACATGTTGCTGCTTTCAGAAGTCGTGGTAGATTGCCAGTATGTTATATTCTTTGCATTTTCTATTTATATCGTTCTGTAATTTATGCAGTAACCAACATGTGAACCAGTGGTTATTTAAGGTGCACATGTTTGGTGATGTTATGACTAATCTACTGTCTTTATTGGGACCTTTGTGTAGTATGTAGATACAGTTAACTAATAGGTATGCTCCTATCTGCATTTTCCATGTCAATTAGTGTTTCCACTGAGCCTGTCCTGGTGGCCTAAAGGGCTAAACCACTGCGCCAATTCCGGCAGCAGTCGTTTAAATTTTGCTCCGTTTTAATGTAGATTTTAATCATATTGAAGGATGATTTCAGCATGTTTTATAAACAGTCGGCATTGAGTAAATCCGTGTTGACTGCATGGGAACATTCAGTTGGTGACCTGGAGCTATAGACAAAGAAATTAACAGTGTCAACTATACAGCAGCAACCGGTGTTAAGACATTTTGAAGTACTGAGATCTGATCTGGAATTTAGAACTGCAGCCTGTTGTCTTCAACCTGTGTGTGTCATGGCCAACGGTTTCTCTGGAATTTTTGTCACCTGATTTTCTGCATCTGGCCTGCTGGAGGTTCGCCAATACTCATCAGTTGATCTTCGAACCCTACGATCACGTAATGACCGTCGCCATGTTGTCACTAATGACGTCATCGAACGCGTGGGACTACTTGGCCTGCGTCGAACGTGCATACGACGTGGAAAGTGCGGAGGGCGACGACAGTGGTGCTGCGGCAAGCCACGCCCACGCCAACCGTTGCCTGGAGATGTAGACGCTTGCCTGCCTGCTCGTGATCGTAGGCCTATACCGTCGATCATAACTGTTTGTGACAACCATCATCGGCAGCGCTCACGTTCTAGACCTCGACGTAGATGTAACTGTCTTCGGTACATTCCTTTAGAGGATTCGCACTTACCGACAGTATTTCTTGCTAATGTATGTCACTTAGAAAATAAACTAGACAAACTTACAGTTGTTGCCAAGCAATACCAACCCGACATACTATGCATTACTGAATCATGGTTAACCTCTAATATTCTTAACACTGCTGTGAGCCTATAATGCTACCACATTATTAGGATAGACAGATCAATTGGTGCTGGCGGAGGAGTAGCAGTGTACGTTTCTAATTCTATAAACTCGTATGAATTATCAGTTTTCTCGGCAGTGTAGGCCCCTATGGATTCTTGTATTTAATGTACTGCTGTGTGATATGTTGCAGGTTTTGTCATGGATACATCCTGACAGCCAGGCAACTATAACACGTTCCAGTCAGCCAATGGTAGGTGTCAGTGGGCGGCGAAGTAAAGATGACGAGAAATTTATTCAGTTGATCATGGATGCGAATGCGCAGTCGCACAAGTTGTTCATCATGGATGCTCGACCACAAGTCAATGCACTTGCTAACAAGGTCAGCATAAGTACACTGTGTCCCCCCCAAAAAAGCCAACTACTTTTTAGCCTAGCGTCTTGAAACTGGAGAAAAATGCTGTATTTTATGGCTCAAGCATTTAGCAGACAATGGCGATTCTGGCGATGATTATGTTTTATTGCTCACCTGGTAAAAAGTTCAATACACGTTATATTTTTACATTAAACGAAACAGTCAAATGAACAGTCTCATATAATATTCAATTGTCCAAGCACAACAACGGTAAAATACAGCTGCAGAAATGTACTTTGCATTAACTTTGCACTTTAAACCATTAATCCATCACAAAACGTGCTCAAAAGGACCGGCGTGAGCCCTCTCACAAGCAGAGAGACAGTGTCACCACTGGCTGATGGCTCCAACAACAATGGAATGAACGGAATGATCCATCTTTCTTTTTTGACTAACAGTCTGTTACAGTTTTGCAGATTGCAAGATGGTCACCCAGAACAACTACAATGCAGTATGAACTTTACAACAATGCTCATTAACTAAACTAACTCAAGAATTTGGATGCATTACACGATTGCAAATTATGGCAGATAAAAATCACATTTGAGGACATGTGTGGCCACAATGCCATCGAGCCACAACGCCATCGAGCCCATCATGTCATGGTGGTGCGTGGTGGATGCACAGTGCACTAATGACCGAGTACTGACACAGTTTGTATTGCTTTCACTCTCTTTTTCTGAAGACGCTAGGCTAAATAGTACTTTCCTTTGTTTCTGTGGACACAATAGTGTATATATGGCTATAAATTCAGTGCAATAGTGTTTTTAGTAAAATATTTGTATTTTCTGCCAGAAAGCCAATAACAAGTAGCTCAGCTATCGCAGAGAGACCGCACTGCAGGGTGGGTTAGTTATGGCCAACTTTGAAGACTGGAACTGGGAGACAATAATTAGGGACAATATAGGTCTATATTTAACCACTGCAACGTATTTGGCCAGCAGAGAAATCGAAATTGGCGAAAAAATACGCAAAATAAGGGCTATTACGCTGTTCAAGGTCATCGAGGTTGGTACCAATCGAAAGCCCGTATGCGACTTCCTATTAGTGATAACTGAATTTTTTTCGCTAGGTGTTGCGGCTGAGGCGCTACAAGTGAAAATTGATAGAAAATCAGCGATTTCACTCCGACAGGGACAGTTTGACCCAAAATTTTAGGTAGAAGGGGACGTTTCCCACCAATAATTTTTGCATGGATAGTTAGGCCAATGAATGCCCTACAACTTTGCTGCTAAGTTTTCACACAAAGAAACTTTGTAGCAGACTTTCTTCAAGCAAAGTGCAATTTTAGAGGAAAAACGGCTGTTTTGCGTTTTTGAGCCCCCTTTGGGGGACTTAGTGGCAACGTACGATGATAATCTTAAGCTCATTGGAAAGCGCATGGTGGACTTCCTATTAGTGCTAATTGAACTTTTTTCGCTAGGTGTTATGGCTGAGGCGCTATGAGCGATTATCCGTTCAAAATCGCCGATTTTGCTCCAGCGGGGGGCCGATTGACCCAAAATTTCAAGTAGAAGGGGTCGCCCCCCACCAACCATTCTTCTCAGATAACTAGGATAAATGATCTTTCGTAGGGTATAAAAATCTAAACATATCTTTCTTCCGTTTTGTCACAGTGCACGCGTTTGATGGACAGACAGACAGAATTCTCATCGTAAGACCGCATCTGCATTAAACTAGAATGTACATTTTCTTAAATGAAGAAACTGTACGTCTGCGTTGTGTACGTTACTGTGTAGTGCAGTCTGCTAATGGCTCAATATTAGGGTTACTGTTAGTGTTAGCATTAGGTTTACAGTGATTGTGTGTATGCGCTGCATTGCAGAGCACTACTATTTCTGGTTGTCAATTCACGACAAATTATACTGCTCCCTAGTCACTCACGACAGTTAATGGTAATTTCCAAATAAGCTTCTCACCGGGATGTTCTAGTAATCAAACCAAACTGATTATGAGACGGGACAAATTAATAGCCTACCACTCTGGATTGACACTGAATGCCGCAATGGTTTCTGTACAGGAAATGCTATATGCCGGCCAGTTTGTATTTATACTAATGAACGCCCTAATTGACCAGCATTTATCAGCTGTTTATCGACTAAACTGTTTCAACACTAAAATTTCAAAAGTACCTTAAACACTTACTAAGCACAGTTTGCCACTATTATCATGGATTAATTCATTACGTACAAAATCAACCATAAATCTAACACGCTGCTTTTGTCACTAAATCCATAGACAATACAATTACACTTACCAATAAACTTTGCAATCGACAGGAAAAAAACAGTATGCGCTTCATAGAATTACTCGCAGTGGTCAATAGATACGTGTACTTGCCATGCAGTATGCGTTTTCTCTGCAAATACTGTGATGCTGACGTGCTGTGATAAATGGAAATTCCCAGAGCATCAGATGACGTCGTGGCATCTTCAATCTCATTATAGCCTCTTCGGTGTGACCGCAGTCAGATGCCCGTGAGACTATGCCATTTTTCCGACAGTTTTAATTCAAAGGGGTCTAATTTTGTAACCCCTGTCTGATTTACAAAAATGTTGCGATAAGAACTGAGATCATTATCAACCTTGTGTTCAAGTTTCAAGTCAAGTTTCAAGACGGAACTGGATGAAGATGTGGCCTGTGGCCTATCCTGCTGTGGGAGTGACTGGGCATAAGTAAGTCGGGAAAACTTCACAGATTTAAAAAATGTTTTATGCTGTGCAACTCAATAGCAGTGCAAGTGTTTCACTTCAACAGTAGTTGTTTTGGCCTCAAACCTGGTGAGAATTTCTTTCACATGTGGTATTTGTACAACATGGCAGTGTTTCATGATCATCATGTCTAAGGCTGTAAATTTTTTGTGGCAAAAAACTTCATAAAATCGCGGGTGAATCGAGACAAACAATGCAAAACTGACGGCGAATTTGCGGCGTCGTGTACTTACTATAGTATTCCTGTATACAGGTACACAATACAGTGTACATCGACTGTTTGCATCTACAAACCAATCACTAATCATTTTACACATTACAGTAGCATACACTGTAAGTATAACTGCAAACGAAAACAGTCATAGTGAATAAAGCGAAGTCAACAAAACTACAAGTCTTAACGTTTACAGTTTTCCAGAATTCTGGTACAGCACTTTGTACACAGCTAAGTTCTCGCCCTTAATGAGAGATGACAGACGTAGGTCTGTCATCTCTCAATACATCAGTATACATACTGAAAGATCGTTCCGCAGCAACGCTGTTACATGGCACACTCAAACATGCCAGAGCAATGACTGACAGTTTTGGAAACTGCTGTGCTGCAGCAAACCAAAAGTCGGCTGGATGAGGAGTTGCTCTCAGATCACCAGCACTTGACAGATATACGCAGTTCAGTTTTTGCTTGTATGTCATCCTCAAACCACGGAATGTTCTCGCAAATAAACTCGTGAGTTATGTTCAGTATGTTCAACTTGGCAACGTCAAATGCACGACACGCACGGAAGAACTTCGCAGCAGGCTGCCGGAAGCGAGTTTTGTCGCTCCCGTTGTCATGCAGATGGGACCAAAAACCAAGATTAGCAAAAATCGCTGCGATTTGCAGCATGATACAAAATTTTTCGGCCAGTGCGGAAGTTTGTGAAATTTGCGATTGCCGCGATCGCCGCGAAAAATTTACAGCCTTAATCATGTCGTGTACACCACAAATTGAAATATGGCAAAAATTCTGTCATTGTTGGTGCAGTCTGTTGGTTTAGTTTACAGTTACAGTTACTTTGTTTTAGTAGAATAATTTGTGTCAAGTTGTAGATCTGCATGTTTGTGCATAGGCCAAAGGTGGTGGCTATGAAAGTGAGGATGCATATCAGAATGCAGAACTTATTTTTTGTGACATACATAACATACACGTCATGCGTGAAAGGTGTGTGGTATTGTATGTTAGTAATAGAATATTCGTTAAGTAAGTGTAAACATCTCTGCCTGTTGAGGATAGAAAACATTGCCATTGTTTTATTTTGTGTTGTTAGTATTGCGCAGCGAGGGATTGAGGGAGAAATACGGTTGTGGAGTGATTAAATTTTTTATCTTTTAAATTGTGCGATTACTTTCTTAATCCATCACACAGTAATTGCAGTTTTAAAGCGCGTTTTGTTTGTGTTGAATGCTACCATTTTTTTAATTTTGCTATCAGTTGCTGCTTAACAAATGACGTTAAATTATCTTGAATTTTTTTCCTAACTATTGATTTGTGACTGAATCAACTGAATGTATTGATTTGATGTTGAACGTTCTGTGGAATGTGGTATCTGCCCCATAGCCGAGACGAGATAGATTGGGTCTTGTTAAGAATGCCTTGGGCTGGGTTATAGTTAAAAGGTTGGCCGGGTACAAGTGACAAGGCAAGTGCATGAAGAGTAAAAGAGTGAAGACTGAAAGAGTAGACTGCAGACAGTAGAGTGCGGACTATACGTCACTCGAAGTCAGTGAAATGTTAGGTTGGAGCGGGCTGTGAGCAGCCGATTCAACCCGCTGACTGCGCCGTTCCCACTCAGTGACCTCCCGCTCCCACTCCGTCGTTTTCTGCCATGCCCGCTCCACACTCCGCTCCGCTTCACCCGATTTTCGGCCTGCTCCATTACGTTTTCCACTCTGCTCACATGCTCTGCTGCTTACTGAGTAGTCTACGTCCAACATGCCGGTACCAACCTACAAGTTCCTTTATTAAAAATTTTGGTAAGTTCTGGCATTTAGGCCTACCGATAAGCTAGGCGAGATCGAGAAGGCCTATTGTTTTATTTACAGACAATGAACATTGACTTAATTGAGGTGAAATGTAAATAATTCTGTACATTCTTGTTAGTTTGTACGAAAAAAGTGTACAGTGTAATAAGTTAACTCGGTAAGTAATGCAATATTCATCAGTGAACAAGTTTGTATCGGGTAGCATACAACAGATGTGTATTATACAGCTAAATTAACATTTTCCCACTGTTATTTCGTCAAAATTTGGGGTGCATACTGTACAAGTGTCTGTATTATATTCGGATTTTTACTCTATTTGGATATCCGGTGAAAAGATCATTTCTTCTAATTTTCTGGTGCCCACAACGTTTGGTGCACAATTTGTCTTCCACTTTTATTTTGGCCAAAGTTCACCCACCCTGCAGTGCTGTTTGTCTGCGATAGCTGACCAGCTTGTTTCATGTTTGTTGTATGGAGTGGTTTTTGCAATTGCAGTCTGCGCAAGTTGAAAGATGTATGCTATCAGTGTCCTGTTGATGATGCACATTGGCTGTCAAACATCGAGTCTACGCATTGGCTAGATCACATTAAAGTTAGTACTCCAGCATTGCTGTTGATAATAAAATTTACAGTAGTTCATTCTGAACATGAGTTGTGGAGCAAGAGCTGATGTAGCTTTCTTGGCAGCAAGCTGGCAGGTGAATTCTAAGCCGGTTGTAGGCTGCCATTATTTTCTGCCCTTTGGTCAGTATCAAATTACGTTGCTTGGTAGCAGAGGAACTTGTGCGAAAACTTGCCCATTATTGGAAAGTGACACAGCAAGCCTGGGTGAGGCCCGGAGATGAATGCTTGGTTAAATGTGCACTGATAACAACAAAAAATACGCCTGTTACAGCATGAACATGCATCAAACTCGCAGTTCTTGGACTTAGCAACGACCCGGACACACTAGCGATCAATGTCAACCAACGTGTCGCAATGGCTCATGAAAATGTCTCCGTCACAAAGCTCCAACTTGGAGAATCAGCATACGAGGCGACGAGCCACCAGCATATCACATGCTTTCTTGTTGAACTCCTGAGACAACCACACACTCCGTCTCGTCATTAAACACCGCCTCCTCATTAAAACCAGACTACAAAACACACCGGCATTTATTGTAACACTTGCCGTGTATATTTCAATTAACACACTACAATATTTTGACTAGAGCAAAACCTCTATCAACTCAAACAAAATACGCACTGACATTAAATCGCAAATTTCAACCTTAATTAGTAACGCTTATATGCCATAATAACAATAATACTCACAGCTAGAGTTCTGGTTTATCATTCACAATCAACGCTGAATGCAATCATTCATAACTCGCATCTGACAGACTACTGTACGACGTTAACACGTGTCGTTACTCAAACATCACAACGACCGTCTGACGACCACGCTAACATTCAGCATACTGCCTATTTC
>Ga0209562_1000822_pt1 | contig 11175 bp, 8 predicted proteins | sample WorMetvacBELIZE2_FD_187399 | JGI IMG/M metagenome (GOLD analysis project Ga0209562, IMG submission 187399) | Marine gutless worms symbiont microbial communities from Max Planck institute for Marine Microbiology, Germany - Olavius vacuus BELIZE.2... | ecosystem: Host-associated > Annelida >...
TCCAGCACATCGGGCGATGAAAGCAACGAACCATTGACGCTCTGATTAACAGTATTCTTCTGTGACGGCAGGATGGTACAGTTCGGCCATGAAACTGTGGATGCGTCATGAAAACGTGGCTGAGAAAGCAGCCTTGTGGCTTCCACATACTGAGGTACACCAGCTGCATCCTCAACCCCAGTACCCTGAAAGACAATTGCAAACAGCAACAAATCAGCTATAAAAGCATTTACACCATCTCCAATGGAAGTCAAATACGAACACAAGACGAACAAATAAGATGTTGTTATCATACAACCGACAATCCAAACCGTACCAAAACTATTTGAATCAGAGACATAACTAGGCACTGATATTATGGTGTTCAACATGAGAAAGCAGTCGATATAGTAAAACTATGACCAAATGTAAAATGTAAAATACTCTTATACAAGCTGCAGGTGGGAGCTGATTCTGATCAAGAGATGGTCAGACATATTTCAGAAAAAAAGTTGATGACAATTTCCAAAACGCTGACTACTCTGCTTTCTGTAGTACCATAGTAGAAAAACATGGCTGTTGTTGTCACTATCACAATATAGATGGTGATCGGTATGCCTCCACCAGAAAAGTGCATTTCTGAAAATGGCATCTGTGATCTTGACCTTAGAACCCATGACCTTGAAGATGTTATCAGTGTCATGCAGACCTGCTAATGAGTAACTGCGATAAGGACGACTAAAATATACACAAAGGCTAGAGCAAGTACCGAGAGCATAGTAGCATAGAGTGATGTGGCACATGTACGAAGGTATCTATGACGGCTCACGATGTTATTAGCGTGATGAAGAAACTGCGCTGGAGTCTGGCATGGTGTGCCCAACTGAAAAACATACACAGTCATCTCCAGTCTCAGACACTCGCATGACTTGATAGTTTCAACAACTTTTAACTGTTAACATAAAATCTAATAAGAACTTCTACTGCCTAATAAAAATCTCCCTCTGCTTTCAAACTATTTCTACAACTTTCATTAATTATAATGTTAATAAACGAAAAGTCACCGTTTCAGCCTAAGCAGCAAACAACATTAACAGCACTATGATTGTGTGATAGTGAGAGCATTAGATTCCTGCTAGATAAGTCACGCATTTGACCAATGTCATGCAATAACTTTGCACAAGCTGTTCACATGCACAACTGCCTGTCACTAGCAAAAGGGCAGTGATGCTCAGCTCTTGGCTCAGAAGGTACCTCCATGTTTATGAGTAAGAGACCTGAACTGCTAAAGGCTAAGACTGGGAATCAGCTCTGGCCTGAATGCTTGTATCAACTACAGTATTACCCTTCCCTCAACACACTGACCACTGCCCCTGTTGTAGTCCTGACGCCACTTGCTAGGTTATATCTTCTTTCTCAGGATGCAGCAGCAAGTGTTACTGTGAAGCACGATATTTGGCAGACTGGAGGACGTGTACACTCATCCCTTGTGTCTACATTACCCTAACAAGGGATATACTAACACATCCGTCACAGCCATTGTGTTAAAACACAGTTGTTCCAGAAGCACACAGTTTGTCACAAACTCACAGAGCAAAGATGTACTGCTGTTTGCTGTTCCTGGTCTGTGATATTGCATCACTTTGTCAGCTCCTTTATGTTTCATTCACATTTTAATCATCTGTCATATGCACACCTATTTGACTGAGTCTGTCGTGCTCGGTTACTTTTGTTTTTGAGCACCGTATATAAACTCTGTTACTTACTTAATAGCAAATAAATCATAATCATAACTGCAAGATTATAACTGCAACTGCAGTGTGTTTACCTCATAAAGGCGATGATGCAGGTTACTGACTCCATCACTAAGCAGACCACCGATCTGCTTCTCAAGTTCACAAACCTGACTCCGCAGCCGATCTCGATGATCCTACAATAAACATCACAATCAGTAATATACAATACAAACACTCAGAAACTGGTTACCGTTGAAGAACATGCTTCAGAGCCAGCTGTGGGAAACTTATACTCAATCATACAACTCAATTATTTTACACATATTAATTCTACCACATAAAAATAGCTCAACAAGTGCTAGACCATTTTTACGAGAGACTTTAAAGGCAATCGACTGCACTGGTACAGACAAATGACCTTAAAACAACCAACAACAAAGAACATAAAAACTAAGAACTAACCAAAAAACCAATAAACTGGCCCTAACTGAGAACAGAAACAGCCAAACCACTAAGCCTAAACCAACAGGCTGTCCTTGTCCTAAACCATCCTCACAAACGACGGTTGGTTGCAGTGACTAACAATGCCTCTGCATTCCATTCTGTCCTTTGGCTTCTGAAACAAATGACTTCCTTTCCAATAAGTTCATGTGAAGCTGTTTTCCATCCATGCTGTGGGCAGTCCTGGCTACTACATCTGTCAGTGGTGGACAGTGCTCTCAGCAGTGGATCTGTCATTACATATAATGTGTACGAAGCACTGAGCTTGTGAGCTTTCACTTGGTTCAATGTGTTTGGATGTACAGCAAAGGACAGTTCTGATAAACTTCCCAACAATTATAACTGCAGGAAATGGATCAGTGTTAACCTCTAGAGCTAATACCCCCAGTAACTTCTAGCAAGGTGACCTGAATGGCTAACATCTGCGCCAAAAGGAATCGAAGTCAAAGCAGCACAAATTGATCAAGAAAATCAAACTCACAGACTGAAGTTTAATCTCGGCCAAAATCTGATCTCGATACTGTGAAGTGGCCATCACTTGGAGCATCTGCACATACTGCTGTCTGAATGATTCTGTACAGACAAACACAATCAAAAACACAAAACTGTCCATGACGATGAAGAAAATGCATTATCTGCGACACAGTCTAATTGTATCCGACTTATTTACTTACTTCTAATGGCAGTAGGAGGCGTCGTGGTGTTGCGGTAGTGTCGGACCTGCGATCAAGAGGTCGTGGGTTCGAGTCTCGGCCGGGCACCACGGCGTAAACTCTGGGCAAGTTTCTCACACCTATGTGCCTCTGTCACCAAGCAGTATAACTTGGTACTGGCCTGAGGGCGGTGATGCCTGACGGCTGGGAAGGTAACTGCGGGCCTGGCGGAAAGTAATGGCAGCCTACCGCCGGGTTCATGACTATGCATGCTGTCACCTGCAGGCTGACTGCCTAGAGTCCGGGATCAGCGCCGGCCCCCTATGTTCGATTACGAGTATGGGTACCTTTACCTTATTTAATGGCAGTAAAAGGCAGTGTCAGTGTGTACCACTGAGTTTATGACTGATCACCTGCAAGCCGACTGCCTAGAGATCGTGATCGGCTCTGAGCCTTATGCTCAACGTACGAGTACATAACTACCTTTAGCTTTATCTTACTGGCTTCTACACACCTAAAGAAGCCACAACGTACAGCTTTAACTGCTAGGATGTGGGCACGAATGAACATGCAAGCTAGATCGGCAGTATATATCAGACAGTATCACTGCGAGAACCACACACAGGATTGACAGACAAGGTGCAATGATTAATGATCCCTAGGGAGCAGAGGCAACATAAAGCTATGGCAAATAAAGCCAAACTTAATTCACAGAATATATGACACACTATGTCTTCGTAGGAACCAAACAAGTAATGACTGTGGAAGTATAATTCCAAATTAATTAAAACTTGATCATCATCATCATCATTTATTGTGATATTGCAGTCCGAAGGCTGGATTAGCAAACATAATAACACACACAGAATTGCACAAACATACTAAGAAACAATACAGTCTATTACTGGATATCAGCTAAGCCATACGGGATGAAAGGGTTTTTAAATCTACTATTTCTTGCGAACAGTCTTCAGCACTGTGAGTACTGGGGAGTCGTGCTAGTGATAATGTCGTTGCACTTTGGAGGTAACAGAGAATGTAAGCAATGATTGGAGTCGTCCATGATTTGTTGGAACAATTTCTGTGACTGCGCCAATCAGTCGGTTAATCAACAATTGGCCAGTCAGTCAGTCAATCCATCCAGCAATTACTCGATCAATCAAACTAGTTAGAGCCAAATCCAAGACAAGCCAGGCAAACATGGCAATACAAAAGTACATGAAACACTCTTGAAAAGTTAATGCAAACTAAAGCTATAAATGTACAGCAAAATATGTGAATTAAGACGGCACATACCTAGCAACATTTCGAGAGCACACAATGCCTGTGGATTCACTGCTGGTACTGGTGGATTGCACTGCACATGGTCAACCGGTTTCTCTGACTTCGGCACAACTGATACTGCTGCTGTCTCGGTCGGCAAAACCCCAGCAGCTAAACTAACTGGAACGGACACACCGAGCTTCAAGTCCATCAGCACTGACTCATCATTGTCGTTGGACGGTGCCGTGACATCAACTGAAGTGCTCTGATCAGTGGTTGTCGGTGTCAGTGGATGACATACTGCTGTATTCAATATCAACAAACTCTCGTCATCCAGTGATGTGTTCTGACTGCTAGACATAGGAGCAAATGGAACACGGCGAGCAATGTCAACCAGTCGACGGTCGTTAAATTCCTCTGTACTGTTGTAACCTGCATAACAACAACAACCCAGTTACTGCAGTATGATTCTAACTGGTGCTGCAATAACTAACAAAATTAATGCATTAATGCTGTCAGAGACTGTGAACCAAGGCCACACTGTGCACTTTGCATGTTAAAGCGCACGCTGTTTTACTTATTTATTGTCCACATGGTGCTGCTGCAGGATAAATGGAGACAAAGGGAGCATGGCCATTGAATCGCTGCTATTCTACTGTTGAAGTTTTTCAGTTTTTGTATCTTTGTGGTACAGCAAAGCGGATAATTCCAAAATTTAATCAGTTCATATTTCTCTACAGATACGTCTCTGGTAAAATTTTCACAACGACTGATCAGCGGGCAACAACATATAATACAAGAAACTCATCAGCAGATGAGATAGCGAACGTGAACTTTTTTTTACGACATCGTACACGTATTACGAAATAAAAAAAAGAAGAACAAAACAAACAGTTAAGCAGTCGTTAAGCCCACAATAAAGTTCACTTCGCCTGTGGAAAGCAAAGCTGCCAAATGAGTCTCTCCCAATTATTGACACGTGCATAAATTCCGCCACAGGTTCCTCGTAAGCCATGTGCAGGGCCGGATTAACCATTCGGGGCCGGGGGCCCATACCAACGTAAGGCGGGGCCCTTTTCTCATATGCGTACCCTCGATTTTCTCTCGGGTTGCACTTATCTTCTCTCAAAAAGATGATGACCTTTTTTAGTCTACGTTACGTTTAAGCCTACACTGCACCTGCCCAAGTTCGAACGCTCAAATGTCAACACAGCGTGGTAAAAATTTGGCAGTTGATTGGGAGGGAGGCATGGTACAAGTGGCACAATAGTTAATGCGGCCCTGGACGACGACATATAGAGTTAAAACATAATTTCTGAGGTCATCAAATACAGGTACTAAATTATTATATAATTTTTAATTCTATTTTGTTTAAATAAAATAACTTAAGATTAGATGAGTGACAGCATTCTTCCCACACAACATGTGCTAGAAAAAAAATCGATTCACATTAACCTTTCAGTGACGTTGTCAACAACACTTGCTGGTGAAAGTATCGCAACATGTCCATCACTGCAGCAGACAATTTTGACCGTGTCCTTGTAGACACCGATTTCTTTTTAGCAACTGACAACAACAAAATAACGAGCGATCATCATACTAATAGTCTGAAATTTGGGATACAACAATAATTACAATAATAACAATCATCATCATCATCATGACACAAAAGACTACGTTCATAAGGCTGTAAGAAAGTTCATCTTGTGAACAACAGTGCCAAGCATCTCAGCACTTCAGACCAAGACAGCCAACTTGGGCCGATGAGTCCACCTATACACTGCTGTCATCTACGCTCACCACTGAGTGGTAGTTCATTCTGAGATCTCCTGCACTGCAGTCATGCATTACCAAGACACTGCAGTACATGTAGATGTGTACAGACCACGGCCAAGGCTGCACATCACGATGTTTTTTGCAATAACTACACAAACTGCACACAGTGGGATCGTTAAATATCCGACATCACAGTACCACATGCAACAACCACACACCACTGCAACCTGTCAATTTAGCGGCGCTGCATAGCTGTTTTTGAGGCTGCTTCTGATTCAACAAAGACAAACAATAATATTTTGTACTTACAAGAAAATATCTTTAAAAAACAGAACAGTTCAGTGTCAGATACCTTGCGGAGATGGTGCACAGTTCAGCTTTGCACGACGACGTTTGCGAGTTCGGAGCTGAAGCCGTAAACTGCGTAGACCGACTGACAGCTGCCGATCAGCTGCTGCTCGAGACTTCTAGAAATCAAACAGCAACACAGCAAGTACAATGACTGCCCACCCTGTAATGGCAACCTAGTTTCCACGATGCAGACCAAAACATACAAGCTTGGTCAATCTGCCACAATCAACTCTTGGTAAGCATGCATTTCCCGTGGCTGCAGCATGGGCATGGAACAGTTTGCCACCACAGACCCGGGCCACCACTTTACTACTGACATTCCAGCGGAAGACCATAGTCTCACCTCTTCTGTCAGTCATATGATTAACAGAAATGTGGCACTGTCACTACTGATGGACAGTAAAGTGTCAGTGCATGCTGTGCAGCACTGTCGGCATTAATTTTTGTTAAGTGCTCCTGCAGACGTTAGTCACACTGTCATTTGAATATAATCATGATAATAATAACACTGTGTTAAGCCAACGATACAAGTAAATTAACAGCCTGACACACGACATGGCAAGGTTGTTTATATTTAACAGACAGAAGACAAGACAGACAAAAAATTTAATAAAAAATCACTTATAGCCAGAAGCTGCAGTGCTATATACAGATGGAAACATAATCGTACAATTAAAAAATTATAAAGCACAAGTGTGATCACAAAAAAATGCAGTAAATATAAACACAACACGTGCCTCATATTTCATTAAAAACAAAAAAAAGTTTGACCAGTGTAATCACGAAATGCTGGTCCATACATGAGAAGCTCATCCCATCTCATCTCATCTCATCTCATAACTGTTCGGAGGGAGCATGGGTAAACACTGCGTAAGTTTACTGCTGCTATGTGAAGTCAGTACACTAGCCATCTTATCTGGCTTGCACACTGCCACATCTCATGACAGGATACCAATTAACTTATCCCAGTGACTTAACACCATGTGCATCCTGAATGGCCAGTCTACAATCACATCTATAACCCGTGCACCTTCATCGCTCCAATCCAGTGAACCGATATGGTCATAGAATACACCCATCAATGTAATGAATGAATAGAGAGATGACCGGCTGTCAGCATCCATGGTCTGAGATGTCAGTCAAAGCCTAGCGGTCACATAGTTAGGTCTGGACACTAATGTCTAGCCGACCATGAAAATCTGACCATTCTGCCCATTCATTTATCGCACTGACAAATTCATTTACTCTAATGATTTATGCACACTCAAGCGCACCTCATTATTCCTGTTTTTCCGAGTCCTCGTTGATGTTGGAGTGTGACGCGGTGATTCAGCAGCGGGAGACGATGTTGCTGTTGGCAACAGTACATCCTCGGCAGATGATGACTTACCAGTGGTGAGTGGTGTCGCTGGATCGGAGTTCGGCTCCGACCTCGGTGTTCTCTGTTTCTGCTGCCGACTGCCGTGGTGTCGCCGGCGGTCCACAGACACGGGGCTACTGCAGCCCGAATCACTGCCCTGAACACATAGCACAACAATCATTCAAATGAAACATACAAGCACTTCTTACACCATGCACTCTGCTGTTACTGGCTTGGCACTGTTTCAGCAGCATCAGAGCTATAGTGACCCAAGAAGATTTCTGATTATACCTATGTACATAAAGGCCTCTGCACATTTCTCAACCCTACTGTACAAAACAGCTGCAGGCTACACAGACCGAGTTGTGTGACAGTGAAGCTTATCAACTACTCGGCAACAATTGATCAAGAATAAAAAGTAAGCATAGACAAGTAACCTGTGATTCTTCAAAGTTCAATATACGACCAAGTCGATCACGCCGCTGTCGCTCTAGCAACTGTACACAAGAGAACAAATGACAAGTGTAATGTGACTGAATACACAGCACTTGGCATCAGTCCATCCAAGTGCGAATAAAGGGGCTATATCATACTCATATGAACAAGTATACTCTATTAATGTAGTCACAGGCAAAACTATTAGTTTGTTTGTCACACAACGTGCAACATCATGCCTTCAGTGTCACTGCCGCTCACGTGTGGAACAGCTTACTCCGATCAACTACACTGCATCATTATTTATCACTGAAACGGTTTTAAAAAACTGGTAAAAATCAAATTTCCCAAACTATTATACGGTAATTCTAAAGACAAAGCAATGCGACTAATTGATTATGCACTGCCTACTCACCCGAAGTTCAGGGTTGTTGATTGTTAAAAAGTACTCCTCCAGCTGAAAAAACACACACAGTATAATGCACAATTAAAATTGGACACTTAAGAAAAATGTCTTCTAAAGTCATTCTTTACTGAAGTCTGTAACTGTTAATCTCTTCAACTTCTCTCCTCCTCAACACCACCATTAGGGCTAGATGAAAATCACGAATTCACCAAATTCATAGATACCGTAATTGTTGGTGTCTGCCGTAAATTCTGCCATTTATAACAAGTTTGCCGTGATTCTTCATGCGTGCTGCAGTTTTGTGTCGAAATCCATAAATTTCTTATGTAAAAACAGTTAAACATCGCACACTGGACATAAAATGACCGCAACGAATTATTATTTGGAGCCGTGACGAGCTTGCTAACTGGCATTATGTAATGCCAAATAAGTCAAATTTGGCATTTTTTGAAACCTGTCTGGCAATAAAAATTTGGGCTTGGCAGTCTCGTATTTTACTTAGCTTGGCAGCTAATTTTCGAGGCAGCGATTAGTTACAGAGCAAAAAGTGCTGAGCACTGCTACGTTCTATGAACACAATCCCACCGCGAATTGGTGCCATGAATTTTGCGATGTTCTCTAAAGTCTGCTGTGAGTGTTGCACTTTTTGATTTTCATCTAGCCCTAATCACCTTCATCAGCAGAGCTGGCGCAGACCACCCCCGAACACCCTGACCGGAGAAGAACATGGGAGAAAAGGACCCTATTGCAGCATAAAGGGGGCCCTGAAAGGGCCTTATTGTTAGTGAAAGGCCGTATAAGTTGGCGTAAGGGAAGGATTACACTAGAAAGGGCCCATGCAGATGAAAATTGCATGAGTAAAAGATGACAGAAACAGTATGACGGTTGTTGTTCAGGAAGGTGATAGCTAAAAAAGGTCGCCAGAAAATTGAGGGCCAATTGTTGTAGCTCGGGGGTCTCATTTAGGCTTGCGCCGGCACTGATCAGCATCATCATTATTACTATACAATGCTGCCCACTGTCCTACCACATTGCTACTGTAACTAATATTACAATTATCGTTATTATAACTATCACACACTGCTAACCACTGTCATACATACTGCTGCTACTGCTATCATAACTTCGACACATCACATTGCTAACCATCGTGCGATCAATGGTGTGCAGGTAGTAATTAACAGGTTTATCAGTCCACGAGACTTTGCCACGCAGTGGAGACAGCTTCTGAACTTTCATCATTGCACCAATGTCTGAACAGCCAACAACAACAGTTAATGTAACCACACAAACCTCACAGTTGTCGACGGCAAACCATCAAGCAATATGCCTCCACCAGAAATGTGCAGTTGGTCTTAATGTGACTGTGACCTTTGACCTTTTGAACTCAAAATGTAATCAGTTTATCTTTGTTCCCGACTTCACCCAAGATGTAAACTGGTGAAATTCCAACGAGTGGTTGGTAAGATATTGTGCTAACAAATTATTAGTATAGATGCACGGATGGGCAGCCTGAAAACGGAACACCTACGGCAGCCCACAGCAAGCGCAGGCATACAAACAACAAGCTCTCATTCTTAACTTTGGAATAAACAACTTAAGCAAGTAACTACATAAGAAAATTGAAATACATTGACAAAAAACAGCATCAGTATGTGCCACAGCATCAGTCATACAAATGCGTCTTCAACAGACAACTATTAAGTGCATACAATCATGGACGAAATGCAACAAAGCTGGCCACATGTTCCACACCCATTATTACATCAATGTCAAAGTTGAGCGTTACTTAAATTATAAGTAAGATATAATGTTCATTCAACTGGTCCGAAGTTCTCTGAAAACAAACTGTGGACACAACTTCACACCGTTACACCGACATAGAGGTGTTATAACCAAGTGATTCACAGACCTCCGAGGTTGCGACCAGTGATGTGGAAATTCAGCGGACAAAACGCCTTCGACGACACTATCTTTGCACCTTCCTTCATGTTTGCAAATCTCTGCTTCAACTATATGACAGAATCAGCAATATTTAACTTTAAGAGCGAATATTTAACACATTATAAGGCAGTGTAATCGTTAGGATGTCAGACTTCACTCAAGCAGTCACGGGTTCAACTAGCATAGTGCCTACGTGACAGTTTAGGCTGTAACGACTGCTGCGCGAACACAAATTTACTTACTTACTTACTAACTGGCAACAGTGCCACTTGACTTAACGACTCTGGGCTAGTTGTTCACACGTGTTTCTATCATCAAGTAGTATAATTCTGTACTGGCCAAGGGCAATGACACCCCGTGGTCAGGAAAGTGACTGAGTCTGACATCACTGATCTAACTGGTACACCTGCCTACAAACTCGATAGATGAACAGAGCAAGGTCAGCAACAATCTACGTCCAACAGCAGCATGACACACTTTAACCACTTAACCACACTTTTTAGCAAACGTGAACTCAAGTTCACGTTCGCTATATGTCATTGGCCGTCCGTCTGTCGTCTGTAACTTTCGTGCGCCCTACTCAGGCGATTGAAATTTTCTGCAATGTTTCTACGCCATTTGGTACCTTGGCCATACGTGACCTTTCTGTAAAAATTTTACGGAGATCGTACCAGGGGAACCCTACCATCGGGGGAGTTAAACACAAGAGGGGTAGCCGAATATAGCGATTTTGGACCTATCGAACGCTATATCTCGGAAACGGTGCAAGAT
>Ga0209562_1000823_pt1 | contig 11169 bp, 11 predicted proteins | sample WorMetvacBELIZE2_FD_187399 | JGI IMG/M metagenome (GOLD analysis project Ga0209562, IMG submission 187399) | Marine gutless worms symbiont microbial communities from Max Planck institute for Marine Microbiology, Germany - Olavius vacuus BELIZE.2... | ecosystem: Host-associated > Annelida >...
GGTTTTTATTCTGCTCAACGGCTCGATTTGTTTGCATGGTGTGTTAGACTAAGCCGGCTCTAAGTCGGTTTTTGAACGCACTTTAAATCATTGCACTTTTCATTTCATTTCATTTCATTGACTTGACTTCAAGCTAAAACTACCGACTTTCGACTTTAAGTCGACTTCAGAAGTAAAACTTCCGGTAAAATCTCATTGACAACGATACGTTATTTTGGTCTTGGCATAGGCGTAGCCAGTTTTTTTGTTGCGAGGGTGAAGTGATTTTTATGGAGCCTGGAAAAAGTCATCCCACATATTTTTTTTACTCCACGTTCGCACGTAAAATTCCATGTGCGAATGTAGAACTCATAAAGTTCGAACTTAGAACTCTACATTCGCAGGTTGAGTTTTACGTGAGTTTTAAAGATACACTATTTGACATTTACAGATGCAGATCACACACTGGCACGGTAGTACCAGCTGTTTTAAGGACGACAGCGTAAGTGAATGCAATTCAGTGGAAAAGGGTGAAATTTGACCCCTACTGTCCCCAATCCCCGGAACTGATGGCCACCAAATTTGGCATGGATGATGAGGTTTTATCATCGTCCGATAAGGGGTTTTCGCTCCCCGCCCGCATTCCCCGCCCGCCAATGCGGGCGAGTAGGCCTATACAGTGACTCGACTAGTTATTTTTTGGGGGCGTTCTTCCTCTTCTCTAAAAGCCCTCTGCATCCATTTTTACACTCAGTACGTCAAAAATGTCGTTTCGCGCAAGGATGTGCCTTTTGGGGTCCCGAAAACAAAATTGTACATTATGACCCTATTTTATTTGTCCCAAAGATGCAAATTTTTCTCCAATTTTTGACAGGGCTTAGAAAATTTCGCATCAAATAAGCCTTAACAATGGCGATGCTCTCCTGTAGACTGCCCTTAACGTCATCGTAGCCCTATGAAAGTTGTATAGTGAATAGGCAAATCAGGGGCAGGGAATTCAAATATGGAGTTACTGGCGACCCGTATTTACAGGTCGTGCAGGGGTCACGTGACCTACTTTTTAAACGTCCTAATTACTGAGCCATTCATTAAAGCCTTGGTCTAGGTCTTGAGGTGAACAGTTTTGGTCTTGGTCTTGGTCTTGGTCTTGAAGAAAAAAATTATTTGCATCACTGCCAATAATTATTATCTGCCCCATAGCTATAGCATATATACATGGGGCAGATTATAAAAAAAGGTTTGCGTTTGTCCGTCGGTGTGTTCGTCATGCGCACTCTCACGGTCGCATTTCTTGATCGATTTTCACCAAAATTGGCACAGATGTTACAACTTACAACCCCCAAAAGGAAAAATGAGTTCGGGGTCAACATGCACTGTCAGTACTCAGCATGCATAACTTGGTTAATATCAAACTCTTAGACGCAAAATTATTTGTCTATGGGAAAGTCACGCATGGATTTACCAATTACCAAACAGACGTCGTAAACGTTTGGAATGCTATTTTGGCCAAAAGTGGCCATTATTTAGACTTTTTAAGTCGGTTTAGACTTTCAAATCGGTTCAAGTTGAGTTGCAACAAAGCAATACTAAAGTCACTTTTCGTTTAAATTCGACCACGGGTCGACGGCGCCAAGCAAAATCAACCCGACCCGACTTCGGATGCCCAAGTTGACTGGGGTCGACTTAATGGGGTCGACTCCCAGGTCTAGGTGCATGGTTTGTGATAATTGCCCTGTGTGGGCCATAGTTATAATGCAGATGTGCGGGTGTGGATGTCACGTGTGCAGTGTGGATGCTGATGCAGGCCGTAACATTTAACTGAATGTTAACTCAAACTCTGACACTAACCATATGCCTGACCGTATTCTAACCTGAACCATAGAACAAACCATACTCGTAACATCTATGGATAAATCCCTGCCATATTCCCCACATCTTAACATGTTCAACATCTGTACCCACACATCCGCATATTGCTGGAGACAAAAAATTTCTTCAGTAAATTCTTTTTTGTTCCTCTCATTCTCACAACTCATGATTGACCATGGAGTCTAGGCCAATAAGTCTCATAATGTATTGCACGACGACATCGACTCGAAATGCATTCATATGCCGATGACACTCGACTATATTTCAATGCTGACCCCTCAGCAGTGGACAGTAAAGTGCAGAAACTGGTCACATGTGCTGGTGATATCGGCCAGTGGATGTGTGCCAACTGGTTGAAATTAAACCAGGACAAAACTCAGTTCATTTGGCTTGGTACGCCGCACCGGCTGTCAAAGCTTCAGCTCCAGACAGTTACGCTTCGGGGTATCGACATCATGATCTCCACTGAAGCAATATGCCTCAGAGTATTACTTGACAGTTTGCTGACCTTTGCACCCGATGTCCGATGCCTGTTTGGCAAGAGTTTTCATCATCTGCGGCATATGAATACCATGTGCAAGTCACTCACGGAAGATGCTGCCACAACCATGGTACATGCATTTGTTACTAGTTGGGTTGACTGTTGTAACAGTATTCTTCACCGCATGAGTGCGGCCAATGTCCAGCCTATACAGATGTGCTGAATACTGCGTAAGCGGAAGTGCGACCACATTTGAGATCGACTACATTGGCTGCGCGTTTAGCAGAGAATTGAATACAAAGTGTGTGTACTGGTGTTAGGGATGTGACGGAGCCAGCCAAAATCCGCATCCGTCGGATGCGGATATCGTGCAAAATCCGTCTGATGTGGATGCGGATTTGTTGCATGATCACAAGGAGGCGGTCCATCTGTTATCCCTACAGCCGGCATCCATTACAAGCTCAGGCGCCTTTAAACCTGAGTGTAATGGCCTGTCACAGTTTAGAGAGGACACAGGCCCTCTATGCCTGTTCGAGAATTTAATCTCATAGCATGCACGCTAGTCCAATCGAGCTGAAAAACTCCCTTCCAGACTTGGATTTGAACCCAGGCAGGCGAGAGCCATCAGCCCGTCAGGCCAGCAGGCATTGTGGCCTATTCAGTGACCTAAACCACTGAGCCACCGAGGACCGGCTTTGAATTTAAGTAGAGTGGTTGTTTCTTTTTTACTGTGTACTGTACATTTATTTGTGAAACTGCAAAGTGATCTATTTGTACAGGAACATCATTTGCAGCGAGCGCTTTCCGCACAGCAGGTATATGGAACGGCAGAGGCTTTGGTCATTCCGATACCGGACATGGACACTGTCGGCGAACGATATCTTAAGTTGTATAGTTCAAAACCTGACTTTCGTGCTCCGAAGCAGTACATTCATGTTCAGCGTGAGTAGCAGTGTTTGCAACAAATGACGTACTTTATGCATGTTTCTGTGTAATACGTATCCAGATTATACTGCTGCGAAGTTTAAAGATCACTGCAGATATTTATTTGGATTTTTTTATCTTTGTAGCATGCTTGTATGTTTTAGAGTGCTTTGAAAATATATTAATCACGTTACAGTCTTGAAAGTAGTAAGTGCAGCAGTAACCTGTAATGTAAGCACTAAGCAGGAGATGTTTCTTTACTGTTGTCTTACTCTTGGTGTATCTCTGGTGAGTTACTCATGAAGTTAACTTGTGTGCAATATTTATTGTATATAGCATTTGGTATGGATCAAGAGATTCCGGAGTACGACATGGACAGTGAAGATGAGCAGTGGCTGAATCGTCAAGTGAAGCATCTGAAAATGGACGTGTCGTCGCTGAAGTTTGAGAGCATGATGGATCGTCTGGAGAAAGGCAGCGGACAAATGGTGTGTGTGCATTTTTTGCGTATGTTTACAATGTCGTGTGAAGGTTTTTATGGTTGGATTATTGTTGCATCACTGCTGATATAGTGTACCGGTACCTTTACAGCCGTTCAAGCTTTGCTCAGATTCTTAGTGTTCAGATTAGACTTAGAACAATACCGTCAGTGCTGCCAGTACTCGATACCACAATACTCAAGGTCAGCGATACTGATACTCAGTATCAATGCTGATACTGGCAGTGATCTGATTCTAGCAACCGTCGATTCACAACAGCCCAGTTACTTGGGGTGTAGAACATTCCCCTCCCGGACCTTTCCTGCTGGTTACAACTATTTATAGTGTGCTGATCAGTGACAACAATTGGTTCAGTGTACGCAGTTTGGCAGCAGGAAAGCAAGGTGCCAATCAACATAATGCTGAGGTGATCAGGTTGAAATTCAAAGACTATGGCCCTCTAGTATTTGTCTCTCGCCAAACGAATGGCCAATGTTTACTGCTGCAGTAATTAACAGTGGACGTGTTGACCACCCAGCAGTTGACAGCGATCACTCGGTTAGCTGTCACACCGCCTGTGAAATCTGGTACTTACTAATAAGTGGACGGTTGGCCGTCGGTCGTCGTGCTACAGGCATGTAAGCTAATCAAGGGCGGCTGCTGTCGTCACATCACAGCAGTTATACATACATACCAGCTGTTGTTGGAAACTAGTATCGCATGCGAGTACAAAGAAAGTATCGGACGAATATCGATACTGGCCGGGCCGATACTCGATACCTGATACCAGTATCGTTCTAACCCTAGTTCAGATAGTGTTAGTGTTCAGTTCAGTGTAGTGTTTATTGAAATACAAAGTTTGCAAAGGGACAAGCAAGCAGGTTATGTGTCAACTGCCACGTGACTCTTGCAGTACTGTATGTTGCTCAGGGATCAATGGGATGAGGGGCAAGATCGACTAACTGTCAGTGTTGTGGCACGGGACACTCATCGGTGAAACAGCACATATGACAGTATCTTCATGAATAAGAATCAATTCATCGTAGGTCTATATCATTATATCGCATTATTATGGCAAATGTACATTGTAAGTGATACGTCTGTGTAGGTGGTGACACTGAATGAGGCAAAGGCATTGCTCAAAGTGGATGATGATCTCATTATAGCAGTGTATGACTACTGGCTGAACAAGCGACTGCGATTGGTTCGTTTTTGTTTCTCTTACTTAGTGCTAGAGATGTTAAACGAAGCTCGAAAATTTGTACTTCAAATTTTGCTAAATTTCAAATTTGGTTTTCGTGTATACAGTATTCGTCTTGTAATTTATGCACTCTGTGGCATATATCGGACAAGCTGCATTGTCCGTGAGTCCGGGGCAGGCGACGAGCTGAAAAATGGTTACAGAAATATTAGGTCATGGTAACAATCAGTGTGTTATGCCCTGGCCATTTTTCACTGCTGTTAAGCAAATGTCATGTTGAAGTCAATGCGACTGGATTTCATTTACACTCAAAAGATGAATAAGTGAAGTGAGAAAACTTAATTGTTGATTAGCATGTAGGCCTATGATGATGCCTGATTAGTGAGCAAATGAATGCTCATGGCATGCAGATTCACAGAACAATATATAAGTGCATAGGTGGACATACTGCGTATCTGAGACAGACAGGTGTATCAGAACATTGTACATTTTTCAGCATAATTTTATGTAGAAGTACTGAATACGACATGTGGTTGCATTTTAAAATTATCACCTACAAACACGTTCATTGTAAGTCGTGTAGTAAAGGACTAGCTGTTTTGTGAGGTGTACTTTGCAGCATGCACATGCATTTACACAACAAACATGCAAGCTTACTGTTAGCTGTGTTACTCGCGATTCTCAGAAACCAAGTGGCAACCAGCCATAGCTTGAGTCTGCTCCATGTGATACTTCACACACTGGTCAATCAGCTCAGACCCCTTGCTATGCTTCGGTAGATGCACTTTCTCTACTCTACTGTCCCCATGCATCTGCTATGCTTTGTTTACTTTCCCACATTCTGCTGCCATCCAGGTTTATGCAACAGCTTGTGGGAAACACTAACCAGGCAAAAATATGATGTGCTGGATACACTGATGTCTCTTCTGGTGGCAGTAGGCCTATGCAAGCACAAGTGTCGGCTTGCTCTGTTGCCTCGTCGTGCCGCAGACATGTCGACGAATTGACAACAGAGCCTTTTCTATTGCTGCACTGCGAGCATGGAACAGGCTGCCGACGGAGCTGAAACTGCTGCCATCGACGGACTCATTTCGTCGCGATCTGAAAACATTTCTGTTTGATTCTGTTTACGGGCACCAGGATACGGATTGACTCTGTGATGTGCCCTCAGTCTTCTTGTAGGTGGCGCAGTACAAGTGCATCAGTCACAGTTACAGTCATGAATGCATTCACACTCCTTCACACTGCATTCACACACATAGCCACATATTGCATAATTTGTGATTACCATGGTGCCACACATTTACAAAGATTGATCTTTGTATCTTTGTCAGTGTACAGGACACCCTGTATGATGCATAATTAGCATGCAACGAAATTAATTTAAGCTCGATTTTGAATTTTATAAAAGAAGTTCATATTGAAGAAGAAACCGATTTTAACATTCTTACTTACTTGAGTGTGTATTGATGTGAGTAAAAAAATTTATGATCTTCACCATGGTTGCACTGACATATCTGCTGTTTGGTGTACAGCAACATGCTCTGATACCTCAGGTTCGGACGGAAAAGCGAGATGGATCGACAACTAATAATCCGTACGTAGCATTTCGGCGACGAACCGAGAAGATGCAGACACGGAAGGTTTGTGTGTTAACTAATGAAATTCACTTGATGCTGACATTACCTTCCCTGTCGGATGATCGCGAGCCACAGTTTGTTTATTTACCAGTACTGTATGTGTACACGATGAAAAGAACACTAATTGATCTTAGGTTGCCAGCTTGGCAATAAGTTTGATGGTTATTGCTGTGGTAGTAGTCTGACACTGAAAGGTCACAGTTGTGAATCTTCATTGTAAAGGCAGATGATGGATTCAGACATTTTTTTGGTCACCGCTATAAGTCTTCTGTCACTAGTGGCAACGGTCATTTCCAGTTGCTGAACTGCAGTGCATAAGCAGTGATGTATGCTTTTCTTCAGTAATCCTACAGCATGCATTGTACAATTCCAGTACCTGATAAGTTGGTGCCTGTAGTTTTCTGAAGCCAGATAGTGTGAAATTCCGTGATCCGAGTCTTCACGACTAGATCATAGATTGTTTTAATGTATTGTATGCTGTATGTATGTTGCTCAACCTATCAAGTGTTATGCCTGTTGACTAATGTTGATGTGAGGTGATGTGACATTTTGCAGAATCGAAAGAACGATGAAGTGTCGTATGAGAAGATGTTGAAATTGAAGAAAGACCTCAACAAAGCTTTGTAAGTTGATTTTTTATTGGAATTAAATTTTACTAGTGTGTTCATAAAAACGTTTGTATTGCAGCCAAGACACTTAGTTCTGCAATGCAGAAATTGAGGGTAGTTCTGTGGAGTTCTAGTACCACCAAGCTGTAGTACCAATGATAATAAGTTATTTTTCAAGTTTGCACTTTGTGTGTTTAGCGTCCAAAGCACAGATTGCTGTAGTGTGTGTGTGTGTGTGTACTTGAATTGTGCTGTCTGTTTGCAGAATAATTCTTGAGCTGTTGAAGCGACGAGAGAAAAGTAAGAAGGAATTATTAAAGCTAACGGTCGAAGTTGCCGAAAAACGGTAAAAACAGTTGCATGAATTGCAAATACTAAGTACGTGGCTGCTTTTGTTATTTTGTTGCAGTTGTGTTGCCTCTAGTATCTGCATTTAGTAATTTTGAAGTCATTTTTCTTTAGCTGCATTATTGTTTCTTATGGATAATCTTTTACTTAGAGTGAGCATTGTCGGATTAAAATAAAAGCAAGGTACACAGAGCTTCATGATACTCTGTCTTAGATCTGCTTAGGCTGTACTGTTAAGGCAGTATACAGTCTCATTTTACGCAGCCGGATGTTCATCTGTTCCACGATTGTCAAATGTTGCCTTTTTAAACCATAACTGTTAACATAGCAGCCCTAGAAGTATGAGTGGCTGAGTTGGCCTGTGTAGTAATTATCATACCTCACCACTCATATTCATGTAATACTACAGACAGCATTGGTACTCTGAAGAGTAAACTGTAAGGTTCTCGAGCATTATTCCAGTGTTTGTTCTACATGCAAGGTTATTGATTGATTGATCTTTTTTGTATTTTTGTATATTTATGTACTGCCAGTTGTTTATTTTTTTGTGTATTTCTGCCGACGTGGCGAATAAACATGTTCATAATTTGTGGACCAGATTTTAGGTCAAAAGGACTAGGTCACAAGTCACACCAAGCTCAGATGTAAAACAGTTCACAACTCTGGATAGTTATAGAAAGTTATAATTTGGTGAGCAATGAGCATGTTCTCTGATGTGCATCTGAATGCCATTGCAGTTTTTTGGTCGAAAGGTCAACAGTCACGATTACCAGGTCAAGTTATTGTTGTGTGTCAACATTTGACATCTGGGCTTTAACTTGTGAACTAGCGCCTGTGCCACTGGAAAGTGGCAAGTCATCGTGCTGGTGTGATGTGACCCACTTTCACAGCCAGACGGATGATGGAGGCCTGTGCATTATACTATATCGCTGCCTGCTATTGTTTTGGCAGCAGTCAAGTGCCAATATGCAGTGCGTGTCGAGTTTTTTGCGTCTTGTGTCTCTTTTGTGCAGTGTTTATCTAGTCCTCTGAAAGTAATTTTTTTGACTGGAATTATCTGTGATGTTTGTTTGATTGCATGTATAGCGTGCATTGTGTTAAGTGTGATTTATCAGCACTCAAAGCAGCGATAGTGATGATGATAAAACATTGCATTTTTGCCAGATACAGTGATGTGTCATCGGAGATGTTTGTGTTCATTTGTCACAGTTACCAGATGCAAGACTGGGATGGCAAACTTCTAGCTGAAGCAAATGCCAAGAAGCATACGTTGCCGAGTTTCTTTCCTATTACGTACCGTTATCCAATTCCGCGTGACTGGGACACTGTGGCCAAGGTGTGCACATTTGTGGTGTCAGATTGCCACAGCTCTTTAGCTCTTGTTCATTGTAAATTGTGATGTCTCACGTATCATGATCAGTTGATATCCATTTTTCTGTAATATATGTTGAGAATCTTCTTTTGCACAAATTGTGGTATTACTCAGAGGCTACTTTTGAAAGATAAAGGTAGTCACGTGCTCGTTGAGAGTGTATGAGCCCGAGCTGATCCAAGTCTCTGTGCAGTCGCCCTGGTTAAGGTTTATTGGTTATTAACCTGAAGGTAGGCTGTTATTACTTTTCAGCCAGTCATAGCGTTACCTGTCGTTGATGTTACGTTAAGCTACGTTAAACCCCGTTACCTACCCGCGTTACCTTTTGAGCCAGTCGTAAACTGTAATGTGTGTGAGCAACGTGCCCAGTGTCATTACAGGTTGTCTAATGTTGGTGTGTTAAAGGAACCGGGATTGATGCCGGTGCGGAAGAAACGAGAGTATAAAAAGCGGAAACACAAACAGGCAGCGACCGTTGTGCAGCCTAGCACATCAACAGTTCCGCCAGTCCGACTTCAGAACTACGTCGACATGGCAACGGTGCTACATCGTGGCAGACAGCCAAGTTCTGATGAAGAGCTGTCGGTAAGCCAGATGTTAATGAGCTGGCCTGTGTTGTGTCGCTGTCACCGTCATTTCAGCTTTATATGAATCGGCATAATGCTCCTCTGATTATATTTTTTATGGTCAGTTCTGTCATGTTTGCCTATACTGTCCATTGCATTGTTATCACACACCTTAACGATCACGTTTCAGGTGACTGTGGGTTAGCCAGTTCCTTCCTCCATCATAAACTACTTGACAGATCAGCATTATTCACATTCCACATATTGAGAGGGTTTCAACAGTTATTATCACTCTAAAAGTGTGTTACGTGTTACTTGTTTGTTGTGTAATATTGGCTGTAAATTATTGTATTTCTGTTTCATACCATTTGCCGCTGTAATAGGCCTTTTTCATTTCAGGCAGTGATAGCAAGTTGTATTTTTTGTGAATTTAAGCTTTGTTTACACAAATTCTGGCTCAGTTTTGGTCACAGTAGGATTGAATTTTGAATTTTTAAAAATTAATTCTGACTATAAGATGCTATTAAGTCCAACATTAGAAACTATACCCAGTTTTATTTATTCCCATTAAAGCAGAATCTAGCTGAAAGTGCCAGTAGGCATGTCTAACTAGCAGATAGCTAGAACAGACTCCAACGTTGCAGTTGTTTTGTTAGGCACATAATTTTTAATTGAACTAACATTTGAATCAACATAATTAGTACTACCAGTATATTTGCAGGATCATCAGCATTGAATGATTATTATCATTGCTAGAGATGTGTGCTTGTGTTGTTGATGTAGGGGGCTTCTCAGTCAGATCATGAGGCTGAAAGTGATCCTGATGGTGTTTTTGCTTTCCGTCGTAAAGCTGGCTGTTCTTATCATCCGGTATGGAGCATGTTGTACAGTTAAATGATTCAGATTTATACTGTCATATTGCTTTCTGTTGTCTGTACCAGTGCATTTGATTGCTCGGAAAGACCTGCCTATTACAGTCAAATCGTAATGTGTACAAGTTCATGGCATGGACAGCTAAACTAAAGAATATCTGTATTGCGATATAACTGCCTTGACAGAAGCAGCTGACTAAGGGCTATTTCACATTGGCGTGAGTACTCGCGGAAAAAGTTTGTCTAGTTTTATCATTGTCTATTCACACTGACGCGAGTGCTGGCATTGCTCACGGGAGTACTTGCTGACACTCGCGATGAAAACGACTTGCTCGCTGGCTCGCGCGAGTGAATTGGCGAATGTGGTTACTATTTTACTTATTTTGATGTCATTTCAACATATCACGTCCCGTAAAGTGGCAATAATTCACTTTGCAGCTTCTCTATGCATTAGTTGCTTAAAAATTTGCTAATTATAGTATCAATTGTCGATATTTGGTGAAAGATTTAAATAATCTGGCCATTTGTTGAGCCGGACTGTTGTGTATAAGCTCTAGGTGCTTTGTGATTTGTGACATCATGATGTCGAAGAAATGCATGATTTTGCTTCATGTAAAGTAAAAAGTAAAGAAGGGTATAGCAGTTTGCAGGCAAGCCTGCCATCACCACTATGGGAACTCACATGCCATATGGGATCACACATTGTTACCTGCCACCCGACAGAGGTGACATTCCCGCCTTTACCCCAGCCAAAGCTGGTACTCGATTTAGCGACCCCAGAGGGATGCAAGGCTGAGTTGACCCAGGTGGTTGGTTAGAGATGGTTTACC
>Ga0209562_1000824_pt1 | contig 11167 bp, 10 predicted proteins | sample WorMetvacBELIZE2_FD_187399 | JGI IMG/M metagenome (GOLD analysis project Ga0209562, IMG submission 187399) | Marine gutless worms symbiont microbial communities from Max Planck institute for Marine Microbiology, Germany - Olavius vacuus BELIZE.2... | ecosystem: Host-associated > Annelida >...
TTTTTTTCTAATACAGATTTTTAATAAATTAACCAGCAAGCTTAGCTGGTAATTACTAAAATTAACTACAAATTCAGCAAATATATACTCTGAAGAAAAATACAGGTTGGTTTAATTCAAATGACAGGTAAGAATTTGAATGTCATAAATGTACCATAACTGTTAGTTTCTCTGAAAAAAAAGCAAAGTAAAATTTTAATTCATTAAGCAATAAAAAGTGATATAAAGATATACAAAAAAGTTTGCACTAAATGTCATAAAGACACAACATTACACAATACTAAACTTCACAAAATTACACGGAAGTGATACACAATACTCAGAGTCGGTGTAATCAAAAGTAACATCACCTCATCGGGCTCCATTGGAATGATTGTGCTCAGAGCAAATATGAATGGATGAACATATTTCATGTAGAGGTAGTATGTAGCTACAGCATCTGAAACCGAGTAGTTGGCCATCACCTGAACATCAGTCACATATGACTTGCATAAATCTCCTTAAAACAAACAAAAATAGTCTCTCCAACAAAGAAATCTATATACTGTGTATTTAATACCACAAGGACAATGATACATCAGTTGATGCAATGGCAATTATTCTCAGAATATTCTTCAATTGTCATTATTCTAGAGTTAAATTAAACAATATGCATGCTTTTTTTCTGCTGCCTTCCAAAGACATAATTATACAATAATACTGACTACAGAACAAAATTGCAACAGAAGAAAATAACATTTACATAAGAAAACATCAAGAGTCACAGTTGAAATTGGGATCTAACTGACTGCATATTGAGTTTACGAATTACAAAAGACAGACTGAGAAGACAAACCTGAGGCTGCTCACTGGCCAGCCGACACATGTCTTCTGGATCAATTTCAACAGGATCATAGCGAAGCTTTGCCTTAGCAACAGCTTTGAGGTTATGACTGCCGACAGGAAGGTAACTGTCACGTTTTACCCACCTGCAACAAACAATGCTTCACACCTTACACAGCTAATACAGACAACTTCACGTTTTACCCACCTGCAACAAACAATGCTTCACACCTTACACATCTAATACAGGCAACTTCACGTTTTACCCACCTGCAACAAACAATGCTTCACAACTTACACATCTAATACAGGCAACTTCACGTTTTACCCACCTGCAACAAACAATGCTTCACACCTTACACATCTAATACAGGCAACTGCACGTTTTACCCACCTGCAACAAACAATGCTTCACACCTTACACATCTAATACAGACAACTGCACGTTTTACCCACCTGCAACAAACAATGCTTCACACCTTACACATCTAATACAGACAACTGCACGTTTTACCCACCTGCAACAAACAATGCTTCACACCTTACACATCTAATACAGGCAACTTCACGTTTTACCCACCTGCAACAAACAATGCTTCACACCTTACACATCTAATACAGACAACTGCACGTTTTACCCACCTGCAACAAACAATGCTTCACACCTTACACAGCTAACCCATCTTAGACATAGACTTGTAGTACACGCCACGATACTGTTCTGAAAATATTCAAACATTAAGTTAAAAATCAATAATAGCAATCAAGTTAAAAATCTCATAGAACAAAAACTTAAAGCCATCAACAGAGATAAGAGGATATTAGTTAGTAGCAGTTATGAAGTCACTGACTTTGTACACGACAGTTAAGTGCCGCACGAAAACATGAGATCACAGAACATGCATACAGGGTGCATCACAAAAAAACACACGTCATGGTAAAAACTTCAATTACTCAGAAATAGCTGATATTTCTTTAGTAACTATCCACATTTGTTAACAATCTTTGTCTACATGTCACACTGTGACAAAAAGTAGGATTTTTGACACAACCTGTACACGCAAGACAGATTAGTCAAAAGCATCAGAGTACGTTTCTACCTGAAGCAGTCCATGTGGATAGATGGTCTGGACTTGTACTCTCCCTGAGAATCACGCGTGAAGCCAATCTCTCGGCACATGTCAAGTCCATGTAGTGCTGCTCGTGCTTCAACAAACGGCCTACAGCAATAAAACTCGGTCATTCACTAAAAAGGTAGCACTGAATATTCACTCTGTAACATCACAAATGCTTGCACATACTCAACGCAACTAAACAACGATGACTTGCCAGTCAAAGAAGTCGCCATTGTATGTGACAAAGATGTGTGGCTTCACTTCCATCACATGATCGAAAAAACGCCGAATTGTTGACACCTAAAAACAAGCACAGAACAACGCCATCTTGCATACAGCATACTGCACAACGAGTACAAACATATCGAAAATAAATTCTATAACTCCAGGTCTGCTAGCTCAGCGTTTTACGTTCGTCGAAGAACAAGAACTAGATTTCGAGAACATGGCTTCTTCTACTACGGTCCAGCCGCCTGAAACACTCTTCCATCTGACCTTCACAACATTACAGACACCAGTACATTCAGAAAACGACTCGGGAGTGTACTTTTTGATCGTGCTTATAATCGACTATCGATGGCGCTCCTGGACATGTCGCATAGAGGCACCCTACAAATCTTGTGTGATTGATTGATAGACAAAGGCAGTACCGAAAAACCTTACTGAAAATCTTACTGAAACAGCATGTAATGAGTACAGCTGTTACATGCACAGTGCAACATTTTCACACAGAAAAAGCATTCAAGTGAGTTGTAGAGATAAACAATCCAACTTCAGTACAATGTGTATGTAATTATTACAACACACATAACTAAAAACTTTACAGAGTCCACTACATCTAAATAATGTATCTGTAGCATCATCAACATTGTGTATAACAATCTACTAAAACCATTTAACTACTATTATATCCCCCAACAGTGCATATAATACTATCTGCACCTCGTCGGGTTCATTGAACACAGCGAAGTTTCCCTCAAACTCAGGTCTTGGTGTGTATTCAAAGTCTTCCACATCAGCCGACATTATCTCACGGTTACAAATCAAAAATCCCTACAAACAAACAATGCAATGTGCACAAAAACTTGACATTGAAGAAGTAAGCAAATGAACACAGATGCACGCCCAAATTTTCAGATATTTCCTGGCTATTCAAAAGTCGTCAGAAGTTTGACAGACCAACAAATCTAAACGAGACCTACAAAACGATATCAACATCACTTGGACATCTTCAGCAGTTTTACTGCCGACCAATGACCATGTAAACGAAACTTGCAAGGAAGCAGTGGACTTAAACTGGAGACCCATGTAACAGACTGCACATGGCCAACAACCATGTTGAAATTAAAGCTGAATAAGGTTTAGAGTCCCACCAAACACATTATAGCTCATATCGGGGACGAGTATTTACTGGGTCAAATGATCCAACCAACAGTGTCAAAGCACTGAAGGATGATAGGTTCTAAGGATTAGGCTTCAATCTCATCACACCACTGCGCTCACAATAATACAACAAATATGCAGCAGGAAAAAAAATATACAGAGATAAACACATATGAATTTACGCACAGTGAAGACACAGTGTAACAAAACTAAATCCAGAGAACTCTAAGAACTGCTCATCTAAGTGAGCTTTTGACTGTGAACAACTTCAGTAAACAATACAACACAGAACAGTTCTGATAATCTCCCCTCTTACTTCCACACAAACATCATAGCTCAGATGTTATCCATCAGAGAAGAGGGGAGGGGACAACCATCATGTCACACAGCATGTTGATTAACAATTCACCAGTGCAACCAACTAACCATGCAGATACATCATCAGCAATATTGAAATGTAGCACTTGTCAAGTGTTGTGTGTCCTATAGAATGAACAATGAAACTACGGACTCCATTGTTTAACATATGCAATTACACATACATACTTGGCCGTCAACCATGTATGAGATCATCATGATTTGATCAGTTTGTGAGTCTGGAAACCGCAGAGGTAATTTTGTTGTCTCAATGTCATACGCAAGCACCACAGGATCCTGGAAAACAAACACAGACAGTTTAACTATAATAACAATCATGCATAAAACTGGTTTTATGGGCAATAAAAATAAAAACAAATTCAACAAGCAGCAACTCAAAGTTCTATCACTGTTGGTTTCGTCACACTTAGTAAGCTATTGAGCAATAATGCAAAGAAATACCAACATGCAAAATTCATCACCTGCGACGTCACAACTTTACTACTGCTACTACGACGTCAGCGTAGAATATGGAACGGTCTGACAATGAATACAGACAATTTAAATGTCTACTGGAGACATTCCTGTATAGCGACACAGTGTCGTACGTATAAATCAATTTACTTACTTACTACTACTATCACCACCACCACCACCACTATTATTATGACTTTATTACCACACTGTACTGTGACTATGATCTCAATAGTGTACACTAGCAACACTATAATTAATTTATTCAAGTACATTAACTATGACAGCATTAACAACACAACAGACCGGCCACTCAAGGAGATCTTCTCGTAGCTGTATATCTGGAGCAACATCAGTGCCATGGATTACAACAGTGTACCAACGACTCACGTTGATCTTCAGATCAATGGAAACACGAACATGGTATGGAACGTCATACTCTCTATATAAAGCACACAATGCCATTGAGAACAGCAATGACCAGCCTGTCAATGGAGACAGCTAGCAACATTACATAATATAATTTGATTACGTGACACAATGAATCATTCTTCATAAACAATAAATGAAGAGCTGTGGATTTTAGCAATTAATTACTTAACTGTTAAATATTAATCCAGTAAATTTTTTAATCAATTAAAAACATGTGTACAAAAGATAAAAAGTGACAAGAATACAGAAATAATACAATCAACGTGGATTAGCACTCGCATTTCCCAGTAGTTGTGGATAAAAATACAACACACATCATCCAGTTTTATTACTTTCTTAAGATAATGACTTGCACTTTATTTCATCTGTGTACTGTACTGGTGTTACATAACTACAGAGTCGATATGCTGTTTAATTAATGACTAATGTTTTGATTAATCGATCACTTAACCCATCAATAACTATCAATAACCATCAATAATGCATCAATAACCCTTAGACTTATCACCTTCATCTATCCTTGAAAACGTAGTGACAAAAATGAATAAAAATAAACTTCCTATATTCTCACACAATTGCACTTTTTATTTTCGAGAAAAATATTGCAACTAATGCACATACAACAGTCATCACATTGTCTCTAAGTCAATTTCATAAGAAATTAGACAGACATTAAAAATTCTAAATTAACTGTAATGGACCTGATGTCCGTTATGAGATCCATTGGATCAGTAAGCTTTCTTCCCTTCGTTTCACCATCATCAAATACATCGCTAAAACAATACGAAACATTACGACCAATTACGACAAAAACTGCGTGTTCATTTGTTCAATAATCAGTCACTGTCATACCTGTAGATATTAAGCAACATGAGTGTAAATGAATGGGACTGACGTACAGACATGAAGTCTGCTGATAGCATTAATGTCGGTTACACACATGGTCCATGCATACAAGGTCCAAGAACTTGATGTAATTGCTGAAGAAGTGGGCACGTGGAGCACGTGGTGGTTGGGCGGGTGAAAGCTTCATGGGTCGCAGGTCAGTGGTCATGTTTCAGTGGACATGAGTCTCCACTTTCCACATGCAGATGCTGCTAGTCTTGTTTACTACCCCACGTTCCGCTGCCGTCCAGTGATGAATGAAATGAAGCAAGATGCACCTGTACCAGGTGGCTACATGCAGGTGCTGCTAGTCTAGTTTACTCCCCCACGTTCCGCTGCCGTCCAGTGATGAATGAAATGAAGCACGATGCAGCTGTACCAGGTGGCTACATGCAGACTGTCAACTGTTGTAGGATCACCATAGTAATGATTACATAACCATGTTTCACCTTGCCAGCCAGCCGCCGTCGAGAACTTGCAGTGCACTACTGACGTGGACAATGGGCTGTGCGGCTTACTGAATGCACGCCGCTGAGTGACTATAACAGATCGAATAGCAAATACCTGAAAAAATCAAACTTCGAATTTTCGAACTTCATTTAACATCCATAACTGAAAGAAACCTAGTGTATTTCATGCTGTGTAAGGCAAATTCTCTCACATAAGTCACACTTATGTGCCTCTGTCACCAAGCAGTACAACTTGGTACCGGTCAAAGGGCGGTTGCCTTGCGAATGGGGAGTACAGACCAATTATGGTCTGTGTGGGGGTAGTAGGTAAAAACTGTGTGATCCCGTTGTTGACAGCTTGTTAGGCCTATCATTACTGTCCTGCACGACAGCTGTTGTGTGGTTGAGCGGTTTGACTTGACTGTAATAAAGGCAGCTTATTATTATTATTATTATATTATTATCTTACTGTTTAACAACAGTGTCTCATCAATCAATCAATCACTCAACGCGAGATTTATAGGGCGCCGCTATACGACTCGTCCAGGAGCGAAAGCAATAGTCAGACTGCATACTTTAACAAGTTCAACAACGGAAAATTTTTTGCAATATTAAAATAAACAATTTCTTTCGATACCAGTTGGTTAACAAGCCAGAATATGCATCGCTGGATTTTTCCCGATCTCTGTTCTTTCGCACAGCAGTAAAAATATCTTTCTTAACCTTCATCAGGTCTTCAACACACAGGAAGGACAGCTTCAGGTAGTTGCGTTTCAAACCAACTAGATGATTTGGCTGCACACATGATATTGGAAACTTAATAAATGAAGTTAACTGTGAAGTAATTCTATATTTAAAAACAACTTGTATACTGACAACACATTTAAAAAAACATTAGTTCCAATGACTATGACGTTTCATAAACACATCAGCTATAAGTTGCGAATGTTTCACAAAGATATGTTACTTAACTGGTACTGTCCTCAACTCTAAGTTTAGCATGTAAATCATCTTAGCTGAATCAATTAAATCACATTTAAAAGCAGACAAGTTTTATAAATAGCACGTGTAGTGGTCCAGTAACAACCACGTTCGCAAAACATCAAGCCTAAAAACCATACATGTGCACTAATCAATATAAACAGTTTTCATTGGCTCAACCACTCAATCACAATAACAGCTAAGCAATAGTAATATTTTGCTCAATAATTATCAATTACAAATTTTTAACAACAGTTTTTCACATGTAAGTGCATGATTAATTGTTAATATGTCAAACTCTTATGATTAAAACTTGCAGTACATACAGCACATTATTGTGGGCACACAAACATTGAAAAGAAACTGAGATGTGATATTACAGACTATTTTCTTACACGCACTCTTAATAACTTGTAACTGCATAACTAACATATTGAATGTAAGATCTCAATGCACTGACCAAATCCAAATCCTCTTTTTGAACCGTCTCAACAGAAAACAGCTTTCCAGCGAACTTTTTCGGCAAGAAAGATGATGCTTCTCGTTCGCAGTCTTTTTTAATGCAGACGTAGAAATATGGACGAAATGGCATTGACACCTGCAACCACACGACTTAAGTCAACATCACGCAAGCTATTAATGTTGTACCAATGACAAGTCAACACTACTAGTGGAATCCAACTGCAAGCTTTTGTAGGCTGAAATAACAACACAGATATATAGCCTATTCCTTTATGAGCAAAGCTCACGATTTTCTGCAGCAAAAAAATGCCAATTTCCTACCGCAGGCTTTTGCGTTTTCTATGGTGTTCTGAGGCACGACCAAAATATAGGTTCAAAATAAAGGTAAACCTCCATTTCATGCATAATTTACATTAAAAAATGTTAATCAAATGCTAATTAGTGGTGTTAAAACCGTTTTTTAAAACAAAACTGGTAATGGTTTTGTGGTAACCGGTTATTTACCGGTAATCTGATTACGTGACATCATGTGTCACATGGCTGCGAGTCCTGGAAAGGAAGGTGGCCGGCCAAGTGAAATGCAGTTACGTAATCACTACGTCGATGACGGTCTGTGTGAAGTGGCCCGTCGTGTCCAGTGTAACCAAATGCTCTGTTGCCGCCCGGTGCAGTTGCATCTTGCTAAATTTCTTTAATCACTGGACGTCAGTACTCAGTAGAATGTAGGGGGGGATAAACAAGGCTAGCAGCAGTGTGCAAAGAATAAAGATGGCCTGGCCACTGAAGCGTGACCAGACCTGCAATATCCTAGATTACCAGGCGGCGGAGGTCAAGCTACATGGGAGGCGGGCGGCCAGCATACACGACACCGGGCCGGCGTCAGCCTATGTCCTGTCTTGCCGCCGCGGCCACCCACGTCGTCGTCAGCTGTGGGCATTGAAAAGGAAAAATCAAACAACTTGAGCAGCGTCTGATGTGACCACTGTGAGTGACATGGAATTGAAGCTCGTGTTTCAATGATATTTGCGTGGACGGCACGGCGGCCTCCTGTCGCCGACAAGCTGTGGGGACAGGAGGCCGCCGTGCAATTGTCTACTCGCAGCAATTCAGGCAGCATCAAAAGATTGTTCTTGACATAATTATCGCTGTTTTGCATTGTTTCGAACAAAAGGCATGTTGGCCGACATGTGTTGGTGACTTCGTGCAACTGTTGCTGTGAATTAGGTCTGTGCCTGTGAGCAATGCACATGTGAGACGTGCGTTTGTTCACCATATTGTCCGACCTCATCTAATTGCATGACCGAGAAAATGCCAACGCTACTCAGTTACTTATTTCCATTCAAAAATACACGACTGTCCATGTATCGGGGCAGCAGACGTGAACGGCGCTAGTCAACAGCCCACCAGTCGCCAAAACAGATGTTCAGAAGTTGCCGACGACGCTGGAATTGTGAGAAAACGGCGGGCGACGGCACTCACGACAGTGCAATACGTCGGCGTTGCCTGGGTCGTGTTGACGCGACGTGCGATAAATTCGATAACCGGTGATACGTTCTGAAAACCGGCTACCGGTTTGAAACCGGCTTACCGGCTACCGTTTTAACAAGCCTAATGCTAATAATTTTATTGCCAGTTATGGTGAACTGGCACATCACACACCTTGCACCTCGCCAGGCCGCCTTTCACTCAAACATATCCTTTCTGAACTCGGAATCGTGTTGAACAGGTGTTACTTTAACAGCAGTTTTATTACATTTTACTGTCACTGCATCCATTGCAGCACACTGGATGCCTGCACACACAGTCTGTTACAGCAACGAGCATGTAGGCCTACAACAAATTACAGCTGACACCCACATAAAACTCAATCCATCGTGCACGAAGTTACTGCAAGCCAAATAGTGGGGAGGAGGGGCGACAGCATCTATCGCAGATCGTGTAGTCCGATAAGATGCACGGCATGCTGCACAAGCATGCACTGAAGTCACTGTCACAGTCACTCACTGGCCTGCTGCAGCAACTGAAGACACTATATTGCTGCTGGACAGCAGAACAAGATAATGAGTTGCTCGGCCGCAGTTGTATTTGACCCACATCTAACGACATGCCACGGTATTCTGCAGGGTAATGCCGATTCCGTGGACTTCCGCGGGGGGGAGGCATTTGTCAGAATTCCACGGCATGGCATGAAATTCCGTGCGATGCGGAAAACCATGAGCCTTAATCACGAGTTGTGAAGACCTGTAACTTGTGGTCACACGAGAATATTTTTCAAATGTTGCAAATATGCAACACCACTAAAACGAAAATTATACTTTTCAGACAAAACCAAATGACAGGTTAAATGCATTTATATAATTGGTCTATTTTCATTAACATATACATATTACACTACACCAAACAGCAGTGCTTAATGCAATGCATCTAATTGTAGTACGTTACATCTGTTTGAGTGCCAACATAAACAGAACTGTAATTAACAATGGTCAAAAATTAAAATGATATGAATTATGAAAGCATCACACTTTCAGTGCACGACTAATAATACAACAATACCTTAAATAAATACAACATAACCGGCCTATTTGTCAATATCTTAATTCCGTGTCTAATTTTTCTTACCTTAAATCGTGAACCATCTTCTTGGATAAAATAATAGTCAACTGCACTCACAAGTCGTTTGTCTTCGTCCAGTATGTCAGTCTGCAACAAAGAAGTTTTGTTACACAACTGATGACTGACTGAATTAACTATACATTCACACAAAAGCCAAGTGCACACTGACAAACAGTAGGCAGTTAATAACTAAGTTAATAACTGCCACGTTAATCTTCACATTCTAATAATATGACCACTTATATAAGCCAGTCAACTGAAACTTACTGGATGCATATTAATGAGCCACCCAACAAGCTTTGCAGGATCTTTACAACGCTCAAAGCCAAACTTGGCATCAATTTCATCATTCAGCATTGCACGCTGCAACCTCTTTTCTGTCGAATCTTCTCGGCTGCACATTACAACAATTTACATCAGATCATGAGTGCTACATTCTCTTATACAATGTACATCGATAGCGGTGCACTTATGAAAAGTCTGCATCTTGCTTATGACTTACACATATTGGCTTGATAAAAGACAATGAGATCAAGCAGGTGTCCTGTCCACATTACATTCCACTCAGTTATGATGAAAACGAATCACAGTCAGTCTCAATTACGACATAACAAAGTCGTTGGACACTGGTCAAGAATAATTGCCATTGTGATACAATAATAACTGCAATTGTGATACATGTCTCTACTTCTTTTCTCAATGGGTCATAAACAGATAAAAAAAGTGCTACCAACATTTTCCACACCGCCTGCTCCCATGTTGTTTCACTGAGAATTGTTTCTACAATGATGTTTATACACTGTTAAAGTCACTGCTGGAGTGTTTCACAAAGTGTTTCACCAAGTGTTTTTACAGTTGCTGTTTATACTCAGTTGGAAGTTGGCACTCAGAGGCCATTTCAAGATATCGAAGAAGAAGAAAAAAAGTGTATCTACACGTGTTCAAGAATCACCTCGAGAGAAGACGTAGTCGGCAGATGAACTTCTTTATAGACATCTAGTCTACATGTCCTATCGGCAGCTTTCAATTAGCACGCATCAAAATGCATTTTAATCTAAACCTGCATCTTTTTAGACCAAATGGATAAAATCTCGGGACTTCTGCAGCATGGCTGGTGGGAGATCTAGAGGCGAGATATAGCCCCAGGATGAGACGCCCCTCCTCGGTGGTGGAAAAAGGACAGGAACATAG
>Ga0209562_1000825_pt1 | contig 11154 bp, 8 predicted proteins | sample WorMetvacBELIZE2_FD_187399 | JGI IMG/M metagenome (GOLD analysis project Ga0209562, IMG submission 187399) | Marine gutless worms symbiont microbial communities from Max Planck institute for Marine Microbiology, Germany - Olavius vacuus BELIZE.2... | ecosystem: Host-associated > Annelida >...
CAACAGGGTTAAAGTAAATCTCTACTTTGTTCTCTTCTTTATCGAAGCCGTAGATTTCGTAGCAGTTACCGCCTGTCACTTTAAATTCGTTGATTTTGTAGCCTTGCGCTAACAGCTGAGCCTGAAACGCATCTTGGTTTTGCCATTCAGCTTCCGGCGCAGTAGTACACTGAGTGGTGCCGTGCTCTGCACTACATGCGCTTAATAAGGTCGCGGCGCCAATAGCAGTAGCCATCATTAGTTTTTTCATTGCAGTCTCCGTTTCGCTTTTTATTTAAAAGTTCTTTCTATCCTACTTAAATATTGTACTGACATTGTTCTTTTGTGCATAGAGGTTGCACAACTTTGTTGTACAGAATTGAGTTCTGTTTGGTTTCATAACGGGGCACAGAATACTTGTCATAAAATTGCCTCCGACATGTCACGGATAGTTCATCGAACCGTCTCAAAAGCGTTCTACATTTTTGGGCTTTGATATTTCTAAACACTAGGCAATGTCGCCAATCTGTCGGCGAAATGTTTAAAAAATACAGGGTATACGGATTTAATGGTTGATGGGGCACCTTCACCCCATCAATCTGATACCACCCTCAGATGGTTGATAGATCGACTCCGTAGTTGAGTTCCTCTGCGAAGTCCGGCAGTCCGTAACCGATGGTTTTCTTGTAGAAAGGAGAGACCTTCGCAGTCGGTGCCTTCTTCTTGTGCTTCGTGGTGTAGAGCATTCGTGCCCGCATCACCTCGAAGGAGTAACCGCGCCCTTCACGGTTCTTGTCCTTGGCCAGTCGGTTGATGGACTCCGTGTAAGCGTTGGTGACGGGCATGTCCGTCTCGAAGTAGGTCATGGTCTCTTCGCGCCAGTTTCCCACTGCCCTGACCAGATCGCTCCAGACTTCCTTTTGGCCCTTCGGGATGGTGGCTATCCACTCGTCCAGGGCGGCTTCTGCCTGGAGCCGTGTGGTGGCGTCCCAGATGCCGTAGAAGCGCTCCTTGTGCTCGTAGGCGGCCAGCAGTTGCGGGAACGCGCCTGTCCAGGTCTCCATGATGAGGCGCTCCCGGTCTGAGACTTCGTGAGCGCGTTTCAGCAGGATTTTCCGGTCTCCCTTGAGAGTCCGACTCTGGGACGGTTTCAGCTCCTTTCTGAGGCCCTTGCGCACTCTCTCTAGGGCATCGTTGGCCATGCGCACCACATGGAACTTATCGACCACGATACGGGCCTGGGGCAGCACAGCCTTGACCGCTGCCCGGTAGGGGTTCCACATGTCCATGCTGACGATCTCGACCTTCTGCCGGTCTTTCAGCTTCATCAGGTAGTTGGTCACCACGTCCTGGCGGCGGGTGGCCAGCAGGTCGAGCAGGGTTCGCTCCTCAATGTTGGTCAGAATGCAGCGGTAGCGCTTGTTCAGGTATAGCTCGTCAATGCCCAGGATGCGGGGCGTCTCGAAGCGGTGCCAGCGCCCCAGGAACTCGGCGCGGGCGTTGAAGATGTCGCGCACCGTCTTCTCGTCCAGGCCGGTCTGTGCCGCCACAAAGGTGTAGGGGTGGTTGAAGGATTCCTTCTCCACGTACTCATGCAGCCGCAGTGTCATACGGAATCCGTCCACCATCTCCGGTAGCTGGGGCCTGAATGTTGTCTTGCAGGCCCGGCAGGTGTATCGGCGGCGGACCACCCAGAGAGTGACCCGCTTGCCGTGGATGGGCAGATCACGATAGGGAACGTCACGCTTGCCGAACCGTACGAACTCACCCTGCACGCCGCATTCCTCGCAGGCGATGGGATCGGGCACGTCCACCTGGAAGTGCATTTCGTCGTCGGTTGATTTGCAGCCCAGTACTTGGTATTGCGGCAGGTGAAGGATGTTGTCGGGAAGTTCGGTCATGGTGTTGTATAGGCGTAGGTGTCAGTCAGATCCATCCGACTCGGCATTGGTGTTTGCTTTTTTACCCAACAAGCTGCTGGAAACGAAAAGTAAGGCACCGAGGACAATTGCAATATCAGCCAGGTTGAAGGCCGGCCAATGCCAGTCTCGCCAATAGAAATCAAAGGAATCCACAACATAGCCGCGAAAGACCCGGTCAATCAGGTTACCCATGGCGCCACCGAGGATAAGACTGTAAGCGATGGCTTCTCCTTTATGACGATTTTCAAGGATCAGCTTGATCAGAAAAATCGAGACCACTACCGCGATTCCGATAAAAAAGTAGCGCTGCCAGCCTCCACCATTCGCAAAAAGACTGAATGCGGCACCGGTGTTCCATAGGTGCACCCAGTTAAAGAACGGGGTCACCGAAACATACTCGCCATAGGCCATTGATTGCTGCACCAGCCACTTTACAGCCTGATCAGACGCTGCCAGCAGGCCCGATATGGACAATAGGGCATACGGCGAGAGCTTTTTGCCAATAATGAGCATTATTTAACCCTTCAACGCCAAAATGCGTCTGGCACCGTTAAGTACAATGCCCCCCGCGATGGTGCCGATAATCAGATCCGGATAATTGGAACCGGTCCACGCGACCAGGGCGCCGGCGGTGATGACCCCCAGGTTGATCACCACGTCGTTGGCCGAGAATATCCAGCTTGCCTTCATGTGCGCCCCGCCTTCCCGATGTTTGGATATGAGCAGCAGACAACTGGTATTGGCAATCAATGCGACGAATGCGATAGCCATCATCACCAGCGATTCAGGCTCACTACCGAATACAAAGCGTCTCACCACCTCTACGAGCACGCCCACAGCCAAGATCAGTTGCAGTACACCAGCAAGATGCGCGGCACGTACCTGCATTTTCACGCTATGTCCAACCGCATAAAGGGCAAGCCCGTACACCGCCGCATCGGCAAAATTGTCCAGGGATTCTCCAATCAGGCCGGTGGACCGGGCGATCAGACCGGCAGTCATTTCCACCACGAACAGAAGTGCATTGATGCCGAGCAACCAGCGCAGGGTCCCGGATTCTTGCTTAGCAGAAGCTGCCGAAAACTCGGCGGCCTTGATGGTCTCCGGATTTGCAGCGACGGTTTCCTGAAGCGAGGCGCCTAGCCCCAAGGTCTTCAGTTTCGAGGTGACGGGCTCGACCTCGCCGTCATGCACGACCTTCAGCCGGCGGTTCGACAAGTCGAAGGACAGCGCCCGAATCTCCTCAAAGCCGTTCAGGGCTAGGCGAATCATTCGTTCTTCTGATGGACAGTCCATCTTCGGCACGGCATAAACACTGACCCATCTCCCTGGCGCCTCGGAGGAGGCCTGTATATCGGTATCCGCTGCGGACGTTGCATCAGCGCCACAGGCGCCACCACAGGATTTGCTCATAATACGACTCCACTTGAACAATGTTGTGGTACCATTTTAAACTATAAAGCTACTATAAGGTCAATAGAGTAAAGAATCCGTTGGGGAGGAGGCTGATGCGCATTGGTCAGTTGGCGCAGTTGGTAGGGGTCGAAACACAGACGATCCGCTTCTATGAACAGCAGGGCTTGTTGCCGCCGCCTGATCGGCAGGACAACGGTTACCGTGTCTATACCGAGAAGCATGGTGAGGGGCTGGCCTTCATCCGCCGCTGCAGAATCCTGGGCCTGTCACTGGCTGAGATTCACGAACTACAGAGCTATCAGGACGACCCTCATCAGCCTTGTACCGCCGTCAACACCTTGCTCGATGATCACATCTCTCATGTGCGGTCGCAGATAACCGCTCTGCAAGCGCTTGAGAAACAACTCGTTTCACTGAGAGCGAGTTGCAACGATGACCGGGAAGTTGAGGCGTGTGGGGTTCTTGCTGGAATTAGCGAAGGAAACATGCACCAGCAGTAGGTGAAGCATCAACCAGATAATCCGATGAGATGCCGGTCTGTCTCACTCTCATGCAAAGGTAAGATCAACCATTTAATCCGCTTACCCAAAATACATAAAACACCCAATAAGCACACAAAAGGAATGATTTGATGCGTCCTATGTACCCACGAACGGTTTATCCACGCTCTCTGCTTGCCACAACAATTGCATTTGCGCTATCAAGCGCCGCAATTGCACAAGAAGTAGCGCCCGACACAGAAAACGAACATAACTATATAAAAGAGATTACGGTAACCGCACAAATGCGTGAGCAGTCCGTTATGGATGTGCCTGTTACTATGGATGTAATAGGTAGCGAGTTCTTAGAGCGCACCAATATCATGGAACTTGATGAGCTTTCTCGAATTTTACCTAACGTTCAAATTCAAGAGCAGGCCGTAAGCTTACCGTCTTTTAATATTCGGGGCGTGACTGACGACGTATCTTCGGTATCGGCAACGCCTCGCATCTCTGTATATCAAGATGGCTTTGATATCAGTAAAAAGACGGTAGCCAGCGTCGCGCTTTTTGATATTGCGCGCGTAGAGGTTTTAAAAGGCCCCCAGCCAACCTTGTTTGGTGTAGCGGCAGCCAATGGTGCGGTAAGTATTCATTCCAATCTTCCCACCTTCGAACAAGAAGGCAAGGTACAGGTTGGCTATAACTCAGAGCAAGGGCAAGAACTTGAATTCATGTATAACCAACCTATTAACGACAACCACAGTTTTCGTATAGCAGGTCTTTATCGCGAAATGGACGGCATTGTAGAAAACAATGCCTGTAGCGCTGACTCTTATTACGGTAATGCAAATATGTACAACCATCTTGGTGAAGAAGTGCCGTGCAACAGCGAAGATCTTCAGGGTGTTTCAGTACAAGCACTACGTGCAACATGGCGAGCGAATTACGATCAGCTTGAAATCATTGCGCGCGCAGCCATGGAGTATAACGACCAGCCGGGCATTGCCTTCAAATCAGGCTCTATCGCCCCCAATGGCGGAGATACTAGCCCTTTTACTGATGCCGAATTTAGTTTAGGCAGTGAACTAGGCATTGAACGAACGCTTCAAGCTTATGACTTAACCGTAAACTACGATTTCAACCAAATGCTCAGTCTGCATGCCGACGCATACTATAAAGATGTAGAGGTAAGCGAGGGATTTGACGCCGACGGTTCTGCTTTGCGTATTCAAGATGCCTATTTCGATAACGACGCTACGCTTAAAGGTGCGTCAATGCGTTTAGTGTATGACTCGGGTGATAAATTGGCCGCGTTTGTAGGTGCGTCTATTACTCAAGACGACTCTATTTTGCCCTATTATGTAATGGTCGACCCATTTGTACGTGGTACCTTCGATGCGGTAAAAGCACAGCTTGAGGCCACCTCAAACATTCCGCTAAATCAGAATATCGCTACCGGCGCATCGTTAGAAGAAATAGAAGCACTGCGTGCGATGTTAGTGTCGCAACTGTTTAATGAAGATGGCTCTCCTATTTCTAACCCTGCATTGCCGCCTATTCTGATACAAGGGCCGTTTATATTTGAAGCTGAACTTGATATAGCGTCTTATGTTGCTGAAGTGTCGTATTTTGTTACCGACGACATCAACATTACTGCTGGTGTGCGCTATATCGACGAAACACGTTATACCCGTAATACTTATACTACTGCAGATGGTGCATTTACGTTCGATGCCGAGCGCGACTTTGACGATACCCTGCCGCGATTTGCCGTAAGCTATGATGTTAATAACAACTGGAACGTATACGCGAACTACGCCAGGGGACGACGTTCACCAGTTGTGGATGCTAACGCGGGTGGTGTTAATGTGACTAAACCTGAAATAGTAGACAGTTACGATTTAGGTATTAAATACCAAAGCTCGAACTTCCTGTTCTCAGGTGCCATATTCACCTACGAATACAGCGATTATCAGCAAAGCTTTACCGACGCAGAAACCTTACAGTCTATTACTGTAACGGTAGGCGACTCGACCATGTCGGGTATTGAAGGCATGACGACCTATAACTACAGCGAGACGCTGACGCTAACAGCAAGCCTTGGTTTCCTTGATGCTGAATTTGCAGACAATACTGCTGATGGATCTGAGTTCCAATACGGTGGCAATAAGTTCCGCTTAGCGCCAGAAGTTAGCGGCGCGATAAACATCAACAAAGTATTCAATATGGACAGTTTTGACATTGATGTTAACTGGCTTACCAGTTTCCAGTCAGAAGTGTTTTTTGAAAGCAGCAATTACCCTGGTCTTTCTCAAGATACTTACTCACTGACTGATGTATCGGTGAAGCTGCTTCAAGACAACAGCAAGTTTGCCTACGAGTTTTACGTGAACAACCTGTTTGATAAAGAGTTCTTAATTGATGCAGGTAATACAGGCGGCGGTTTAGGTATTCCTACCTTCGTACGCGGGATGCCACGCATTGCTGGTGTGCGTGTTTATTATGAGTTTTAGAAGTAAAGAATAAGAGAGTACCTATTCCCGTCAATATGCCCCTATCTTGATGGGAGTAGGACGTAACTTAAATTGTATGGGTCACAAGAAGGAGTATCAGAGACTCTGATTTTATTCGGTGCGATTTAACTATAACGTCTTGCACTCTGTCTTTGGTGATGAAAAGTAAAAGAAGACATTTAATGCTAGTGCAGCTACAATAAAGATTCTCAAAGAACCTCGGAGAATCTACATGCCTTTAAAAGCTACCTCAGTAAGATTAGATGACGAAACACTTGCACGTGTAGGCGAAATGGCTAAGGCGATGGATAGACCTAGGGCGTGGCTGATGGCCGAAGCCATCAAGCAGTATGTTGCTCGCGAAGAGTGGTTTATCCAAGAGGTGGAAAAAGGAGTGAAAGCCGCTGATGAGGGACGTTTGACCGACCATACTGATGTCAAAACTAAGTGGGAGGCTAAGCGTGCAGCTCAAATGGACTGATCTTGCAGGTACCGATTTAGAGAAAATTGAAGCTCATATTGCTCAAGAAAATAGCCCCTCTGTAGCTATTGACGTTGTCATGAACATTATTGATAGTTCGCACCTAGTCCTATCAGAACATCCTAGAGCAGGCCGTCATGGCCGATTGAAGAATACGCGTGAACTTGTAATTAATGGCCTGCCGTTTATCGTTATATATCGAGAAAACATCACTACAAATTGCATCGAAATACTACGTGTTCTTCATGATGCTCAGCAATGGCCCAACGCAGATTAAAAACAAACTATTTGTGGAAAGCACTAAGCTCGTTGTCAGACTTGTAAGGTAGCGTTTGTAGCCTTTAACTTTATAAATAACGTGCATAGGCTCAAGCCTATACACGCTTAAAAACTTGTAGAACGCTATGCCTTAATCTCATAGCTATGCGTATTAACCACTTTGCCTGCTTTGGTCAAAATCGCATCTACATAGTGCCACGTTGCTTTTGCGCTATCTTGGCTAACGGTTAAAGTCATGAACCCGCGCTGGTGGAGGTTACAGTACTGCAAATCTTCTATAAGAAGCGGTAGGTCGTCTGCAAGGGTTTTAGCTTTTTCATCCCCCATGCTTAGGTAATGTTCCATACCGGGTGACGTCACGCCTGGTGTGGCAAGTTCAACCCCTACCTCTGTACCATCTTTAAGAGTTAATTTGTTGTGCCAAGCATTATGTGTATCACCTGCAAGGGCAATAACTGGCTTGCCGATGGACTTAAGCTGCATCAGCACCTGTTCCCGCTCAACAGGGTAGCCATCCCATGCGTCTAAGTTGTAAGGCATTACGGTATTGATAAGCGCAAGCTCTTGCTCACTAAGTGCACCACCTTGCTTTTGTTTGCGTTTGATATTCGCGAGCCTATGTACATGATCAGGTATTGCTTTGCGTTCAACGCCATTAAAAATCGATACAGGGAAAAGCATACGGCCTATTAATAACTGTTGCCCTAACACCTGCCATTTAGCCTGGCTTTGCCGCATAGACGAATGTAGCCAGTTGCGTTGGGTTTCACCGAGTAAACCGCGGTTCGGGTTGCTGATGTCTTTCATAAAGCGTGCTTGGTCAAACGCTTTAGTTTCAGCATCGCGATAGTTGGCGTATTCAAGCTGTTTGTCGCGGGCAAGAACGCGGGTGTCGAGCATGTATAAGTCAAGAAGTTTACCAAAAGTAAACTGACGATAAATTTCTAAGCGCTCGGTGCCAAACGGCGGGCGTATAGGTAGCCATTCATAATAAGCTTGTACGGCCGCTGCACGACGTTCATAAAAATCACCTTCATCCTCTTGGTGATTTTCGGCACCATCTTTATAGGTGTCATTAGTAATTTCATGGTCATCCCACACAACTATAAAAGGCTTATTTTGATGTAGCGACAATAAGCCACTGTCTGTGCGGTATAGCGCATAGCGATTGCGATAGTCAGTGAGAGTATAAAGCTCGGTGTCGTTATCTGGCGCATAGGTTCTGCCAATTTCCTTGGCGTGCTCAGTTGCGTAACCTTCACCATCGTACTCATAAATGTAGTCACCAAGGTGCAATACATAGTCGATGTTGTCGTCTTTCGCTGCTTCCATATAAGGCGTGAAAAAGCCAGCGGGGTAGTTGGAACAAGAAAATATGCCGAACGTGACATTAGACACTTCGACTTCAGGTAGCGTACGGGTTTCTCCCACAGGACTTGTATTATTAGCGCTTTTGAAGCGGTAAAAATAACGACGAGCTGGACTAAGTCCTGCTACATCGACTTTTACGGTAAAATCATGGATTGCTTTGGCTTCAACAATACCGCTACTTATCACATTGGCAAAATCAGCATCGCTTGCCATTTCCCATAAAATATCGGCCTTGGCTAAACCTGACTTTGAGCCCGAACCTGAGCCCAAATTTGATGTGGGCACGGCGCGCGTCCAAATAATCACGGCGTCTTTTAATGGGTCTCCACTCGCCACACCATGGGTAAAGGTAGCGTTGGTTTGCGGTTGGCTGTTTGCTGAAGGGCTAACAGTACAGCCTGCTAGCCCTGTAGACACTGCTACGCTCGCGCCTGCGAGTGACGACAGCTTTATAAACGATCTTCTATCCATATGCCTGCTCTTTATAAGGTTTGTAAGGTATCCGGTGATGTCATTGTTTTGTTGAACGCTCATGCAACAAAAACGAAAACCCATTTTTATACTGAGTGTTTGTGACATAGAGATGTCAGGCTGAGAATCCATAATAACAGTCAATGTTTTACTGCAAATACTGTTATACTGTGCAGCAAATAACCACATGAACCAAAAATGGTTTGTGTGTCTAAACAATCATACTTATGTTTTCTACAGAGCTTTGAAGAACTAAGCCACAAACGAAAACACGTTGAACAAAATACGAAAGGTAAATTTAAAATACATGAGTGATGATCCGCATTATCAGCGCGAGAAAGAGAAGTACGAAAATCCGGTAGCCAGCCGCGAATATTTAATGAGTTTATTAAAAGAGCACGACAAGCCGTTGTCGTTTCTTGATATCTGTAACTTGGTGAACGCCTTCGACGAAGAAGCGCGAATTGGAATTCAGCGCCGACTACGTGCCATGGAGCGCGAAGGTCAGGTGCAATTTACCAAGCAGAAAAAATACATTCTCCAAAACCGTGATGAACTCATTAAAGGCAGAATTATTGGTCACCGTGATGGCTACGGCTTTTTGCGTCCTGAAGATAAAAGCGGTGATTTATTTATCAGTGCTGGGCAAATGAACCTGTTCCTTCACGACGATGTGGTAGAAGCGCGCATTAGTGGTACCGATCGCCGTGGAAGAAAAGAAGCGTTTGTTACGCAAGTCATTGAGCCGCGCAGCGAGCCAATTGTTGGCCGCTACTTTGTTGAACAAGGTTTTGGCATGGTTGTGCCAGATGACAGCCGGTTGCAGCACGAAATTGTTATTCCACCAGAGAGCACACACGGTGCGCGAATGGGGCAGGTGGTTGTGGTAGAGCTTACCCAGCGTCCACGCCGTAAAATGAGTCCGGTGGGCAAAATTGTTGAAGTACTTGGTGAACATATGGCGCCAGGTATGGAAATAGAAATGGCACTTCGCACGTTTGATATTCCGCACCAGTGGCCAAATGGCGTAACCAAACAAGTGGAAAAGCTAACCGATCAGGTGCCCGATGAAGCCAAAGAAGGTCGCATAGACTTGCGCCAGCTTCCGCTTGTTACCATTGACGGTGAAGACGCCCGCGACTTCGATGACGCGGTATATTGTGAACCGCTCGACGATGGTGGCTGGCAGCTATGGGTAGCTATTGCCGATGTAAGTCACTATGTAAGAACAGGCTCAGCTCTTGATGATGAAGCGCAGCAGCGCGGTAACTCGGTCTATTTCCCTGACCAAGTAATTCCTATGTTGCCAGAAGTACTGTCAAACGGCTTGTGTTCATTAAACCCTGAAGTCGACCGCCTATGTATGGTGTGTGAAATGACCATCAGTGCAAATGGTAAACTAGAAGAATTCCAGTTTTACGAAGCAGTCATGAACTCACACGCCCGTTTAACCTACACTAAAGTGTGGAATATTCTGCAGGGCGATAAAGAACTTCATCAGCGTTACGAGCCTCATGTACCTCATCTACGCAATCTTCACGACTTGTACCGCGCGCTTAAAAAAGCCCGTGCCAAGCGTGGGGCGATTGAATTTGAAACCCAAGAAGTGAAGTTTGTTTTCAACGCCCAGCGCAAGATTGAAAATATTGTGCCGCTGGTGCGTAACGACGCGCACAAGCTTATTGAAGAGTGCATGATCATGGCAAACGTGAGTGCGGCTCTTATGCTTGAAAAGCATGAGGCGCCAGCGCTATATCGTGTGCACGACAAACCAGACGCCGACAGGCTTACCGCATTTACCAGTTACTTAAGTGAAATCGGTATTCCTCATCGCATAGTTGAAGACGCGGAGCCTGCCGCATTCACCGATGTGGTGCTTAAAACCCGCGGTCGAGTGGACGAAGAACTAATTCAAACCATGCTGCTGCGCTCAATGAAGCAAGCGGTTTACGACGGTGACAACGTAGGTCACTTTGGGTTGGCGCTAGAAGCTTACGCGCACTTCACGTCACCTATCCGTCGCTACCCAGACTTGGTCGTGCACCGTGCGCTAAAAGGCATTATTGCTAAACAGCAGGGCAAAAAAGCAGTCAGTGGCGCGAAAAACTACACCGTTGAAGAAATTGAACAGTTAGGCGAGCAGTGTTCAATGACAGAGCGCCGCGCCGATGATGCCACCCGTGACGTGGCTGACTGGCTTAAGTGCGAGTTTATGCTCGACCACGTCGGCGACACCTTTG
>Ga0209562_1000826_pt1 | contig 11153 bp, 10 predicted proteins | sample WorMetvacBELIZE2_FD_187399 | JGI IMG/M metagenome (GOLD analysis project Ga0209562, IMG submission 187399) | Marine gutless worms symbiont microbial communities from Max Planck institute for Marine Microbiology, Germany - Olavius vacuus BELIZE.2... | ecosystem: Host-associated > Annelida >...
GTATTTAATATAATTCACTAATATGAGCATTTTTAAATACTTGTTCTTTACTTATTGATAACCTTTTCATAGGATTTATCCCATTATCAAGTTATCTTGATCCTTTAAAATGCATATAGCATTTCAAATATGTTGATAAAATACCATCCGCAAATCAAAATAAAACTTACCAAAATCAAAACTCATTTACTGATACACTTTATTTATATTTAACCAATTTCTCACAACGTTTCGGGTATTTTCACGAGGTTCTTCATTGAAGGCTCTTTTAATATCAAACAAACTCCATTTATTATTTTTTTTTAAAACCGCTAAAGTGCATCTTTCAGGTTTAATTGTTCGATAAAAATAAATATTTTTCCGATTTGCAATTTGATTTATGTATTTAGCCACACAATTTCTTTGTAAGAAACCTTCTCTTATCAAATCTTTAGAATTTGTTATTGGAAAAATATTTTCAGTTCCAACAAATGGGGGTGGTGGAAATTCTTTTAATGTATGGTCAGTTTCTGATAAATTCAGATCTTCTAATCCTTCCCGAAGCATTTTATTTAATATATCTAATTTTTTAAATTTAAAATTGAAACTGGAATGGCCAGAAAGTATATAAAAGCATTCTAAGTATTTATATAACAAATTTGTAATATTAGAATCTTTATCGTGATTTTTATCATTGGCAATTTCTTCTATTAGATTTGGTGAAACTAATTTAGATAAAATAGTATCTGAGAGCATATTTATAACTCCCGTATTTATTCTTTTTAGTTTAGATAATATCTGGCAAATATTGTTATCCATAGTAATTTGACGTAAACAATGTAGATTGGTAGTATTAATAGCTCCAAGTATTACTTTTGATAATATTTTTTCTACTTCTTTGGTTCTAAAAAATCCTAGTTTAAAAAGAATTTCTTGCTTATGATCTTGAAAATTTTTGAAACTTATTTCGGGTTGAAAAGGTTGTTCAGAAATGATTTGTCGGAATACATGATTTGAAGCTAGTGCAAAAGCTAGTGCGGGATTTTCATAAGATAAATATATCGCTTCCCTTCCACCATTAGCTAGAAAAACTAGCATTTCCCATTGATGAGATTCGTAATTTTTAACAATTTCTCTAATAATTGTAGGTATATTTTTAAACCATTTAGTCCACTCTAATTTTTGGTGTTGAATAATCATGTCATCTGTTGGTAAACAACAAGGGAGAATTATCTGACCCTTATTATCTGAAGATTTTTCTTGTTGTATTGCTTCTTTTTCAATTTTTATATTAGGGATTTTTATATTTGGTTTACAAGTAATCCAGCTTGGATAAGTATTTGATATTACTCTTGCACTTGGAGGCCATGCTTTAATATCAATTATTGCTTTGGGTTTAGTTATTCGCAATGTTTTAATTTTGCTTAGATAATCGATTTCAGTTCTTAATTTATTTTTTAAATAAACCATTTTTTTAAAAAAAATTTAATTATTTTGTTAACATAACTATGACTAAAATAAACCAATTTTCACTATTTCTAATCATTCAGGTTATATTAATCACCCATAAGAAGTCTCTAGTTATGACAAAATTTTCATTTAAAGAATATTTAAAAAATTTATTTAACCATTATGTGTTAATTTAAAATCATGGTTGAAGTAGTAAGAAATAAATTTTTTATGGAACTAAAGTATTCATAAAGTAAAAAAAATCTTTAAGCAAATATTGATTCTTCATTTATTTGTGTCAATTTGGCAATATAATGAAAATTTATGTACTTTATTCGTAGTTTTTATTTAATACCAGAATTAAATCGTTATTCATATAATTCATTTTTTAATGTCTGTAATATTGATAGACGAGCTTGTTGTCTAATATATTTACGAGAGCGATTATGTACTCCTCCTTTCTTTCGATGTAGAATTTGAAATAATGGATTACGATGAATTTGTTTAATTTTTTGTTTATCCTTTTTCATTGTTGATTCAGTAAAATAATTAAAATCGAATGAATGCATTATAAATTTATAGTTTTTCGATAAAGATTTCCCAAGCTTGCTTGAGATATAAATAAAGACAAATGAATATCTTAAATTTTTTTTTGTTCTTTAAAATTTATTTCTTATATATCATCATTTTATTAATTGATCAAAAATAATTGGAAAGATGATAATTTGACTAGTAAAGTTAGATTTGTTAACTGAGATACAGATAAACAAATAATTAAAAGCATGATTAAAATAATCTACAGGTAAAAATATTTTCTTTCTTGCCTATACACTATGTAAATTAGAATTGATTTTCTTGCTAAAAAAAATATTTTTGGGATTTAAACGTAATGTCAATTTGCTAAGATTAACCAATTGATATGAATCAATTTACTATTCACTATAATTGATTTTAGTTTTATCATTGAGAAGCTTTACCTCTAGAGTTCCTGACATCTGAGGTTGTTCAAATAAAAAATCTGCCAATGGGTTTGTAAGCCATAAATCCAATGCAGGAAGTAAACCACGTCCGCCTAATACTAATGCATCTGGACTGCTAATTGTAGTATCTGTAATTTTTTTTATAATTGAATCATCTACTTTTAATTTTAAATTATGTATTCTTTTACATTTGATAGATATATTTTTAACAAATTTATCACATATTCTTTCTAAATCACGTAAAAAATCAAACACTATTATTGATTTTTTACCACCCAATCTTCCAATAAGTTCCGGCCTACCCAGACCTGTTGTAAACTCTTCCCAAATTGCTTCTCGCACACCATCTTGTATTTTTTTATATGATGTATCATATGTAAAACGGGCTCGTTGATATGTTTGACCATTTGTATTTGAAACAGATTCATACATACCAAGATTAGAAGTAAAAATCAAAATTGCTTGACCAAAAAAACTAGTTTCGCCTTGCCCAGATGTTAAACGACCATCATCTAAAACACCTAAAAGAGTATCTAATAATCGGGGATGTGCTTTTTCAATTTCATCAAATAAGACAACACTATTTGGTTTAGCTCTTATGCCTTCAGTTAATTCACCTCCCTTATCAAAACCAACATAGCCAGGAGGAGCTCCTATAAGTCTTGCTACAGCATGTTCTTGACGTAATTCACCACAATCAAAGCGCAATAGAGATTCTTGACCAAAAATTAATTGACTTATTGATTTAGCTAATTCTGTTTTTCCAGTTCCTGTAGGTCCTGCAAAAAAGAAAACTGCCTTTGGAGTTTGACTTTCTTTAGTTTGATATGCACCTGACAAACCAACGGTTGATTTACGTAAAGCTGAAACTACAGTATCTACTGCATGTGATTGACCAATAACTCTCTTAGATAAAGTTTCGTTTGCATTACCTATTGCTGAACGAATGCGTAATCCTGACCATGGGCTATAGGTTGTTCCAATTCGAATTGCTCGTGCTAATTCTTCAATATCATTTATGTTTTTTATATTTTGATGCTGAGATGTTTGAATTAATGCTTCTAGTTGATCAAGTGTCCAGTTCTCTGTAATATTTGTCAATGAATCCGTAACTGAATTTATATCTAGATTATTATTTTCTGCAATTGCTTTACATCGAATTCTTGAATAAGAATGTCTAACATCTTGAGTTGCTGAAGGAATATGAACTACTTTAACTTGAGGTGCTGTGGTTATTATCGTAGGAAGTTCTGACAATTGATTAATCCTTAGAAAAATAATTTTTGATTGTGCAGTTTTTCGAGTAAAAAATTCTAAATACTGAACAAATTTAAATTCTTTATCATGTGGTGATTTTGGTTCTGAAAGTAGTAAAGATGCATCAACTAACAATGAAAATTTCTGAGTGCTGTCATCGGTTTTTATTTCAGTAAAAGCTGAAATAACTTTATCAAAAGACATATTCTCTACATCTGATTCTTTTTTTGGTAAACTTGTCTTAATGTGTAAAGGTCTTTTTGTGTATCCTAGAATGACTTGTTGATTAGATGGATCGTAATTCCATGAGGCATATGATCCAAATTGTTTCTGACAAATCCTTTCAAGAGACTGTATTTGTTCTTTCCCCTTTTCATCAGCAATTAGAAATCTATCAAATTGCCTTTTTCCTACTAAAATAATACATTGGGAAACAAGACTTGCTGTATAAATATTTGTTGCTATTTCATTATCTAAAAAATTTGATGTTTTCATATTTTTTTGTTTATCAAGATACCTATAAGTACTTTTCAAGTTGCTTTGGACGTCTTGCACGTTGAAGCCTGTGTTTATGTTCAATTATTTCAGAATGAAAATTAACAGAGTTATCATTATCGTCAAAAGCACGGTTTAATTTTTCACAAATATCTTCTGTAATATCTTCTTTATTAACAATATCAACTGAATCTGTTTTCATCTCTAAGACAACACTAAAGGAATTTTTATTTTCTCCTACCATTTCAGTACCTTCAAGCCAAATATCTAAATTAGATGGATCAATAATTACTAGCTTATTTTCATCATCTTCTTGTTCAAATACATTAAAACCTTCTTTGTTCATTGCATGAATAAAATTGGTTTTGGTGTATGAGGAATTAATCAAGTTGACTGAATCTTTACAAATCTGCTGATATTCATTCTCTTCACTAGAGGTAAAGCTTTGTAAACCGCTTGCAATTTGTTGTAAACGATTAGTTAGACTTTTCCATCTTAAGGATAATAATGGAGATTCATGAACACCATCTGGTACATTTTGTAATAGTTTTAAAGCTAAGACTGAATCATCTCTTTTTTTTCTTTCAATTGCTAACCATCTTACAATACTTTGTTTCCAATCAATTTCGTAAGAATGATCAAGAGCATTAGAAATAAGAAGGCGTAAAGATTCGGGTAAATCCCTCCACTTTAATTTATTTTGATTTAAAATTTTATTTAAGTACTTATCTGATAAATATCTAGAATTTTTCTTTTTGATATTATGATATTCAAATATAGCTTCATCACTTTCTTTAAAATTTACTGTTTTTCCTACTAGTTTTATTGCTCGTTTTCTAGCTTGTATTTGCGTTTCATAATTTTTAGAATTTTCCTTAAGTTTTGAAATATTTTCCTTTATAAGTTTTAAATATGAATTCAATTCTTCAAGTTCAGCATTCTCTTTAGGTCTAATTGGTAATTGAGAAATATGCAAGGTTGTTGAAAGTTGTGCAGCAAGTTTTTCACATATTTTTAACAAAGAAAAAAAATCAAGCTCTTTATCAATAATTTCTTTCCAAATATTTGCCTTTTTAATCCGAAGTTTTAATAATTGCTTAGCTCTTTGTATCTGGATATCTAATTGATGCTCGAATCTTTGCACCTCTATGTTAATTTTACTTTCATAAGATTCTAAATATTCAATATCATTGTTCTTATTTATATCAAATGAAAGCCTAGGTGCCGTGAGCGTTAAATCTGGTAATTTTCGAATATTTTCATCTAATTTATTTGTAAGATTTTGTAACTTTTCTTCAGATAATTGGATATGATGATTTAAATTATTAATTCGTTTTTCAATTTTTTCTTGTTCTTTTCTAGCTTTTTTAACAAGTTGTGATGCAATACGATTCTCAGTTCTTTTTTGTGCCTCTCTAGCTCGTAATTCACTAATACTAAAGTCCTTTGTGGTAGAACGATAATTAAAAGTTGTAGTTGACATATATTTATATAATATTAGTATTTTGTGAATCATTCGATTCAAAATATTTATCACATAAATTCGCATGGAAAAGCTGCTTAAGAGTTTTTTTACAATTGGTATTCCCAGTTAATGATTGCTGAGCTATTCCAATTAAACTGTTCTGAACTTCATTATCAGAAAAATCAAATGAACGCCATGTCAAGGGCATATTTGATAAAACATAACTTTGCAATTTCAGTAAAATCCAATCTGGGGTTGATCCATTTTTTAATTCATTTTGAAGAAGTAAAGCTTTTCCATGCCATGGTGTATCTTTTGCCCAATTTAGAATATCTTTAATTCGTATACATGACTCGTCCCAATTTTCAGATTTTCTTGCAGCATTAATTAGATCTTCTAAACGCCAATAAGATTTTCCTGATAAAATAAATTCTTTTGATGCAGCACTGGGATTCAAAGTAATCCAATTAGGAGTATGTGCTAGATTTTCAATATTTGAGCAATCTATTGCATTAGATAAGTCATAAATATTCCAACGTTCATGATATTTAGGCCATAAGCAACCCATCATGATTTTCGCCAGTTTGCCGTCATTAATTTTGTTAAATGGAACTCGACCTTGATTTATTTCATCTATTGACAATTCTTGGCCCCACAATGCGATTGCTAACAGTTGACCAACACTAAAAATAACAGAATTATCCGTTTGTATATTTTGTTGGGTTATTTCTGGTGCACTATAAAGAATTGATATGAGACTGTTTCTTGAAAATTCTGACCGATAAATTTCAGTTTTCGAGAACTCAGTTAAAGTTGCAGCAGTTAATAAAATTATTTCATTATTATCTTTAATAAAATGTAACCAATTTGGCTCTAAATAAATAGGTATTAATGAATTTTTGGATAAATTTATTAATAATTGAACTAACTTGGGCAATATAAATAATGCACGCTCCTCAGATGGATTGCTTCCTAGAAACCATTGTGCAAGATTAATTCCATCTTTGGGTAAAACAACCAATTCGTAGTCGGTTCGAGCTCCTCCAAAATCAGTAGTACCATAGGCACTAACTTGAGATAATTGCAATTTTTTATTAATTTTCTGAACTTTCTGATAAATATTGTAATTCGATAATGATCCAGATCTAAAACGACGAAAAAGTCCAAATATTGATGATTTTTGATTTAAATTACATTCTACTGGCCATGTGTCCACATATGAACAACTAGCTACTGGTCCTGTGTAGCACCATCCTAATTCTTGTAAGTCTTTTGGTAATGGTACCCCTAAATCATCTTTGGAAAATTTCTTACTTACGGGCTTTAAATTAAATTTTTTTAAAAAAGAGTTAAGCTTGTTATTTGATGATACCTTGCTTTCTGAAAAAGATTTTTTTGCTTTAAATGTTTCTAATTTTGTACCATCATGTGGGCAATAATCACTATAGCTACTAAATGTATTTCTGCATTGATAACAGTATCTTTTCATATTAACTTTTATTTATTGTTTTTGGAAAAGTATTCCAATTAATTTGATTTTCCACCATTTTAATTTGATGTGGATTTGCAATTCCCACTGCAACCAAATGTTGATTATCAATTTTTCTTATTTGAATAGAATGAAGTGGCCAACTTTGCCAATTACGATACAATTTCTTTCCGAGAGGCGTCAATATTTTAACCTCTTGATTATTAGATCCTGCTAGCGATGTAGTTGGTCTGTAATTTAAATACGGTCCTGCGATTACTACATCGGGTAAACATGCTAATTTAGGAAATTTTGTAAATAACTGAGACCATCGTAGACCTGAATATAGAATTACTTCTTTTTCTTTAAAGAATGCTCTAAATTCGTTTATAAGATTAACAACTGCTTTTGCTTGATCACTAGGTTCTCCCCCGCTTATTGTTAGACCGTTAGGGTGATTTCTTTGATTTAAAGCTAAATTTATTATTTTTTCAACAGATATAATAAATCCTTCTTTAGAAGTCCAAGTATGAGATGACATGCAACCTTTACACTTATTTAAAGAACAACCTTGAGTCCAAATAGCCATGCGGTTAGAACTTGCTCCTAGCACACCTCTGCGTAAACCGAATGCCATTTGATGGAGTCGTATTTTCATATTAACTATTTACAACTTGAACTTTCATAAGTAAACGATACAATTCTCCATTAGCTCTCTTTACTGTTATTCGAATATTTCCATTATCGATAGGAATTTGTATACTTCCGTGTGTCTGCATATCACTATTCATCGCTAATAATGCATTCCGAATATTAAATACTGGGGACAATTCGATTAAGCAATGCTTAATTGATTTGGAAATAAATTGTATACTTGCGATTTGACCCCAAAAACCTCTAATTAGTCTTGCGCTATTCCAAATTTCCTTTGGAGGTTCAGGTAAGTTAATTGGTGATTGAAGTTGCTTAAATATATCACTTATTCCTTTGGTTGTTGGCTCAATATGAAGAAAATAGCGTAATAAAGGAGTTGAAGCACTTTCAATATCCCCAAAACAAAAACCTCGATTTTGTAAGTCACTCCAACTTATATGTAATTGATCAATTAGTAATTCTCGTTCGTGGTCACCAAGTAATGCAAAAGCCATTAGCTCATCTTCATTTGGCAGATGATGTTTATTAACACCGCTACATTGAATATATTTACTTTGATCCTTTAGCAGCTCAAAATTTTGCTTTGCCTGATAAAGCAATTCATGAAATTTTAAATTCATATTTGGATTTTTGTTATTGTTAATCATTTTCACTATTCTTAGTATCAGGTTTATTTTTTCGTTTCATTTTTTTTGAAATAGTATTTTCACTTACAGCTAATTCACTTTGTTCTTCTTTAGATTTGTTATCACTTTTATTAGCATCAAATTCATCAATATTTATCTTCAAAGGATCTAAATTCTTTCCATTTTCATGCCGATTTTTTTCATATTCCCTGTCAAATTGAGCCTTACTTTTTTTAGACTCTAGATTGACCCTTCTTTCGTCCTCAGCTTCGTTTCTCTTAATTACATCTTTAATTGAATTTGGTATGGGGATTAACGATATAAAAAATGCAAATAATTCAATTGTTCCAATTATTAAAATTGTAAAAACGATTAGAAAAATTGTAGAAAAATCTGCATGTTTTGTCGCCGCTTGATACAAAGCTGAAGATGAATTAATGGGGCTTCTACGATCAATGAAAAGTTGGTCATATTCTTGTTCGAGAGCATTTATTTGTGAATTTAGTTTTTTATTTTCTTCTTTTATGCGATCTAGTCGTTCAATTTCTTTGTTAACATGTTTAGCATTTATTCTATAGGTCCTGGCATTAGCTCCGCATATTCCCCCACCTATGATACGTTTGCCTGATACTTCATCATAACCACTTCTTCCGTGACATTCCATGTCTGCTAACCTCAAGTAATAATCCTTTTGCTTCTCAAGATTCGAATAATTATTTAACTCTTTATTATTTTCAGCGATTTTTTTGATTACTTCGTCTTTACGGGTAATCAGATCTCTTGCCTGTTTGCTCTGAATGGTCTTTTTATCTTCGAAATTATGTATAGACTTAATCAGCTCATCTTTGTTTGCACTAATTCCAGCAATAAGGGCTAAAGCAATGCTAAAAAAGGCTATTAGAAGTCGCAAAACAAAAGTTGAAATAATCATTTTTTTCCTCGTGAATATGAGTTAGCAATTAGATATCTATCAATTAAAAACACAATTGGGATTAAAAGCATTAAATATGGGATATCCTTAATACTAATGATCTTATTAGTCATTAGAGCTAGAGCAAAGACGGATGGTGAAATAATTGCCGAAAGTCCGTTTAAGAAAATTCGATTTTTGGCAACTGGTGAAGTTAATAAAATATATTTATCAGCGGGGAACACTGCCAAGAAGCATATTATTTTTGTAACAATTCCGGGTTTTTTTGTTTCTTTCATAAAAAATAATTATTAATTTGATAAGCGAATATTAAAAAAATTTAATCAATATTAATTTTTGCCAAGCTTGCTAATCTAAAACTTAAACAAAATTATTTATTTAGAATGAATAGATTAATTTCAGGAATAATTTACGATTGTTGAAACAAATGCTTTTAAATAAATTATTTGGGGCCAATCAAATATATATTTATATATTTGTTTTGCTAAAGAATTAAATTAAATATAAACGTAGATTAGATATTGGGTAACTGAGTAGTGAATATTATGTTCAAATTAAATATGACTTAGGGTTTTCAAACATCAAATAAAACAGTAGAAAAAATTAAATAATCTTTATATAAAACTATTTAATTTACAAAATTCGAAGTGGAATTATTTAATAAATATCTTTTGGTAGTATTTTCATACTTTGATTAGTAAATTCACATAAAATATTCCATAATTTGGGAACGTCAACATTCCAGATACGGTCTCTTGAATTATTAATTGAAATCAATTTAATTCGATAAATATCAATTAATCTTTGCCAACGATCCGGATCATTTATTGAGGCTTTAACTGGATGAGTAGTCAAAAGAACCGTTTTTCCAAATAGTCTTCCACTGGCATAAGTTCCTAATGTTGTTAATTTATTAAAAATATCTTGTTTACCCTTTTCTTTTGACCAAGAAATTGTTTTACATTCAACAATCATCATTTTTGCTTGATAACGAACGATTAAATCTATCTCATTTTCTGTTTGTTGGGCATTCGAATTTGTTTTATTACTTGCTGTTTTAAGTTTAACATTTGCTAGACATTCATCTGCACCACATTCTTTAGCTAATAGCCAAGCCAATTCTTCTAACCATCCTCCGCTTAAATATCGAATCGCAACAATACTGGTAACAGATAATTTTTTATGAGAATTTTTATTTACTAAATTAGATTTTATTAATTTATCTTCTAATTTTTCATTAATCTTCACACTACTTGGAAAGGTAGATAAATCAATTGAATTTTTAATAAAAGGGTTTTGAATTATACTATTCCATTTATTATCCCCAAACTTTTTGATTGCTTGATTTTCAATATCATTTATCAATATATTGAGTTGGGAAATAATATCTTTATTCTGCTTTGCTAACCATAATGTTAAGTGTATTCGTTGGGAACATCTATCTTTCCATATATCATTATCAGAAGCTACTGATTGTATTTTGTAATTATTAAACTTAAGTAAATTTTTTATTGAAAGATTTTTTAAATCCATTTGATCAGATTTCCCTGAATTTAGAAATCTAAAACAGTTATATTGGGTATCAGTGTATATTATCGGATGTCCGTAAAATTCAAGCCAAAACGCACAAGCCATGATTTTGGTCCCGCCGGTTAGATTCAAAGTAATTTTATATTTTGGATATTTCTTGGTTAATTCAATTCTAATTTTACGAGCACATTCGCGTGCTTTATCAAAATCAGTTGCAACATCATCATCAATTTCATTTTCATTTGGATTAATATTTTTATCTATCAATTTTAAAGAATTAGTCAAACTCTCTATCTTCTTAGCTTTTTTCATTGATTTT